>Ga0056132_1000250_pt1 | contig 12372 bp, 6 predicted proteins | sample WorMetLIZISLAND2_3_FD_71119 | JGI IMG/M metagenome (GOLD analysis project Ga0056132, IMG submission 71119) | Marine gutless worms symbiont microbial communities from Max Planck institute for Marine Microbiology, Germany - Olavius clavatus LIZARD... ...
AAAAAAATAAAAATTATTAAATAATTATTACACATTTACAGATATTGTGTTTTTTTCGTTTTGAACCAAACGGTAAAATCTCCGTTGCTTCGTAAGCGTATTTTCGAAACATGCTAATAATGTAGTCATTTAAGACGACAAGAATCTGTATGCGATATGCTCAGTATGCGCGCCAATTGACTGACCGCGAAACGTCCAGTTAAGACAAAATCCATTACACCAGTTTCCCCGTAGCAAGTCCGTAACAGGTCCACAACATATTGAACATAAACGACTAGGCCCTAGTCTGCAACAAGTCTGTAACAAGTTGACGCGGGCAAAAGTCCGTTGTGTGTCTGTTGTGACGTGTCGTTTCCCAAATTCCATTACAACGACTTGTTGCCAACAAGTTGGCAACTTCCTCGTCAAGTGACAGGGAAACGTATCTAATGGATTTTGGGCATTAGCGGTGTACGGTGTAGAGCGTGTAACGGTGTAAGTGACTGTTAAGGCCTGATTCCATTACGGCTTTACAGTTTCAAGTGAAGTGTGTAAAAAGTACACTTCCGGTGACTTATGTGGACGTGCTGTGACGTGTGAATAGCGGTTTGTCAATTTATGTACATTACTGGCGATAATTAAGGTAATAAGCAACAATATTAGTTTTATGAATAAGTAATGTGTGTAAGGTTATTTGTAACCTATTGTAAATATCCGGATATTGGGCTATGATAAACGTAAAAAAACTTACCAGTAAGCACGACGTTGTGATCTCAGACATCTAAAACGGCAAAAATCTTTAGGAGAACCCTAGATGGGGCTCTGCAAGGCGGTCCTTCGAGCTGACTCTAGTTGACAGTCACTAAGATAGACCTAGTCTAACGCTAAGGCTCATGAACCAAACACCATTTACTGCTGGCGACATTTAAACTCGGAAAAGCCGTCATTTAGGCCTACTGCGCATGACGTTGACGCAAGTTGCATCGGTCAGAAGTTGCGGAAGATTACAACATGTGCTTACGTGTATTAGCACATAGATGATTGAGTTAGTCGACTTCAGCTGCTGCAGCAGATGCTGACATAGATGGTGTTGGCGATGCTGGTTGTAGACGTGATAGCTATGGAGATACCACGACCGTGTGGCAAGGGTTACGAGTGCCTAGCCGAGCGCGGTTGGATCTGCGACGTCTACTGGGTTGGACCAAACCGCGGCATCACAAACTTCGACAACTTCGGCCTCGCGATGCTCACCGTGTTCCAATGTATCACGATGGAAGGCTGGACGGCAATCATGTACGATGTAAGAGCCGCCAATCTCTTCTTCTCATTCCCGTTAATGTCATTATTTGCTATCTATAGGCCTACGCTCAATTCTTATCTGACGTGATTTGTATGCTACTTTAATATACTTCTTTTGCATCATGTTTCGCAATTTATACAGAATTTTATTGAACCTGCATACATGCTTGCTGAATAGCGAAATATTGTCATTATGAAATAAATAATCTAATACGTAAAAACAATTTTCACTAATACTAATAAATTCTGATCGACGTATTGCACAGGTAAATTTTATGAATTCTGTAAGAAATCATATCTAAGGAATGTTTTGTTGTGATGGCATGACTTATGCACAGACACACTCGTCGTTGTGGTTGCTCGTTAGATATATAGGCGTAGACAAAGCTATCTTCTCCTTATTGATTGGTTCTAGAAGCCTTAATGCTGCGTGTCAGCTTTATGCTGCTTCATTTCGTAGGTCGGGTCAGCTCCTAGGATGCGTATGATTTAAAGCAAACATGACTTGTTGGTGATGTGGCAGATAAACGATGCGATGGGTATCGCGTGGCCGTGGATCTACTTCGTTAGCCTCATCATTATTGGCTCATTCTTCGTTATGAACCTCGTGCTTGGAGTTCTCAGCGGGTAAGTACAACATCAACATCAAAACCCTACTTGCTGAATGCTATCAAGCCGATCTACGGTATCACAAGTTTTTCTTTCACTGGTTCACGACATCGTCATCGCGATTTTAGTGCTAGCTGCGACATTCGCATTTTCTGCGGCCATTTATATTGTTGTTCGTGTTTCTGCCGTATTTTGTCATGCTGTATGCAAAAATAGTCAAGCAATAACTGAACATGTCAGCTAGAAGAGCAAGCAAGGTAATATGTACATTGTACAATATGCAGCTGATTACTTACGTAGGACTACTTACTAGAGTTATAAACTAAGAAAAGCCGGTACTTTTGATTGCGACCACTCTAATGTATGCTTCTTCTGCGTTATATTCTCGTGTACTCATCTAAAGTTGCTCTCTGTTTCTTTTCTCTTCATACCGTAGGTCGGCTAGCTACCGTCCCTGCGAAATAAGTCTCCAATATCTCTCATCATATGTGTGAACAATGATGTATGTCGTGTCCGAGTGCAATATAATGGCTGTTTATATAAGCTTACATACGAAGTGGATCGGACGACGCATTACGGAGATATGATCATTTGAAATTTTCGAAATGGCCGCCGGCCGCCATCTTGGATTTAACCCAATCGGAAATTGGGCTGTTCGATCCATCTGCCTCGAAAACTCCACCCAAGAACCAAACATGAAGTGGATCGGATCAACCGTTGTATTTATGGCTATTTTGAGATTTTCGGTCGGTCGGTCGCTGGTACACGGATGTCAAATACTCTTCTTCGCTATACGATAGGAACGCAAACAATGGTTTCGGTTACAATCGAACGCCTGGACATGATCCGTTTCAACGGGTAGAGTTTATGAACGCACTTAAACATTACTCAATCCACCCAAGCGTCATTGACCAAAGTTCACAAGTCAGTGAACAACAAAGTAACACGACTAGTGCACGCCTGATTTTTTTCTCAATAAAACTCACGTTCGCGTTTTCTTCGACTCGCTTTTTCGGTGCTTTTTTGGCTGAACAATACATCCTACATAAGGAAATAGGAACTTTGTTTGCTAGGAACACGCTGGCACAACACCTATCCTGGGAGACACAGTGCACAGCGTTACAGACAGACGGAGAGACCGACGATAATACTGTGTATTATTACGATCGGCTAAAAATGACTACATGGTACTTATCATCTGTAGAGCGTATATACGTTAAATCGTTACGTCATACGGTATCGCATCCGTATCGCAATTAATCGTTAAGTCCATTCAAGGTCCTGATTTCGGCATAGGCCTAGCGATCGAAACCGCATATGTAACTTCCTATTAGTTATCAGTCAACCTATGAATTCCGTATTTTTGAACTGAAAGATTTATTTTAAATAAGTGACTCTTTGTTCAAAGTTTAAATGTTTAATATTCCTCTCATTTGGCACTTCACTCTGTATGGATTTTGAAGTTTGAACTGAAATTGCACAATCTAAAAATGGTCTTGCATACTTTTTTAATTCCGACACCATCAACATACCGCATCCGTGGAAAATCAGCGCATCTACACAAGCTGATCGCCAATTCGGTATGTTTTTTTGCGTGTTTGTTAATGTAGTGAATTTTCCAAGGAACGCGAGAAAGCGAAGGCACGCGGTGATTTCATTAAATTACGAGAGAAACAGCAGATGGAGGAAGACCTTAAAGGTTATCTGGAATGGATAACACAGGCAGGTTTGTCTGACAATTTTGTCACCGTTCATTGTCTTGGCGTATATAAAAAGGTACATGTCATTTCCAACGCCACTGTTATCGCCCGTATTGTATGGCGAATTGAAGATATAATCATTGGGACGCTGAACTTGCAACCAGGAGGTTCCCGGTTCAACCGTCTATGTCTCATCATCACGTTTCAACTCTGAACAAGTTGCTCGTGCACACCGAGACACGCTTGCCTGGCACCAAGGAGTACAGAAAGCTAAGCTAGAAATTTGCAATAAAGCGACCAGTAAAGATCTCATCACACCAGAAGCACGTCGCTGCACTACCTTGTGAAACATTAATGTCAGAAAAATTAGCGTGCCCGGACGCAAGCTGCCACGAGTACTCTCTTGCTGAATGATAAACTCGTCAGAGACCTGACGTATGGCAGCAATTAACTGTTGTGACAGAACCACATCACAGTAACAGATTTAATCGATTTAACTCCAAGTTCAGTGAACCTCAAGCCTGCTTAGTACATTTTTGAAAAGCAGACAGACACCATCAGCGACACTGGCGTCAACACCCCCGGGGATGCCGGGGACACATCCCGTCCAATATTTTGGTTGAGAGGGGCGTCAATGGGGAATATCCCCACCACTATTATTACATACGTTCGGATATAGCAAAACAATATTAGTCGTCCTCGCTCAATGGCAGCATTTAATGATGTCTTTTATTAATTGTTTTGCTCGAAAATCTAAAATTTGCCACAAAATCCACCCAAACCCCACTGAGAGACAGACTCACGATAAAGAAAAACTTTAAATTTAGCACCTCAGAATTCACCAAAATACGCCATTTTGAGATCACAAAACAAAAAAGTTTGCCCCCTCCCAGACTCTTCCCCCAGTGTGGAGGGGGTGTTCCCGCTGGGGAGGGAAACACCACCTCCCCACACCCACCCTCTTCGGCGCTTCCTCCGCCCAACTTTGAACTCGCGTTGACGCCACTGAACGTCGCTCTTGAGCGAAAAAAACGTTTTTTCTGTCATCTTTGTTTTTTTGTCACAGATGCGTACAGTCAGTAAGTCAGTAATTCTGTGAATTTTTAGAGCGCGTCAGCACAGCTTGCTATGCATAGCGCTGTATTAGATTCCGTCCATCTGATCGTCCGAGTCCGACCGTCCGTCTGTCTGACCGCCTGTGCGCCACAGTCCGGTATCATGTCAAAACTCAAGCTACGATCATGCGGTCTTCACTGGAGAAAGCCCCATTACTCTAGTTTTCTTGTGGTTAACTGCACTGCAAAATTTCAAAGGGATGACAGGGAGCTGGGGCGCCGAATAAGAGAGGGGTTGGAAAAAACGCAGCTTTCAGCCAATAAGTCGCCATATCTCAGAAACGGTGCAAGAAAGGACCATAGTTACAATGACGGACTAACAGGAAGTCGCATACGCGCTTTCGATTGGTACCGAAGATTATTTTCTAGAAACCATCTGGCAACGTCATTCACACATGCAGTTAATTGTAACTCGTAAGATTGCCTGGAGTGGAGTGCAGTGTGCAGATAGTGATACTGAATCTGGTGTGAAGCAATGAAATCACCAACAGGGGAGGCATAAATCGAAAACAACGAAGGTCCTAACATGGAACCTTGAGGCACACCTATAAACACGTAGGTCAGCTATTTCGAGGCCAGTGATAGCGACTAGGGGGACTTTCCGTCTTATCTTTAAAGGTTTCCGAGATATGTGAATTGTTTATGAATTTAATGTTTACACATCGAATGTCCTTGAACAGTACTTTAATTCGGTTCAGACAGTCTAAGGACAGATAGGGGAATCGTGGTTGAATATTGTTGGTTGTCTAATATGTGACATGTGGCTGGTGGTGAAAAGTTTGATGATAAATATAGACAACGTTTCGGTTGTTATTGCAACAGTAAGTAAGCGTCGAAGTCAAACTGGTATAAGGTGCGTTGCAGAGTGGATTGCTATCAGCAGCCGTTATTGCACCATTGACTCGTATTTCAAGGAGTTGCGTGAAAATTCGTCAATGACTGAAATACACGAATGTCCGAATCGTTGAAATTTGGAAAGCACGCGAGCCGAAGGAGATTATGACGGAAGATACGGTAAAGATACAATATTACTTGTTAAATGCAACCATCAATGTTTGAGATGATACAGTGTAAGACGTACAACAACGTCGCAAGCTGGCAGTACTGAACGCCTCTGGTATAGAGTCAGTGACTGTCAGTCATTGAGTTACGATGAACTAATAACACCACGCAGTTCGAAGTCAGAACAGTGCACAGTGAGCATGCGAATGTTGTAAAGTTACAACTGTTGCCAACACATGCGTGTTAAGAGATAACGCTAACAGCAACGTGTGCCTGCAGTGGATGCACGTTCTGTGATTGCAGACTGCCGCGTTGTCTGCGCGCGCAAGATGGGCTTTACGCAGCCGTAGGCAAGATTACGTCAAAACATAGATAACTGAAATCTCTCTCTGCAGCATTAGCTTTTCACGAAATAAAAATTACTGTAGCTTCCTGTTACTCTACAGCGAAAAACATCATGGCGGTAGCAACAAGCTGATGTGTAAGCCACTGCCGCCTTGTCAAACTTGTCAGAGCCATCAATGGCAGAAGGGAAATTCAACCCCTATAGCTCCTACATAAGTCCGTCGCCGGCGACAAATTGTCACCTGTGTGGACGGCGAATACATAGTGCAATCGACGCTGCAATCGCTGCAGCGACGGTTGCAGTGTCGATCACACCGTATTACGATATTTACTAAACATACGATCATATACTCCCATTGTCTAATATCGAACTCGTGTGAAGTAGGCCTATACAACTCCGTAGCCTTATAGGCATAGCCTAGGCCCCAAAGGGAGTGGAAAAATTGCACAACCGTTTTAGCTGTGCAAAATGGACAAAAATATATACGCGAAAGTCTTATGTTTAGTAATTGCGAATGAATGTAAATATGAATAAATATATGCGACAAGAAATGTCAAATATGACACCAGCTTACGACGCTCCCCCAGACCTCCTAGTCGGCTGGGGACGGGGACACACCCATTCCCTGCCCCTCCGGCGGACAATTTGTCGTGTTTGCCTTATACAAACAAATTAGGCCTGTTTATCTGTTTTAAGATATGTCGGAAGAGACTGAGGAAGCGGGATTGTTTTTGTTTTACTGTAGCTAAATATCGTTGATTTTATGCATATGATTATCCACCTCGATAGTAGCCTAATTACTCGATCGTTACTCATATCCGCGACTCTATAACTTTTTCGGCACGAAATGACCTTTCATGTGCTGAAGTACCGTTAAGAAATTACTCTTTCGTGCAGTGACTGTGTAAGTGGTGATTATTACTGTATGGCTGACAATACTTCATTCGATCAGCCTGCAGCTTCCTGACAAGTTGGCTGTACTGGAAGTCACTGGATATCGTGTGACCGGCGACGACACATTTGCACCGTCACACACACACGTCTTCGCTGCCGGCTTTGAACGCCAGCGCCATTGATGTACCAGTCGCGTCGCGCGAATTCATTAGCTGCTCTGACAGTAGAGCAGCACTGTTGATAATGTACGTCGACGTCATGGATTAGGCTTAGACGACGCGACAGAATTTCGGAGAAAAGTGAAACGCGGCCAAGGAAACATTACACCATTTTGTCCGCAGGAAAAATGACACTGATGTAATCAGTAGAAGCTGCAGTATGAAGACTGAAAAGAAACAAAAGTCAAAGAAGAATTAAGTATATAAGTTATATAGCAGCGTTTTGATAGAAGATATGGCCTCGGAAAATTGGAAAAATAAATATGCTTATGCATGCACAGGAAAGAGATAGTGTAAACTGTGAAAACTACAGAAACGTAGCGCTATCCACTTTGGTGAAGTGTTGACTCTTGACGATAATGCTAATGGAAATGCTAAAGGCACAGACAGATGAACATTTATAGGATGAGACAGGTTTTAGAAAGACAGAAGTACTGCAGTACAAATGTACAACAGATACTTGCATTAAGACTCACAGTGCACAGAAGGCAACACGAAACAGTATAACAATCTGTTTTATGGGCTATAAAATGTATTCGACAGCAATGATAAGAATACGATGAGCACATGGCGTGAACCATAGGTTGATTGTGTTACTGAATACGGTAGCTGATAGCAAGTGAGTAAGTAAAAGATGAATTTATTTGTATATATACGCGTACAAGTTACAACTGTATTCACTGAACGGCAGCGAAAACGAGTAAAACAAGCCAGAAAATGGCGCTTCAGCTTGAAACCTCTATACTCCCTTGCATACATGTAATTTACTGCGCAGAACTGGCCGTGAGAGTAGATAAAGAAACAATAGGAGAACGGTTCCATATACGCAGACACAAGACCATGACATGTGATCACAGTTTCAACACGATAATATAACGTTAAGGCCTATTTCCATTACGGTTGCGCGTTGCGTTGCGTGGCGAGCGATAGTCAGCGATAGCTAGCGCGTTAAAGCGCGTTAAAGCGCGTTGAAGCGCTAGCTATCGCTGACTATCGCTCGGCACGCAACGCAACGCGCAGCCGTAATGGAAACAGGCCTTTAGTCTCGTCGTACTAGTGTAGGCTATCATGATAACGTTACCAGCCTACGTTCATAGAGCACTCGTTTGAGACTGGTACGAGATTCGTACGACCTCGTATCGTAGCCTTATTGTACTTGTTCGCAAGGCTTTAACAGAGGGTTCAGAGCTACAGTCTCGCAGTGAACACTGGATATGTGCTGTTGATTGTTCAGAGGACATTGACCCAATTACGGATACTGGGAATAAAGATGATGTGACGGCAAGCTCGGCGGGCGACGACGTTATCAATGCCGGTCAGTCTTTTGTCCGTTATTCTGTCCGGTAATTTTCTTGCGTTTCTTTGTAGCTGACGATGAACGTGTGTCGGTATTAGTTTTGTTGACAAAACGGCAGGAAAGATGTGGACCGTCAAAGATGGAGGTAGTGTAAGCAACTAAGCATCTGATGATGTCGCGCTGTTGTTTTTATTGTTAACAGCATGATACTCATGCGCGGAATAAAAAAAATTAAATTCGCACAAAATACGAAAAATCAGTTTGCAACATTGCCACTTTAAGGAGAATAATGATTGTACATCATCATGATCATCATCGTCGTCATGCAAAGGTCTGTTGAGACGACGTCCCACAATGATCAATGCCCGCTGTTCTCAGTCTGCAACTGGCTGGTGTTCCATCAACGATCTACTGTAGATCCACGTCTTTCAGAGACGTCCAGAAGATCTATGCCACTAAACATCATGATAGTGACCTGATTTTATGCGGATGACATGGTTCAGAGCTTGTTAAGCTGGTGTGCGGGTGCATAGGCGTATACGTGCCGAGGGATCGGGGGCTGCAGCCTTCCACCGAGTCGGGCAAAGCCATTATTTTTCGGGCAAACGACAGCAGCAAAAATGAAAAAAAATATTTTTGTTGTATCTATTAAACGAAAAAACGGAATCCATTTCGTCCAGCGAAATGAAGTGCTGGTTATCTTAGCATTCTTTTAGGGCGCTGTCGAGATATTTTGGGGGCAAAGATGGCTCATCCCCCAGAAAACACTGGCCCGTACGCCTATGTGTGGGTTACCAGTCTTAAGACATGGCCAAACAGCGCATTCCGCTTCAAATCATCTCATTGATGCCGGGAAGACCAGTTGTGGCAGCAACGTCTCTACACTCCTCACATGATCATATTACTTTATTCCGACATTTCATACGGGAATGACTGCAGTCTGCAGATTATACACTCTGGTTCAACAACTATTATATCCTCCAGTTGCAAATTCCTATAGTAAAATTATGAAATTTGGTTGGAAATTAATGTAGTAGTACATGTATGTCAAACGTGAAATGTGAACTTAATATAAGCTGCGATGTTGAATGGTGTTTTCTTGCACGCTATTAGAAAAAAAACGTGAATATATTTTGAACGCACAGAATGGGTTAACGTCATTTCAAGAAAGAGTTGTCGCTGTTCAATAGAGTTCCATATAACTGTGTGCGTCAGCGAGTTGCGTTGAACCGGCAATGCAGCAGCGAGCGACACGAAGATGAACGATCTGTGTGTGCGCTGTGCTGTGTGGTCGGTCCGTCAGTCGAAAGTCATTTCGTAATCTTCGATTGCGTGCGTCGCGTGGCAGCGATTTAGTCGCTGACCTAGCTGGCTGTGCACGGCGACGACATTTCTTGCTCTATCACCTCAGTCGGCCACGCTGCCCTCTCCCTGCCCGTCCCAGACAACCTTTCTGCCACGTCGTTCATTACGGCGACAATTGAAATATGACGGATTTGACACAGAAAAAGATTTCGGTTGACGGCATCGGCAGCACATTACGACTGCGTGCACTCTACGCAAGGGCAGTTGAACAGTCCCTGCTCACTGGACTTTCTTCTTGCTTAAACATTCTACCTCGCTCTGTTCCTTATCAGGTCAAAGCGACGATAAACATTTTGATATTCTGATAGGAAATTGGGGTTGCTCGAACCCGATTGGATTTGTTTTCTAATAGAAGTACATGTAAGTATGCAAATAAAAGTCGTACGCATTTTGGACGTTGTAAGCACATGCCTTGTTTCGTTATGGCTTCTTCACTGACCGACTATGACTACTTGCAGTCATTCCTAGGTCGATAACTCAAACCAATGGAGCGCACTGCGCACTGGTCTCTACGTATGTTTCATACAATTTGTCTTTGCCGTTATAAACTAGTTACTTCGGTCAGTACGACATTTCGAACTGAACATAACAACAACACCAAGAACGTCAATGTCAGTAGTATAGCAGAACCTCCCTGCTAAACACAGACGGTGAATTTGACCGGCGCTTTCTCAATTAGCCCAGAGTGACCCCAGACCAGTCAAACTCTATACAGGACACTGGCGGATCTAGGGCTTCAGCTAAGGGGGGATATGGCGAGCGCGGGAGTGCGAGCCTATAATGGAGGTATGGGGTGTGTGCCCCCAGCGGGGTCCCGGGGCAGAGAAGGGTCAGGGGCGAAGACCCTGAAGCTGAAAGCATTCTAGCTTTTATATGCCTAATAGAGAGCGAAAATTTTGAGATTTCTCGAATCTAGTAATATTATTACAGAACTTAGGGGGCACATCCTTAACTTGATAGATATTGCCATTTGCCACAGATGCGGAATGAGTGTAATGCATATATTCGCGAGCGAAAAACCGGCTCACCCCATGGATTTTTCACGCTCTCTGACTCTGAGCCACCTTAGGAGGCAGGCCCCTAAAACCGCAAAAGGGAGCAATAGCCGGGTTGCCTCTCCCCCTTGGATCTGTCAGTGATACGGTGTGATGAACAGCGGTCAATATTTCATTAATTTTTTTGTAGTAAATGTGAATCAGTGATTGACAATATAAGATCGGTAGGCTAATTGGGTAAGCTAGTTGTATATTAGACAACGAACATGTTTGCTGAATGACAGGACGTCGCAAAGTAGCACGAGAGCTTTCGAGCTCGGAGTCTGAGTCGCAGCTACAGTCATTCTGTGCCGCCGACATGTACGTATACCATTTCATCGAAGAACATTAGTCGATTTGTTATTAAATATTGGAGTGAAAATTGTTTAGAATCATATGATTATTGCTATAGAGACTTTATTGGGACAATTCGCCGACAAAGCAAGTCGGTGAATGCAATAATCATGCTTTAAGTACTGTGGAATCTGGACATCGAGAGAGGACGACTTGAACAACACGTCAGTTTGCAATCATTGTGACAGCCGGGATTAGCCGAGCAAGCAATGCGTCACAACAAGACTTTGTTTAATATATCATGACAAACAGTAGCGTCTAGCTCGGTTTGTCCGTGAATTGTCCGACCCCAGAGACCACACACGAATGATCAATATGTTCTAGAGGCTAGAGTATATTGCTGTCTGTATTTATTACATATCACATTGTATATAAACTATCAGGTTCAGGTACAAAAAAACTGTCGTCAAGAAAACAAAATCGAAATGACGTCTGCAACGTCGTTGTGCACTTCGACATTATTCAGATCGCTTTCTTACTTACTTACTGTCTGCGCTTTGACAGTATGCCAAAGGCTAAATGTGAATCAGTGAGCTCAGATATGGTGTAAATGATATCTACATAACTTCAGATAGAACGTTGCTGATGTAATTGAGTAATCCATCAGTTATGATTGCATGCGCACGAACACCTGTGGTAAATAAACATGGGCGTAGCTAGAGGTGACCAGGGGCCATTTCCCCAAGTTTGTGCAGGTAACGCCTAGGCCATAAATACAATTGGCGCTTTAAGCTTGTTCTCTTTTCCAAGCCCTGCTACTCAACATGGATCATGCATTTTTAATTTCTTAGAACTATATTTTGTAATTTCAACTTTACATTATCGCTGCGTAAACTTTGTTACATTTTAATCATTTTAGAGGTAAATCATGCCTGCAAAAGCGAAGTTAATCATGTTTTTGATAAGAGATGGTTTGTCTTGTTTTAGTTGTGACAGTTCCTTTGAACTAACATGTTCCTGAACTATTTCATGGCGGCGATACGGGTCAGAGAGTCAGGACTCCTGCAAAAATGCAACAGGGTCCAATTTTTACAGCGCGTCAGCATAGCCAGCTATGCAAAGCGCTGTATTAGCTATGATAGATTCTGTCTGACCGTCCGACCGTCTGACCGTCTGACCGTCTGACCGTCTGACCGTCTGTCTGTCACACGCTGGTATCA
>Ga0056132_1000253_pt1 | contig 12333 bp, 15 predicted proteins | sample WorMetLIZISLAND2_3_FD_71119 | JGI IMG/M metagenome (GOLD analysis project Ga0056132, IMG submission 71119) | Marine gutless worms symbiont microbial communities from Max Planck institute for Marine Microbiology, Germany - Olavius clavatus LIZARD... ...
GTAGAGGTGCGCCAGCTAGGAGGAAAATTGCCACTGGACCAGATATTATTTAGAACATTGAGTAAGGTGTCCATAACAGAGGATGGAAGATGTTTTAACATTTGGTAGTGGATATCATCCGGGCCTACCACTGTATCATGTGATTTGGATATTGTAACCGTCTTTGACTGATCCACCCGTGTGACAGACAGAGGGACGGACAGACAGACAGACAGACAGACGGACGGACGGGCGTTAGCAAAGAGCGCGCTATAGCATATATGCTATCGCGCACTAATAAGCAGATCACTGATAAACAGCTGCTGAGTATCACTAATACAAATTTCATATCGCTTGAATTCATCAGCTGATGATGATCGCATAAAGTGGTCACAATGTGTAACTGACAGATGTTTGATACGCAAATAATATGCAAATAATTCAGTCGTAACAGACAGTCAACGTCATCGTCAATCTTGGGCAAAATTTCACCTTGTACAACATGTGAACTGCATGTGAGTGAGCTTGTGACCTTGTCACCAGTGTACAATGATCTACGCCTTCTGGTATTGTCCTGTAGTGTTGTAGAAAACTGCCAAGTAGACATTTGCCAGGCAGTAGATGAAGTCGCTGTCAGAGAGTGAGTGAGTGAGTAGTTTCTTAAGGGCACATTGGCACATAAAAGGCTATTCAATGATGTTCACATACGGTGCCTTCTACAGTTTATACCACACTAAAGGTTTATTCATAGACTACTCTTACATTGTAACGCAACACTGAACTTTTAGCGACTGCTTCACCAAAGCCAGCGACGAACACAAGAACATCACCAGTAGCTGCTGCTGCTGATGCTGCCACTGTCAAGACCAGCATTATTGTGTTGGACACATAAGATAGTGTATCAGACACGGACACTAGCAATGAAGGGCCAGGCAGCAGTCCGCCACATTCTGACCATCATCACCATCATACCCTGACCATGTCACAGAGGTGTACGTTTGTCTTTCTCAGTTTTACTACCTAATACATACAATGTCTGAAAAACCTGGTGGCAAAAGTCGAAAAAAATCTTGTTTGTGACAATGTGTCCTCGAATGTGAGTGGTCTTGCATGAGTACAAGAGCCAACAGTGACTCAAATGCAACTGGGCAAGTGTGGTATGGACTAACTGAGGCAACAGACTTTCAGTTGGTGAGATATTGTTCGGTGGAGAAGCTCCAAGGACTCTGGTAAAAAAATTTGTTTTTGGAAGCATACAGTGTGAGTGAGTGAGTGAGCAGTTTCTTAATGGCACATCAGCAGAATATAGGCTACAGTGTTTCCAGTTGCATCTTAAAACACACCAGATAACAAGCACCAAATTAAACACAAGAACTTGAAAGGTCGAAAGCAACAAAACAGGCATCATCATCAAATGTTTCAAAGATCCAGTTGCCAAAAAAACTCTTGCAGTGATACAGATTGACATCAGTAATGCACAAGGAAGCAGTCAGTGCAGGAAATTTGTCAACCGAGGTAACCAGAACAAGAAGACTTGTGCAGCGGGAAGAGAAAAGCTAATGAAACAAATGCGAATCAAAAAGAGATAAGTCAAAGCAAGTGTGCTTCCACAGACACAGAGACACAGATAACCAAAGTCTTGAGTGAGGTGGTGTCTATGAGGATGACATGTGCAGCTGAGGAAGTGCGAAGACGATAGCTATGACATTATAAATGCGGAAGAAATTAAAAAAATATCTCAACAGTAGATATTCTAAGACTGCTGCATACTTGCTAGAGTGCACTGACACTGTACCAGACTAGACAGCGACACATCAGACATCACAACTGCCAGAAATCACATGGTGACTATTCTCAGATGGAGAAATGTTCACTGCAGTAGTATACTGATAATCTTTTAAGTTGGATGATTTTCACCGTGGTCTGACAGTAACAGGTGGCCACATGGTTTACTCGGTTCTAAAGCATAAAACTGCATCCACATATGGAGTTGCACCAATTGCTGTCACTGCTGATGAGGCAAGATTGAAGGAAAAATTTTGTTAAAACTTCGGCGATGGCTGCAGCTGACTCACCTGTCTGACTTTGTGACTGTAAACCAGACAGAGTCATCCCAAAGTAATGTGGCTGCAGCACTGACAAGTGCATTTCTGCACTCAGGTCGTCAGTCCTGTGTCATATGCACGAAATTGCGGAAGACAGCTGTAACATGCATACATGTACATATTAAGCAGAGACACAATATTGCAAGCCACATGATGCACCGACTGCACACTGCAAACATTACTGATTTGTACAGCGGCAGTCAAACAGTGTCACCTGCTTGACTCTGCTCAGGGATGCTCTGACAGACAAGACGGATGACTTCTGCAGCCGACAGTGAGGTCCATGGAATCTCAGGAATCTGGAGAACCTTTGACATCAATTCAAGAACCGTACCAGAAACGGGTAGTCTGGTCGGCAGAGAACTTGGATTAGGTTTGACAAATTTTGAAGATTCACCGAGTGCCAGAACACGCCAATTACTGAAATCAGTGCACAGCCTGACGCCGATCCGGAGTTAAAACAGAGACTAGAAAACAACCTACATCTGGTTAGCCAGAAACTGGTACGTGCTGTAGCATCGTATCTGTGAAAAGTAAAGCAGCGCTGTAAGCGGTAAGAGTCGTCGAGTCGATGTCGTAGACTTCAATCTGTTCTGAATACTTCTCACAAAACACTTAGAGATGATCATCAAGTGATGTCACTCCCTACACTGGTTCTCCTTCAGGCAGTGTGTGGATCACATGTCCCACCACTGGCTCAGTTGTAAAACTGTCTGCTGTCTCTGAACACACTTCACATGGCATTTTATCAAACTCTGCACTGGAAGCTTTTCGAACACCCACCAGCTGTTGTATAATGAAATGATGCTGAAGATCGTCAAGTCCATCTGATGAAATCTTAAATTCCTTCCTGCACAAGGGACAAGGTACTTCATCACATGGATACTTGTCCTTAAAATAATCTTGGAGACACTTGAGGCAGAACGCATGGAGACAACGCAGAGACTTTGGAACGTCAAACATCTCACAACATGTAGGACAAGTTGCGATGACAACAGTTACTGATGCTGCGTGAGTGAGTGAGTGAGTAGTTTCTTATCAGCACATCAGCACATAAAAAGGTCATTGTCAGTAAGTGTCAGAATGGAACAGTCCACGTGATGACAGTGCCACTGTGCCAAATGGACAGACAATCCTTTCACATCATTCACCTGAACAGAATGAGCAAACTACCAGCAGCGATCAAGTAACTGATGTGGCTCTGGCTACAGCAGGTAATGTGGACGTTAGTTTGATTAGCAGTGAGTGAGTGAGTGGTTTCTTAACGGTACATCAGCACATAAAAGGACATTCAGTGCGTTAAACATTTTGAGTAAAAGCACCATTTCTGTACAATGCTAGAGCTTGTTGTGCTGCACTGAACTGTGCAAGTCCTTACGGAGGGTTTGTAATGTGGCACATTTGTGACACACAGCTACAACAGGCCGATACATCACGTTGTAACTAACAGCTAGTGTGAGCGTGCTGTCCCAGGCTGAATGTCAGGTCGGTCATAGCGAGATAGCGCAAGATTTGGCAGTTAACAACACATTATCAATAGCTCTATGTATGCGTGCATTACAGCAGGAGGTTACTGCGATGGTACGACTGCTCAGTACAGCCAAAAGGGACGTTCAAAGTGGTTCATAGACCATTTCAACAGCTCACGTCTGGGCACGCTCCTTTTGTCAACCACCAAGGCACAATGAAACCATTGACACTTAATGCGTCAGGCGTGTGCGTGTGGAAGAATTTTATTATAGTATCTGTTTGACCTTTTTCAGTCAAAGACACAGGTATCACATTTCATGGACATCACCTCCATGTTTCTGTAAAACAGTTTGTTTGTGATGCCACGGCTCGCACCTTCATTAAATGCACTAAAGGTCACAACGCTTATCATGGATGTGAGAAGTGTGAGCAAAACGGCATTACAGTTGATTGTGTTTCCTGAGACAAATGCAAAGAAGCGAACAGATTTGGTTTTGCTTGTTAAGAACAAGAACAACATCACAAACCAGGTGCTACGTCCCCACTGTGCCGACTGAATGTTGGGTTGATTTCTCCTATTCCACTTGAATACATGCATTTGCTGTGTCTTGGTGCAATGCGTAGGATGCTTTTGCATTGGCTGCGTGGAGACAGGAAAGTAAACGTTAGCATGCACTTAGTTGATGCAATGTCAAGTGACATACAACAACTGGCAAATAATGTGTGTGTGTTGAATTTGCTCATAAACCAACAGCACTAACAGAAATTGACAGATGGAAGGCTGTTGAATGTAAGTACTTCTTGTGTTATTTGGGACAGCAGTTTTGAGAAAGCACTGACTTTGCAACTCACTGAAGTTATCAGCCCCTTAGGCGTGGTGCAAGCGCTGTTGGTAACGAACAGAAAGAAGCTGTTTGAATAACAAGAAGTTCCTTGACCATCAAGCGGAATGGAAATCATATAAATTCAGTGCTTTACCATATACAAAAGCAAAAGTCATTGTTTACAAAAGTCAATGACCATGCTGTCTGGAATACAAAAAGAAGTTTTTTGGAACTACATGGATCCGCACAGCACCATGATTGCTGACGTACAGTGTAGCCTAGTGGCTGTGTCAGATGGCCAACTAGAAGAAAAGCGCACCAATTCTAATTTTTTTGGCATGCTTATCGATGAATCTACGGACATTTCTGTCGATAAAACGTTGGTTATGTATTTACGTTATGTCTGTCGGGACTTTGTCGCGACCGATTTTATTGCGAATGTTCGTGTGACTCACACACAGCAAGGCTGAGACGTTGGCTGCTGTCACTGAAGTGCAGCTATTAAAACTCAGCATTAATGTGGCTGTTCGGTTTCACTGTGGCACAAAAGATACGCTTAACACATCACAACTGCATAAACACAATGCCGTCACTGACTTGACTGGTGTGAGATATATGTCAATCAACTGTTGCAGATTACTGATGGACAGTGTTCCTTCTCAGCTCAGTGCTTTTGAAGGATATCCTGGTCGTCTGGTGTTTAGACATAATTTCCACCTACTGAAGACTGCGCAGTACAAGGCTGCAGGCCAGTTCATAACATGGAGTGTGGCCAATGGCGGGCCAGGCATTGCAGGCACTGTTAAAACTCGGCATTAATGTAAGTCAAGTAGTCGGCTTTGGCAGCGACGGTGCTTCCGTAATGGCAGGCCAGACACAACATATAGTGATGATGACGATGATGATGATAATACCGGTGTTGGCACTCATCTGCTGCAAAGCTGTCCTGGCTTAGCACACATACAGGTATGTTACTCCAGGCACAATAAAAGACCGGTTTCATTTTTGGTTAATTTCCTTACACTGTACTGTTGATGAAGTCGCCCATTTCTGATCGTTGCCTTTCTGGACATTAACATGTCACAAGGTAATGTAGCAACACATCTTGGGTGTGGTGAGATCTATGAGACTATAATGAGATATGCTTTGTGCAGCTGCAGAGTACAGACAGACAGTGCAACACAGGACTACAGGACAGACATGCACGATGGTCATCCGCCGATCGCGGATTCTCAAGTCTGCACTGGCTGCGGTCAACAGACGATCCTTCAGCTATGAACGCAGCATAGTTGTTGAGTTTGCTGGACAGGATGGCCAGGACAATGGAGGACCATGACGCGAATATCTGCCGTATTGAAATGCAGACCTTTGTTCTCAGTATTCATTACTGTATCGGGCTCACATCGTGTTTAAAAAATGGACCCCTGTAGTGAGCCAATACTGAGGAACAACATGACTGCCAGCACTGCTAACTGGACCAACAACGCGTGTGAGAGTATTAATCATGTACATAGTGGCATGTTGTACAGCAGCTGTACCTCGTTAACCATTTCCATACGCTCGTAGATGCACAGTACAAAGAGACTGACCGAGCACAGTGCCAACACGGTGAGTAGACGTTGCGTCCGCAGTACCCTCGGAACCACGTGACCGTTTGTGTCTGGTGGCCAGACGTCCATCAAAACCGAAGGCGACCTGACAGTCAGGTGCCGATAAGAAATTCAACCAGCGAAAACATCCACGCGCAGAACAGACCACTTCGGTCTGAAATGACAAGCGACCCAGGATGTAGTCATAATCTGCTATTGTTACAGGTCTAAATTTGGCTGCATTCCTATTTTATCTCCGAAATCGGTAACGCGTCTCATTTTGCATAAATTTAAACAAATTAATATACTGCTACACGAACGATGCCATGCTCTTTCGCTCTAAAAGTTTGTCGCCCGAATTTCAGTCTTCTGATTGGTTGATAATGACCCCGTCATGTAGTAGTCATGGTGCAAGATTAAGGTTGATAGACGCACAGAGAGCGGTAGAAGAGTTGTGCTGGTTGTAGTCAATGTTGTCAAATAACAAAGAATAGTCTTCTTTTGTTATTTTTGCTTCAATTTGATGGTAAGGACAATTTGCTCGATATGCAGTGATTCCAGGACGATGCAGACGAGACCCATCCCCGGACTCAATGTGCTGATGATCCCCAGGAAACGAAACAAACAATTTCACCGAGCCCCGGCGAAGGCGACTTATTTTCGCCTACAACTTGTACGATATATTTCATCACCGGCAAACAGTTTCGTTCTGATCTACACAAACTTCTACGTCGCTGTTTCATTTCTTCTTCTGCTCCTGCTCCTATTCCTGCATATGCTCATGCACACGCTCTTGGTGCTCCTGCTCCTATTGTTATTGCTGCTGCTGCTGCTGCATTCAAACCCTAAGGATCTCCCCGGCAATGTTTTATCATTACAAGCAGGCTGTACATGACATGAGTGACATTGGTGAGATTATGCGTCAATGCGTCTGTGGCCAATCATTGCCGAGATTCACTGCAGCAGTGTGGAAGTTCATACATGTCACAACGTAAGCAACGTACATTGGATGTGTGCAACCAACACTTTCATTGTACAGAACAGTGGTATTTACACGTAAGACAGCCTTCCAGGACTGACTGAGTGAGTAGTTTCTCAACGGCACATCAGCACATAAAAGGTCAAGCATATTCAGCAAAAGCAGCTATGTACAGAAAAAAACTGAAGACATTCCTTCGTTACAGTGTTCTCAATGGAGTTAGGTTTTACTCAGTGCCACAATGGACCAAGCTACAACTGACAGTGAACTGCACTGCACTGGACGAGATCTACAGCATTTGTGTGTCGGCTGAAGATGATGCACAATGTAAAGCATGGTATGGGCTGAGGATGCTAACTGCGTCCAAAGAGAGATCTATACGACATTCTGTACATCGGGACAATGACAACGGTGCTGTAATGATGTGGAATGATGATGGCAGCTGAGAAGAAATTCCTGAAGGCAGTGCTGTAGTGGCTCACAAGGCAGTAAGCGTAAATGAAACCACAGCACAGGCAGTTCAGTCCACTGTTGCAGCAGCGTTGCATAGTTCTGATGGCATCCAAGTGCTCTTCTTAACTTACTGCACAGACATTTAGTTCTAAGCTAAGGTCAGGCATCAAATATGTATGAAAACAGCACCATACACATACACATGGAGGGATACATATGGACGATGGTACAATACTGTTATCTGACCAGTGTCAGCTGATGATCACTCGTACATCAGCTGACTGTCAACAATTATCAATGGACTGAGCAGTTTCTTCTGCCTCAAGACCTCAGCTGGACAAATTGAGCGAGTCAGTGAGTAAGCAGTTACTTAGCATACAAGGCATGATGACTGCATGAAGAAGACGAAAGAAGAATTGCAAGATATCGATGCAGCAGCCATTATGGACATCCACCTCTACAGACGTGTCATTACAGTAAGAAATTGATCAAATGCCTCGTCTTGACTACACACTGTAGTCGTCGTCAACTGTGATACACAATATAATTATGACGTAATAATTTACGTCATATTTTGCGAGAAAATGGCGGCATTTGACGTGGTAGAGATTTTTGCAGACATTGATAGTGGAGATGAAATTGTAAATGTAATCACTGTCTTCGTACAGCTGACGATAAGAAATACGAGTTTGCGAGTGTTTGGTCCAAAGGCCTCACAGAAAGAAGTATATAATCATTCAGTCGAGCCGTTGATGGATCACGTAATCACTGTCTTCGTACAGCTGACAATAAGAAATACGAGTTCACGAGAGTGTAAATGAAAGTGAGGTTGAGGTCGAAGAATGCTTTGAAGAATTTTTCTTGAAGCAGCGAGTGGAGGTCTGGTAAGTGTTATATGTATTTGTGAATGTTGTTAGTTTGCTAAATCATGACAGATGACAACTAGTAGTTTTTCATCGCTGGCAAGTCTCAACATGTTTTGCTTCGCTATATAATGTAACAAAATTACCGGTATTTGCCTACCAATCAGGGCACCCGGAATTCCCATTCTGAAGGTCATAAATCCCCCACTTAGTGCAAAAATTGCTAAAAATTCCGGTTACAAACATACCCAATTACACACAAGTCTGGGCGTAAAGTTATGAAAATTATCATACAAATGACTAATTAATGAATCATCAATAGCCTCTGATTCCGGCCAAATCCAATCGATGGAGTTTCCAAATAGATAGAAAGTCAGACAGAAATCATGGGTGTTGAACACAGCAAATGACGGTCTGTGTGCACATTGCCTCGAGTGACTGTACTGTCTTCAGTGTAAAGTGTCAGCTCACAGCAAGAATCAAGAGCGGTTTCACGACAACTCTGACTTTGAAAGTCGGTGCTTGCATTATGTTGGTAAGAAACGTTGATACAGAGGTTGACTTATTCAACAAAGCAGTTGGTACCGTTAATGGATTTATCCCACACTCGTCTTCTTTTCCTACAGCTGTCACTGTGTTCTGTGACAAACGTCGGCTACAGAAAGTATCTAGTGACAGGTTCCCCTCACTGAATGGCTCATTTCCTGTTGAACATGCAAAAGTCAGAATTCCACTGTGCAGAGAGTGAGTGAGCAGTTTCTTAACGGCACGTCAGCACAATACAAGTAATGTAGTGCCATACAAATAACCCTCTATTAGGCCTTGTTGCCGTTTGGCACAGTTGCATTCTTGGACTAATTATTTATAATTGTTACAACTGTACATGATTATGTCATTCATTACTTCATTTATTAACCTTCTTGCACTGGGAAGTTTTAAAATTTCTTGCCTGAAAAGTTAAGTCTGAATTTAATGCTCTTGGTGTCATGCATGGCATTTAGTGCGAACCCGAAATTAGTGGCCATGTTGACTGTCATTTCTGAGATGTCATACATACATATTCTATTCTTGTAGGGATATCAATGACATCAACACCAATAAAAACTTCCACAGACAAGCCACAGCTCGACCAATCCAGTCACTCCATCGCTGCAGAAGTTGATGGACCAGACAAGCCACAAGTTAAGTTACAAAAGATGACAAAGCCCAATATCTCTAATAAAACGAAGAATAATTTTGGCGTTGACCACTGCTAATCTCACTTCTGACCAGATATCTCCACGGCCAATGTAACCCGATAACCCGTATTTCCGCCGCAGCCTATAGCATAACGTGTCTGCCCAAAGCAACAGGCAGCCCTGCTAGTCATTGCTCACACTGGTTGCGCTGGTGCCATCTTTTGTGCAATCGTAAGAGTGGATTGATATTGTCGATAGCTGTCGCCTTTACCAGTCACAGATATCACCTGAAGAGGAAGTCTGCCGTGAATACAACCAGTGGAAAGCCATTTGTCTGCGAATGGAGCCAGCAGAGCGGCCGTCAACACCACTACAGGCGTTCGACATCGTGCCGCCTCGTCTGGTCAACATCGTTACGCTGTTACGCATCTTCTGTATGCTGCCGCTGTCAACGTGCACGGCAGAGAGAGCCTTCAGCGCTATGAAACTGCTGAAGAATTATCTAAGAAACATCATGACCGATGACCGACTGACGGGGCTGGCACTGATGTACATTCATCCAGAAGTGGACATCGATGACGACAGTGTCATCCGTCGATTCACGGCGATGTCAGCCAAAGCAGACCAGCACGGCAGGCTGCTACCGCCGATCTCGCAGACACCATATCGCCAGCAACAGCACCAGCATCACCAATGAAACACCGCCAATTGTGTGACCTGCCCGGACCCCACTGAGACGATGCTCCCCAGACCCTCTAGTCGGAGGGGGGTATACCCCCATTCCGTAACCCTTTGATGCCTCCCCAACACAGGTTATACCCCCTCACCAGCAATTCATGGATCCACCACTAAGGACAGGCGTGCGTTGCTCTCAGCATATGCAAATGACTAGCGAATCTATCCGTCACAGACTTGGACATCAAACGTATCAAAGTGAACAAAGCTGGTGTACATGTGCTGGAGGCAATGAAGCATGAGCAGCCATTGCCAACAATACCTCACGAGACATGACTGAACGACACTGAAACTGGCATTCCTCAACAAGCGTTCTCTACAGCAACATGCCGATGATGTCAGCCGCATTTATGTCAACATATGTGATGTAGCCGTGTGTGCCGACATGACTGAACTTGCCTACACTGGGGACGTGGTTTTATTGCAGGTCTCAAAGGCACATCTGTTATCACTTACAGAAGCTATTCTGAAAGACATCGACCTGAACAGTCGTGACAATTGGCGACACCATGCCAGGACTGTTCAGTCATCATCAAGTCTTTTGCGCAAGTGCAGTGAGTGAGTATCTTAACGGCACATCAGCACATAAAAGGCCATTCAGTGCCTTAAACGTTTTGAGTAAGAACAGCTATATAGAGAAAATAACAAAATAGGTAAAAATAACTGGTAAGATCAAGTGCACCTTGAGAACATAATTACACTGTCGGTGTGGCAGTGATTGTTTCTAAACACATTATGGCGAGAGACGTACTCGGCGTTTCTCTTAAACAGTTCCAGCTCGTGAGCCAGGACCATCTCAACGGCCTGGCACACCTGTACCTCAACAGAGACATCGACCTTGACTCAGCTGCAGTTATTGCCCAATGGCAACATACATATGTGAATGTGTGAATGGGTCTTAATGTGAATGACTGCTCTGCTGTGAACATCTTTCAATTATTGCCACATCCCGACTGCGCACGACTTTCGAGATTCGAGGTTCGAGATGCCACGTTTACGGCCGGAAGTGACATGGAAGTAATACATACTCTAAATCCATTGCACACATAGGAAGTGACAATTTTACTGTTGTTTCATTGGCCAGCGATAGTCCATCGCATCTCAGGCCACATTTTGTGGTACAGAGTTGTGCTTGAAGTTTGTTTTGTGATGGCGTCAAACTGGCATATTCAACGCAGTTTGAGTGGTTATGCAGATAATGTTAGACACAAAGAAGCATTTGACCTGTGCTGCAAAAGTTTTCATACATCAACAGTGGCATAATTAATGAGCTGATGAACAACTTGCCAACTATGAGTCTTGTGAATGTCATGGCTGCCATTAGACGGTGTGAAAACACCAAACAAATAATGCAGGCATTAGTGGATAGTGGATACACTGAAGAGCGAAACATGAGGAGTGAGTGAGCAGTTTCTTAACAGCACAATGTAGGCTATGCAGTGCCATACTACACGCTGTAGTGGTAACACCCGCGGAGCACATGTGCTACTGTTAGTGCACAGTCACAGTGAGAACATTCCGGCTGATCTTGTCGATTCAACACATAGGAATGGGCAAGGCGAGTACAACCAATACGGAGCCTCCTGAGAATGACGGCATCTTGACGACTGAGACTACTCGGATTACTATAGCCAAGGAGAGGTTTGACAGAGTGTATTTGCTTGAGGAAGGAAGCGCTCTCAAAGGTAACTAAGAACAAACATATAACATCGGTCTCTCAAACATAAAGTACCCGGTTCAAGGCCACTAGAACACGTTATTAATGCATTATCAGATGATGAATATATTCGTAGAGAACTTGAAAACCTGTTTGTTTGTATCAACACACTAAATTCTCAAACTGCTCATATCCTGATATCATTTAAATCCTTCTGTAAACTCATTTAATTTGAAATAAATTGGTTTGATATTAACAGTGTTTAAATAGCAGTAGAATGTAGTAGTTAGTGCCCATCACTGTGGTATATTAGTTGTAAACCAATCTGGTGACGTTTTCTATTACGCATGCACGCATGGATGGTACATGTAGTTTATTACTCATTATCACACGATCGACCTATATCAGCCCTGATACGGCGTTTGCGGAATGCCTGATATAGCATAGCAACGGGCTGATATAACTTGACGACGGGCTGATATAAGCCCCGCCTACCAGTAG
>Ga0056132_1000254_pt1 | contig 12321 bp, 10 predicted proteins | sample WorMetLIZISLAND2_3_FD_71119 | JGI IMG/M metagenome (GOLD analysis project Ga0056132, IMG submission 71119) | Marine gutless worms symbiont microbial communities from Max Planck institute for Marine Microbiology, Germany - Olavius clavatus LIZARD... ...
AGTTCGAATGTCTGACGGCAAGATGTTCCACGCTGTAGGACCGGCGACGCAAAATGCCCGGTTGCCGAGACGTCGTCTGGTACGAGGGACGACAAGGTCTCCACGAGCTGCAGAGTGGAGGGCGGCACGTGTGGAAACAGTTGTCTGGAAAATCTGATCTCTGAAATGACCTCTTTTCTGTCAAGTGGGACAACAAACTCTAGTAACTCAACTTAATTTGCTTAATTAAGTTCCTAGATAAGGTGCATTTGTTGTTTGTGCAGACATGGCAGTGGTGTTGCTTTCTATCTGGTGGAAGCACAGCAGAAGTATTTTGACGATGACAATCATGTACTAGTGTGGTTCAGTGATGATGTATCTTTTCAGTAATGATGTATTACTTGTGCAGGTGGAGGTGTAGTGGGTTCATCACCAACTTGGCTGCTGCTGAACAAATTCACTTTTCCTGTATGTTATCTTCATCTTCTATATACACAAATGAGGAGCTAATAGCTTACAATATTGCACACACACGCACACACTTTAAGTCGTCTAGCATCCTACACTCTAGATCAGTATGTATTTCCATATATCCAGTTAGCACTTTTCTGCTTACGGTTGTGGCAAGTTTGCATGCATGATGTCCTGACTGATATTTTACATTCAGCACATGCAAGAGAGTTGTGATTGGAAACAGATTAACAGAAATGCTGAGAAAATTTAGACGATTCGTTAGTCTTTGAGATCCAAAGTTGTTTTTACCGCGCGATGGTTATGCCACAGTATGTCGTCTGTCTGTCCGTCCGTCTTGTCTGTCCATCCATCTTGCATCTGACATTCAGGTACCGTGATCACGTGCTGGGAGTACTTCGAAAATAATTTCATGGCTGATTAGCTTGAGGCGATCTGGTGCAGTGGTAACACCTGCAAAATTAGGGTGGAATAGGGGTGAGATCGTGAGCGCAAAAACCTGTAGTATCTCTTGAAACGGTGCAAAATATGACCAAGGTAACTATGATGGACTACATATATGAAGTCGCATATGTGCTTTCGATTGACACCAAAATCAATGACCTTGGATGACCCTGGACGGGCGAAACACACTCGTGTGGAAAACATCGTTTTACGGAGCCCACCAGAAAATTTGAATGAAGATAGACACATGCTATCAGCGGCAAAATATAGGTCAGTGATTCTAGTTTCTAGAAATATAAGGTTTGTGCGAATTGACCTTGAATGACCTCTAAATGTGATGAAAGGTGTTTTGTGCTGGCTTTGGTGCCAGATGTGTCCTTGTCGACAAGGTTGCCGAGTTTGTCAACCATTATCGATTATTGACTTATTGTAAAATTCGATACGTATCGAAATTAACAGTGGCATTGCGCGGTTCTCCCTGCAATAGCATGGCTTTCTTGTTTTTAGATTGCAACTGTTGACTTATAACATTGGTATAGCGTTGGTAGTTGGCATTGAACCGATGGCTGATAGATGTTGATGATTTGTTGTTGTTTCAGTTGGACGGCCCAAGAATTCAGTCACTGTGCCTGCAGCAGGGTCTACTGCAGACTTTCTTCTTTAACAAATCAGCCGGTCATGCTCTTGCATGCTTCATGAACCGCGATGATGCCATCAGTGCTCGTGCAACTCTCGGCACCTTTCCATTTGCTGACAGCCCCCAGCCACTCTGCTGTGCTGACATCGTGACATCCGACACTGTCAAGAACTTGCTGAGCTCTGGTCAATGGACCCAGTTGTCAACTGCTGCCGGCCTCTCCAGTGTTGCTCCACCCTCAGCAAAGGCTCGTAGTTCTGGCTCATGGTCAGCATCAGATGCTATGTGAGCATGCCCTCCAGGAAGCAATGAGTTGCTTTGCACACGTTGTTTACCCGTAGATTTAGCCTTTGTCTTCGAAAGAGGATTGTTCATAATTGAATGTTGAAAGTAAGAATTTTGAAGTTGAAGTTGAAGTGTGGCTTGACTATGTGGTAGGGTGCAGTTGATTTGTGTCCGTTTTTGTCGATCGATCGTGCAGTAGTTTTATATAATATTGAGACGTTCGAAGAACGCCAAAGACAGTGCTGTGTGTGTGGCACATTTTTGTCAGCATTTGTCTAAAATAGTCACACAGGGAGTATTGTTGTCTATTGTGCAAATGTCATTCGGATTGATTACCATGCTGATCTCGTTTTGTTGTGTCCGTGATAATGCTGTATTGATAAGTCGCTACTTCAGCAATATGCAATTAACATGTCGTTCGTTGCTCCTTTCTATCGTCCGACCATTTGCAAATGTGTTTGTTGCCGAGGCTTCTCGTATTTGTTATTACTGGATTAATTGTAACAGACTTTTTGAATAATTGCCGCACACGTGTACATTTTCCGTGCTAATGATGATATTGTTTGCATGTTGTCAGCCAAATAGTCTGAGTATTGATTTGCTACATTGTTGCATTGTTACTATTTAGTCTGATCTGTTGCTGTTGGTTATAAGCTTGTGACCAGCTATCCAATAGGTTCCTGCTTTATGTCATTTATTGAATTTTGTGGTGTAGCAAAGAATGCCTTGATTGAAATTGCATCAAAGTTGTTGTACAGATCAAATCTGTTTTGTTTTGCATATTGACTGTTGTGAATGGAGTTTGGAAATGTTTTGTTTCCGGAATTTATTTCACAACGTTGTACCGATTTGTATAATGTCTGTATAATGGGAACTGATGTGATTGTTGTTGTCATTAATGAGCAGTAGGCTTATGGGTACTGCCTCAATGTGATAGATGTCTGTTTGTTTTTTGATGCTTATAATGTCGCTGATATATCGTACCCTATTGTATTATATAACTGTGTCTTTGTTCGGTTCATGACACTGTTGTTTCCATTTTTGTTTTTGATTTTATGTTTGTAATTGCCCATTGTTAATTGCAAATAAATGTCTTGTAATATTAGTTGACCATTCCATTGCTGAGAGCATATTTGGAATACGTTTGCAGTGTGGTATATACGATGTGTTGTGTGTCGTATGCATGTAGTGTAGTATGTGGTGGTGAATTTCTGGCACAGTGCCGGGTTGTTTTCGAGCATTGCAAAATGCAGATTTCAGTTGCTGCACGTCAGCTGTGTAACTGATCAGCAGTTTGCACTGTGGTTCCATACCACTTGCCACCAGTGCGAGATCTGACAGCAGCTTGTCCGTAGACAAAAACTGACAGTATTTTAAAATTACAACTGCTTTAAGCGCTGACAGACATTGCTCATTAGTGCACTGTGGCTTTATATTATGTGTGAATGTGTGTAATGTATACTCTTGATGCTGAGTGATTGTGGATGACAACATGTAGATTAGTTTTTTCATTTGTAATTTGCATTTGGCGTAACAAGATATTTTGACTTTGAATGTATGTTATGTGTGTTATTAGCACTTGATCAGCATTTCGTGTTGTATGAATGTGCCATATCTCAATCCAAACTGAGTCATTTTCGTTTCTCGCTTCAGTAACGGCATTCATCTCTTCTGTTTGTGTGTTTTTTTGTCTTCGATATTTTGCTGATGCTGTATTCGTGCAGTTACATTGCTGTTGATATACTTCAATGCATTGCTTGGCTTCAGCTGTTGATGTCATCAGCAGATATAATTGGCTGTCGCCAGCCGAAGTGCCTCCACAGTAGCTGTTACAGATAATATGTGTCATTGGCCAGTTACTTGCTATGATAATTCAACATATGCATTTTTATCGTTCATATGACAACATGGGTCTGTTTTGTCTATGTGAAACGGTGTCTGTTTGGCACCAGTATGAAGTCTGCAATGTAACCACTTTCTCTGTATGTGTCGTGCAGTTGCATGATTTCGTTTAAAGAGCAGTGGGTCGGCGGATTGTCTGTGTACTTAGGTAGATGCTGTGATCGCTGTTGCCGACGTTGATATGGCAATAACTGTCGACTGCTTATGAGTTGATGATATCTGGCTGTAGTCATTGCGCTTCGTCTTTCATATCTAAAGCTGCTATTTTTGTGCATTTTAACAGTGACTGTGCTTCGTCGTTTCGACTTTGAACCACTTTTCATGTGTCTGAAGCTTTAGTGATAAATTTCTTACAGTTGACAGAAAAAACTGGGTGCAAAACTTAGTGTATGTATGTGGTAGCAGACTTCTTATTCTTCTCAAAGTAATGGGTGCCATCCTGTCTCTCTGTGCCATATTATACAGAACTCCACATTATCAATTATAACATTCGGTGTTCTCTGCATTTGTGGTTGTTAAACCTATAAGAGCATTGATTTTTCCCAATAATGGTGCAGCAGTTACTACTTACACTTGTTCCTGCAGTTAGTTTTAACTCTTTCTTTAGTCAAGTTGCTTTGGTAGTTGTGGTTGTACCAGCATGATTGTCCTCCAACTGTTGAGCATATCATAATCACATATACACAGTTCATACTCATTAGTACAAAATTATCCTTACTTCCATTTATTGCCAATCCGACACAGATCGGACTGGCCAGGCACTACAATGTACATAATGACAGATGTGAGGGAGTTTATGAACATTTCTAACAAAATTTAAGCCTTTGTGAATGTGTCATTAAAAACGATGATCCTGGTTGTGGTTTTAGTGAGGTATATTTCTGAGAGTGTCTCAAGCATTTCAAGATTCGTTGTCCGTTGTTGATTTTGCAATTTGAAATAGCCCGTCATATTTGTTGATTGTACAATGATTTAAATCTGACGGTTGTACACTTATCTGCTGTGATTTTTTTCAGTTTTGTAATATTTCTGTCGACTGTCATGTGCAACTAAATGTATTTAACATCGTGGGAGTTATCTAAGTCTTTGCTGTGCTATTAGTATAAATCTGAAGATACGCAGCTGCTGCACAGCATATAGTCAGTGTGGTTTATTTAAAGTCTCCTGAGATGATACAACACTTCGGCATGGATTTTACATACAATGCTGTTCAGTATTGTTGTTGGTGGTACTGAAATTATTTAGACTGTTAGAACGTGTATCTGTTTGCCATATCGGCAATGCTGTTGTTTCATTTTGTGCAATGCCTAAAATGAATAAATTTGTTGATATTTATTTGTAGTCGGAATGATTTCGTTGAAATATAATAAACTTGTTGCCTTTTGCTGTGTGACCAATGCATGTTCTTTCCGTCAGATAAGTAACTTATGTAGGATATACTGTATTTTACGTGTAACTGTAATTGTAGATATTTGTGCATTCTGCAGGTTTTATATCACTCACGTAACTTAACGACTAAAAGAATTACATACTTTTGCCGACCACACGAGTTGCTCAACTAATTTTCTTAGCCTAAAAAGCCCATCCCGTACGTTGCCGAGTTTTGTGTGTCGGATATCTGCAAACATTATTGTGCATGTCTGTTGATATCTGGGATGTTGCATATGTTTGCGAACAGCTTGCGTTGATCGGCAGGAAAAGTGATCGTTGCATATGTGTAGAGTGCTTGACGGAATCTCTATTGTGATGTGTACTTTAGTGCTTGTGTTAGTTTCCGTGTCAAGATATCTCTAGTTGACGTTTTCTGCATCGTTCAATCATCATTTTCTCCATTCTGTACGTGTATTATGACGGCATTTCACATTGTGATCTGTACTTTCCGACTTCTATCAGCCAGTCTTCGTTTTGCGCCATGTTTCAGTTGCCAAGTTGCCTCTTCAGTGGGTCTTCCATTACAGTTGAGTTTTAATTGCAATACGTATGTGGCTCGTTGTTACGAGTTTTTTTACAGCTTAGTTATGTAATTAATTATATTGATCATGGTAATGGATCACAGGTGTATTTTTTGACAGATAGGAGTATTGACACTTGCCCTCAAAATGTCATGAAAATGCTGTGCCATTGTTTCAGAATGGTTTGTTGTCTTCATTTCATCATATCATTGTACAGTGTATTGCTGGTGAGAGCCGTGCTAGTAGTTCATGTGTTGCTCAGTGTAACCTGGTGATAAAGTGGCATTGTCTGCATTTTCAGTAAATGTTTTTGATCGTTGCATTGTATGTTTATTTTGAGATGTTTGTACATTTCTAGTACAATCGCCGTGTGGAGTAGTTTGGTGCCAGTCGTCTGGCAGTTGTGCATAATTACTGAGAGTAAACAGACGTAGTCATTAGTTGTTTCGTTTTGTCATGCTGGACTGTGTTCTAAATCTGAAATTACCGTGTGATTAGTCGACGAGTTATGTTGTGCTCGTGCTATTTATGCCGTTATTTGGTTGTTGTTTTACCAGTGTTTTATGTTTTTTGTATGACGTTGCACGGTCTTGTCACTGGCTGCTTCAGTTCTTTTCACAGTTCAACTGCTGATAAACTGCTGCAGTCAGAAACTGCAGCTTTGTTGCTTGTGTTCATACTTAGGGTGACCACAGTTCGGGAAAAGTTTGAATGATCGGTCAGCAGAAATTGGTTTTGGAAAATTGGAGAAAATCTAGAGTCGATCTAGAGATTTTTGATCATGGTAATGTTGTGTACCAGCATTTCTGAATGTACTGTGAAACTTGTCCTGTTGATATTCTTGGCCTCTAATGGCAGCTATAAAAGCTGTTATAATTAGACATAATGTTTGATGGTTGTCTGCTAATACGTCTTAAACAGTAGACATATTACGGCTGTGTGCCATAAAGATTATCTTATCTACAAGTGGTCACCTTGCACATTTCGAGTTTACGTGGTCATTGTGGAAGTTAAGGCTGCCTTGTTAGAAGACGTTGAGTGTGACACTTATGTTTATCCGTGTATGTAGTTTGTATTTAAAAGCCATCGCCATTATTACCTGCATGTGCTGCATGTACAAGGAGTTGTGGTAAAGTATTTTTAGGTATGTGGTCAACCTGTGTGTGCGTCAGTGCATCTGTGTGTTTCTTTGCATTAGGTAAGTAAGTTGCATGTATGTGCAGTTTGTTGGGTGAATGTATCATTGAAAGATCATAGCCGCATCATCACTTGAGACGTTGCTGTTATGGTCACATGCTGGTGAATATGTCGTTGCATTTATGTGGCTGTATTGCGTGCAGATTTCCATGCATGCTGCACTTACTGCATTGCATTAATGTACTTGCTGCGTATCGGTTTAGTACTCAGTCTGTCATTGCGTTAATGTACTTGCTGCGTATCGGTTTAGTACTCAGTCTGTCATTGCGTTAATGTACTTGCTGCGTATCAGTTTAGTACTCAGTCTGTCATTTCCAGCTGGCCGTGTTATGAGAACTCTCTGACAGCTGAGCATATCGGAGTAACATGTATGAAATATGATAAGTAATATTAGCAAAGATGTATTGTTACTTCTTGCTCTTACAGCTTCTAATTAGTTTATCCAGTTATAACCAAATTCAACACATTATTGGCATAATATGCCACTCACATAATTATGTTGAAAGTGCCAACCAAGACTGAGGATTTCATGTAGATTTGAGTTTATAGATTGATGACATATAAAAAGTCCTTGTTTTAACATACTGAGACTGTGCATTTATTTATCAAGTGACATTGAGAAGTAAAGTATATGAAAGTAAACAAATTAAATGAGTATTTCTTAATGGGACACAGGTGGTTGATTTCTGCTGTCTGACAGAAAATTTCACCTATGCTGATGGAACTGCTGTGGACATGCAGTGGTTGAGTTCAGTCTGGCTGCTGTAGTGATCCCTGCATGTTATCAAGGCTGTGAGTGTGATACCAGATATTGTTCATTTCTGTTCTCTGCTAGCGTATTCTGGTTGGCATTGGTGATTAGATCTAGTCTCAGCTTTATCTGCGTATTCCAGTCGCTGTTCTGTTTCCAGTACATGATTTTGACGGTTTGTCAGTTAGGACAGCTTGTCAGCGAAGTTTACCTGATTTCATGAGCTTTGTGCATTGTAGATTAGGTTTTCTGTTTTGTTTTTGTTTTTGTTTGTATACATTTCTAGTCTGTATAAGTAGGCACATGGTTGTATTGTGTTAAGTGTATTGCCAAGTTCATATTCTGTCTTACGCATAGGCTTACATCACAGGATGTTAATGCAAAGTAGTACTCATTAACAGACTGAACCCGTTGAAACTTAGTGTTATGGTGTAGTTTGCTATTTCTTCTTTCTTGCACTACTGATTGATGTGGGAAGATCAAGAGCTGTCATGAAGAGTTCCTTTTGTTAATAAGTCAAAATGAGGTAAGATACCAGGTTGTGAATCGCACATGCTTTATTTTTATTGATCTTATAAGTTTAAGGTATCTCGTACAAAACTGTAGCAGTTCTATTTTGACTGAGTGTCGACGTGTGATGTTTTGGTACTGGTATTTAAATTTTAAACACTGCTCTACCTTCGCTGTACTGTATTGTAAGATTGAGTACTTTTCTATTTGATTATTAAATCTCATATTTTGAAGTTTGTTGTCTCGGTATTTATTGATGACTTAGTGCTCTTCTTGACATTGTCATGCAGCTGGGCGATTTGTGGCAGTCAGGGGTGGATCCAAGCATGGGCAGATGAGGTGGACGCCTCATTGACCAAACGTTGTGGCTGTAAGCAGTCTGCCTCAGACACGAGGGGAGCTATCACTTAAATCCTCAACTTTTGGCCTCGCTTTTGTATGAGCATTAACAGAAGGCCCCGACTCCCACCAAAGGTTCTGGCCTGGATCCCACTGGAGGCTCTGCCCTCCAGACCCCTGTTATGGACTCATGCTCTGCACTCACCATTGTCTGACCCCTTTGCCGAATCCTGAATCAGCCCCTGGTGGCTGTGAACAAAAAAAATGATCTTTAATTTTACCATTGCCTATATATAATTCAGTTAAATGTCAGCATCATAGTGGGTTTGCAAATCATAACGAAAGTATTGTCATGATACTTCTGCTTTGTCATATGTGTCAATCCAGTTGCAGTCACTATATTGAATCAACCCTATCTGTTTAGTAGTCAAGTCGAGAATCCCCCAGCTGCATCGTAGGTAGTTGTCATTTCTTAAGCTGCTCAAAATGTGCATAATTACAGTATGCAGTTGGCACAGTTAGCAAAGATATTTCTGCTAGACTTAGTTCAGTAGGTGTATTGTTGGTAGCCACATAGTTCTCAGTTGTGTGAGTTATGTAGTCAGCTGTTGGCAGGTGCTGCCTTCATTACCTAACTGATGTCTCTGTGGTTATTTGCAGCATTCTAAGTTCTCCGTTGTTTGATTTGTTTATGTCAGTATATGTTGAGCATTTCATAGTGTTTTTTAGAGATTGATGTAGTTTTCAGTTTTTCAATTGCTGTAATGAACCTGTCTGTACAACAGAATTTGGCCATGGGTGTGCTAAAAAGCAGCAGTGTTTACGTGTCTGAGCATGTGGTGCTGTGGGTTTGACATTATGCTGTCAAATTTGCAGGTTTGTAATGCTCCACTTGTGATGTTCTTGTCTCACAATTAACTGTGCTACTATATGTGCGATGTACGTATCAGTAGTTCAGATGTAGTTCAGGTGAGGGATTTTAATATAATGCTGCATTTTACATGCCACCCAAATTTTAGCGGTGTTTTGTCTCTGTCATTTAAAATTTGTCGGTTTTCATATGTCTAAAAGATTAGATATTTTTATTGAAGTAAGTTTATACATTTATATATTTGCAGTAACTCTTGCATGCTGCTAAAGTTCTAACACGGTAGAGTGTTGGTGAAGCTTTGTCATATCTGCTGCTCAAATAATATTTCGTTGAAATCTTAAGATGAGCACCTCTGCTTAGTTTGTATGTACAAGTTGTTAATTTCAGCAACATTGGCTGCTAAGGAGAGCTGTCAGTGGATTCAGTTCATGTAACGTGTATTTACCACTCATGAGTTTTTTTTATATTATCAGCATGAAGTCCTGATTTCTAGCTTTGGTGCAAGCCTCATGGAATTAATGTTCTTTCACAGTCTGCAGAATTTAGTTACGGTGATGTGGATTTTGTGGAATTTTTGAGCAGCCATTTGTTACGTATGTGTAGACTTGTTGTGTTTGCTGTGTTGGTGATAGTGTTCTTGCTGACGTGTATCATGCGTGCCTTTCAACGTAATGCCACCAATTTGCAGTGGAGTCATTATTGTAGGGTCATTTTCGTCGACATTTTCTCAGTGGCAGTGGTGCATGTGTGTACGTTTCATTGTACATGTGTTGTGTTTGATTAATACATGTATATGCATGTGACGACACGACGTGCTGTTTTAAACCTGGTGGCTGTAAGCGGCTCTGAAATGTCGATGCTGCCAACTTGTTATTCACAGTTGTTAGACTGCATACGTGAAATGATGGTTTAGATGTTGCTATTTTTTGGCCAAGGCTCAAAGCATTTCTGTGCATTCATTCCATGCACAAAACTCGTCGATTGAACGTGTTGTTAATCGATTCGTTATCATATACTGATCTGTACGCCATTGTTACTGACCACTTAGCTGACTGTTTGCTTGCCTGATGTTCTCCGTGACGACAGATAACCAGAGAGGAATGTTGCGATCGTTGGTACTGTTTGATATCTCGTGTTTCATTTGTAGTGTACAGACTTTGTAGTTATCTTGCCAGGTATGCAATGCAGTGCCGGTTTTGTGAGAGGCAGATAGCTCTGTGTATCTCCACCAGTTGGTGCAGTATCTTTTAGTAGTCAGTCGTTTGACCCTGCATCCAGTTTCTGCTGATGTAAACTTAGCATAGGGTTAGAGATTAATCTGAATGGGCCTCTCAAACTCTCGGAATTTTTTTTCAGTTTTGTAAGTTGTATTTAAGTACTGATTTAACCTAATGTTAGCCTAACTTAAGTGGATGTTTTGGCATCATGCATACCATGTTCAGTTGTTATTCAGGCTTATTCTATGCTACCAGTTATCAAATAAACCTTCCACAGCTTTCCGTAGCTTAGAGTTGGTCGTGAGTTAACGACTGGCTCTAGCCATCCTGTGACATTGATCTGACTGTGCGTTCATCAGCTGTAATGACTCCAGAGTTATGCAATAATTTACAGTAATAGCAAATGCCTGTAAACTATGGAGTTTCACGCAGCTTTCCTTGTCCCGTCGACTTTCATGTTTACGTTTCCTCTACTTGTATATTCAGAAACTTTGGTGTACACTTATAGCAACGAAGGTGTAATTATTAAATTTTTATTGTGCTGATTTACGTATTATTTAGATGCTAATCGTTTCACTTTCCAGTGTGTTGGAATATTTTAGTTGTTTAGAGTTCAGCAGTAAATTGTTGAGTTTTAATCAAGATGTATGTAACTTCGAATGCGTGTACATGTATGTGTGTGAATATAATTATATTGCACAGTGTTCATTTGGCTGATTTTTCTTTCTTTAAAACTCGACATTTTATTACTGACATTTCGTCCAAAAATGTACTATACTTTAGTGCGTGGCTGGCATTGATGCTAAGCCAGCTAAGATTTCAAGAATAATTACATTTCTGTATATTTTAACATTAAACAAATGAAATTTTTAATTGTCCTTTCTTGTCTGGTAAGCCTGGTGGTTACTGATAGTGCTTATTTTTGGCAGTAAGATTCAAGAATGACTACTTTTTAACGTAGTTCACAGGCCCATTAGATTGTCCGGATGACTGTTACAGATGTCCCGCCTGACAGCTAGGACTTGAAACAGCTGATATATACACCGTGGGCCATAAAAAACGTGCCACTTTTATTTTTACGATAACTTTGGCAAATGTGGACCGATTTCGATAATTCTTTCACTTTTGGATTCGTAGATAAACTGCGGAATAGGGTAAAATAAAATCTTCCACCGCACCTGAATTCTGTTGCCGCACTACCTTGTGAAAGTTAAATGTTCAACGGTACCACGTTTCATTCATACATGTATGCTGTATAGTATATTAGCTGGACTTATCTGCACAACCTCAAGCGTAAATCCAGATAACAGCAGGTATTTTTGTTCAAAACACTTTATAGTTAGCCTTTTTATTTTATTAACTACTACAAATTGGTAAATGAACGTCTGCACTTCGCTGGTGCCTGCTAAACGCTTATCAGTGCCTTAAATAACGTCTTAGCGCATCAATTAAGCAGTGGTGTAACAACTTAAAGCAGGCGTCCAGCAAATGAGCGAATTACCGTTCATAACATGGTTCTAGCAGTGAAAGGACTTGCAAAACAGTCATGGATGGTAATTCGCTCATTTGTTGCTTGTGCAGATAAGTCCAGCTAACAGGGGCGTATTTAGAGGGGGGGCCGAATCGGCGCGCGCCCCCCCTAAACTCAGCAATTATTGCTGTTTCCACACGTGTTCTGCGAAGTTCAAAAAGCACCAAAATCAACAGCGGCCGGGGCTTCGCCCCGGACCCCACTGGGGGAGCTTACAGCGCTCCCCTAGACCCCT
>Ga0056132_1000255_pt1 | contig 12312 bp, 8 predicted proteins | sample WorMetLIZISLAND2_3_FD_71119 | JGI IMG/M metagenome (GOLD analysis project Ga0056132, IMG submission 71119) | Marine gutless worms symbiont microbial communities from Max Planck institute for Marine Microbiology, Germany - Olavius clavatus LIZARD... ...
GTTCACTTGTGTCGGGTGCCAGGTAACACTGTGTGATCCCATATGGCAAGTGACACCCCAGAGTTGTGAGATGGAGTTCCATTAAGAGCTGTACACAACCTTTACCTTTTTCATTGTGGTATTTTATACTAAGTACACACACAGCTTTTTAACAGCCATTTCTACGGTGTAGGATGGTTCTCCCTTGATTTTCAGCCGCCAATAATCACTGTCCTCAGAATCCTCATGGGACAGACAAACCACAACTCTTCATATCCCCTTTGAAACAATCTCACCAAGCTTCCTTGAACATCCCCTTAGCCAGGTTCCCTCAGACTTCATCTTCATACATCACTTCAGTGAGTGTGCATCATCTTTTCATTCAACATGTCTAAACTGCAATAACCTACTCCTCCTAACTGATACAAGCTGACTGCTGGCTCCAGCGCCAATACTTCCCTCAGCTCTGTACTTTTCTTGCTGTCCTTCAAATTAAAACCACACACATTCATCTAAGCACACGCATCTCATACCTGTCCAACTTTGCTTCATGATATAACCAGAACGATAACAAGTTAAAATTTTACATTGAAATAGTGTTTATTAGCAGAGCTATACCAGACAAAGCAAAGGGGCCATCTAATTATGAATCACCATGCATAAACAGATGCTGTATGTACATTATGTATGTACTAAACTAACGATGTTAATGTCATGTGATAAATGACGGACATTCACCTGCTCATTGGCACATCTCAGCTGTGTCATCTGAGCTATTAGTTTGTCTTTAGCTGCAGCTGCATCACGTTTCTCTGCATCCACCAGCTGCCGACATTGTTCACGTTCTCTCTCCAGTTCTTGTCGTATCTCGTCACACTCTCTCCGCAGCTCGGCCATCTGGCATCAAATCACCCAAACTTTATTACATACAGACTGCGCCAAAAAAAATTTGGAACTTTGAAGCGCTACAACTTTATATATTTTTTTCAGCAAAAATGAAATAAAAATACTACAAGAAAGCGTATTCACTCTACAATCAAGGCCTGTTAACCTTTTTCACTGCTATTAAATATTCTATGAGCAATGCCACCAATTCTCTGACACCACAAACTGTGTCACTTTTACAACATGGCGCCGTTAACAGTAGAAGACCGGTGTCTGATAAAATGTTTGAGAGTGGAAAAAGGTTGGATTGTTTTCCAAAGATGCATGAATTTCCTCTGAGAAAGTGAAAAAATGTACTTTAAATTATCTTATTAGAAAAATTTACAAAACCGGCTCAGCTGACCGAGTTTCAGACAGCGGTCACTGTGGCTCTGCGCGAATGCATGAAAACATACAATCGTTGAGCAATTCATTTGCACCCAAGATGGCCAACCAACTCGGGCTATAGGAGGATACATTGAACATCGTTTGGACTAATACATTGTTCTGCTGTCTGCGACAAACATTACTCCAAGCAGTGGTGATTTACACTAGACGTACTTAATGCTTGTTCTAATATTATGTCATCATTTTTGTTTGTTTGTTTGCGCTTGTAGCTTTTGAATGACATGAACACGTTTGTCTGCAGTTTTCAAATTCTCGAATAAACGTGCTTCAATGTTGTGTTAACAGAATGTTCCTACACTCGTAATTAAATAAATTGCAGCACTTCAAAGTTGGGAAATTTTTTTGGCGCACTCTGTATTGTACAGGTGGCACCAAAAAACTAAAACCCTAGCAAAAATGCCGTATCTCTCGAATTGTGGATTCAGGCCACCTATCCTGCAAATCTCCCTGAAATATTTGGTTGCATTCAAAAATTATAACTATACGAACTTAAATGTGCATTTTTCAAAGTTAGCAAGTAATTAAGCTGCAATTCTGACATAAAAGTAACCTCGCTGATATCTAAGTCTTATAAACAGATCTCAATCCGTTCGTGGGATGCGATGCTGAGACGCTATCAGAAATACATGCCAAAACACAGTAACACTGCCAAGCTGAAGACAGTGGACTGCCTTGCTATCGATATGGAATGATTCGCCACAGGATTTCATTACTGTCATTTTGAAACAGTTTGAGAAAGACTTTGATCATGTGTTGCTGCAGCTGGTGGACATTTTGAACACTCGGTGTAAGCCAATAGCGCCGTTGACATTCATCATCGGAACGTCTTGAAGTATTGACAAAAAAGTTGTGTAAATAAAACTCGTTATTACAGAATATATAGGGCATGACTTCATGTTCACTTAAAACTTAAAGTAATTTCTGTGGGCACATTTCAACTTGATTCACAGTTTCATACGGTGAGCATGCCTGGTTCATTCTGGCAACATGACAAAACTACTGACAGTGCTGGGTGATTGCTTATGGCCGCCACCATTTTCTCACTCTTTCACTCTATCATAATAGCAGTGCTAAAATGTCCAGCACCAAAATGCTAACAGTGATTTGCCGCATTACTAAAACTTTGATACAGTGCAGCCAATATGTGCTACAATGTCAATGAAAAGCCTGCAGAATGTACCTGTCGATCTTTCTCAAGGCCAACATTAGCACTGCGCTGTTGTTCACATTGTAGCTGGTGAACTGACTGTTTCAGCTGCTGTTCATATCTCCCAACAACCTGTCAGACACAACTCATCACATCCATCATTTACATTACACCAGTGGTTTTCAACCGGGGTTCCACGGAACCTAAAGTTTCCGCTAGTCTTAGGTTCTGCCAGTTGTATCCAAGGGTTCCGTAGACTGCCAGTGCTCAGTAAAAAAAATTAAACTGCATTTGACATTTGCGAAATCACTAGACGCTTTTTAGACTCTTAGTGTGTAAAAAATGTAATTGCGATCAGGGATCTGCCCTGAATACCACTCTGGGAGCTTACAGCACTCCCCAGATCCCTTAGCTGGTGGGGAGGGGGCTTGCTGCTCCTCCCAAAGAACCTCTCCCCACTCTCAGCCTTCGGTCTCAAATTTTGGACCTTTTGGCCTCAAGAGTCCTCCCCAAAAAAAGACATGGGTTCTGCAAAGGGTTCCACTTTACTGAAAAGGTTGAAAAACACTGCATTACACACACGGACATACACATGTGTACATTCAATCAGTCAATCAATCAGCGTTATTATTACCAACTACAAATACAGCACACAGCAGTCCACAAAAATGCCACCAGCACACAGTCAGTGACAACTCTACCAAACAATGATCAACAACTAAGGTTAGCACTGTAATCACCTTAATCAGATTTTAGTGTTTTCTGCAAAGAACATTTCTAAATGACATGTTACATGGTGCAGATTCCCTGCACATTACATACCAAACTCTCTTGTCTTCATTATCCATGACCGACCTGTTGTTGTGAGTCAAATGCTTGTTGTAGGTTGTGCTTTTCCAGTTGCAGCTGGTGAACTGTCTCCTGACGTTCCATTTCCTTCTTCTGCCATCCTTCCATCAGTCTGTAAAGCACCTGCCAAGGCAACACACACGAGTTCACGTTACACATGCAACCCACAATGGCCATCACAGCATATACAACATCAACGACCAATCCCACATAAAAAAGCAAGGTTGCACAGCAATATTGGTTTGCATACAGATAATCATCACCATGGTGAAATGTGGAGGAAAAAAGAAAACACTTGCGTCATGCAAATTAAAGGATTTCAACTGGTATACTACACCACCTCCTACCTTCTGATACGACTAGTATGACTAGCTGTATACAAGGAACAGTGGAAACTGGATGCAGATAATCTGACAGAAAGCCGACAGACAACTGCACAAAATCTAACAAACTACTGACCACCCGCCGGAACCCGATACAGCAATTCACAAAAATCAAAAAAATGTTCTCTCCTATGCCCAGCATATCACAGCAACTTTCTGCCTTGTCGGTGCCATGTATTGTGTATTGCACAGTTTACACTATCATGCAGAAAACAGCCACTGTTCACCTACGAGCTAGAGCTAAGTTCTTGTTTTCTTTCATATTTCCTACTGTTTTCTGCATGGCAGTACAGCCCAAACAATATACAGTTTACACTACCACGCAGAAAACAGTAGAAAATGTGAAAGAAAACGGGAACTTGCGAAATCTCAACGGGTTTTAAAATTTTTGGCTGTGACTGTATGTTACCTTGTCAAGCTGTTCAATGCTGACATCTTTCTTTCGGTCAGTTGAGACAGCCACGGCGAGGTTCTGCTGCAACTCAAGCACCTGACATCAACGCACAACATCATTCACACCGCGGCAAAACATCACCAGTTCATTTTGACACTGTGACTCAATTCTTCACTTTCTCCAGCTACAACCAAACATGTGCCTTCCATTGCTTCACTCGTAATATTTAAGCTGCAATAATGACTTGAATGACAGTGCAAAAAAGCAATTAAGCAATGGAGAAAACATGTTATTCTGTGAATTTTGTAGTAGTATCTCTATCTTCTTAGAACCACAGTAAAAATACCTTGTTGTATTGCAGCTATTATTAGGATTACTGGTTTCAAGCACTAATGCAAACATTAACACTAATAATGAATCTATTGTTGTTAGTGAGCTTAACTTAACTAACAACAGTAGACACATAATGAGTGGTAATGAATGTCAACAAAGCTGTAGCAATCAAAGAATGGACTGAGCAGCCTAAAAAGGCTGAAAGGAGTCAGTCTGTGCATGTCATCACTTATCTATTGGTTGTGTTGTACCACTGAAACACCATCCATGATGCTCAGTAGTCACATCACCAAAACAAATGCACTAGGACATGTCACATACATTTGCGATTTTTGCATTTCAATAACTGTCTGACCTTATCTTAGTTTATCCTACTGATTGTCCAATGTCCAATGACATGACACATATAACACACATAGCTAACTACACGTGAAGTCACAAATACCCAGAAGCCGGTCACACTTAACAATGCATCAGACTATCAGGCTGACGGAATACTACTGGAACAAGCCATCGAACTAATGGAGGTCACTACCAGGCTAATGAACTAATGGTCTAAGGTTAGGGTTAGTAGTCCGTTAGCCTGATAGTCCAATGCATTGTTAAGTGTGACCAACAGAAGCTATTTCAGGTGTGACAAAGAAAAACGTGTACAACTCAACAAATGAGAATATATGAAACTGAGAGATACCTTATTCTGCAGCTGTTGTATTAGCTTCTCGCAGTGCTACACACACACATAACACACCAGTGTCAAATGTCAAATGTCAATTATTATAGTGCATTCTCACAGTAATGCACTGAACACACTGATACTGTGAGAACAAATGTCTTCAACTGTCTGCAGAACACTCCAGACCCTGCACGTCTTCTTTCAGACAGTCGGGCCAGCAAAAGAAAATGCCCGACAGCTGTATATGCTGAGGCGGTTGCGCGGAATGGAGCAATCATGACTGCTGGTCAAATGGTTATGAAGGTGGAAAACAATGTCAATCCTGATCAGTGACTCACGGTGAGTCACTGATGTGAGTCACTGATCAGGGTTGACACTGTACCCACGTGCATCGGCACAGCACTGTTAGCAAGCTGATGCACAACCTATATGCTAATTTTGCCGATGTTCAATTATCAAAGTTTACATTGTTCATTTTCTATAAAACAGAAAAACAGCAAAACACATTCTCTACACGACATTACAAAGTTAGTTTCTGTGTTAGTCAAGAAAAGAAATTTAATAGTGCTAAGTGTGCCAACTGAAAATCTGCACTATCCAAAACCAGAAATCACACAGAAAGCTGTTGGTAGATGTTACATTAGTACACCGGCCAATCAGACCTTCAGTTTAAAGCGCTGTTGTTGCGTGGCAGTAAGCAGAGCGTGATTCTCAGCAGCCAATGTTGCCATATCAGGCTTCTGTTGACCACCTTCAGCACCGGGTGTGTACACTGACGACATGAGGAACTGTGACGACAATGGAACGACATCTTCTAGAGCATGCACTCTAGTCTCACCCCTATATATGCACCACAACAACAATGGGCACGTTCGTAATCAAACGTAGGATCAATCCGATGAATCCGATATGCTTAAATTCGTTCACAATCAAATCCAGACAATTTTTTCTATAGGAATAAGTATCACTACTGACACAGGGTTTGAACTACCATCCAGCCTCTGACGATACAAGGCAGTGATTTGAGGCATTGGCCTTACTCTTGGCATTGACACCCAAAGCAGTGGCCTTGAGCTCAAAGCCCAGGCGTAGTTGCATGACAAGTGATTTTATTCAACAGTTATCTCCTAATTTTCCGCAGATGACAAACACCGTTTTACAACGCTTAACACGCTCAGAAATGAAATCTGGTGACACGGTAAACTTAGCAGCATCATTTTTGTCGGAAAAATCGTCACTCCTGCACTGATGTTAAATCTTCACCTTAAGGCCAAAATTTGGCATCAAAGTTTGGTCTAGCTGTGCATGGTGATGACTTTTTATAATATATTTGATATAAGCAACCTGTGTAGAATTTTGAAGTTTTCATGTCATTTTGTGTCAGTTTTAAGCACGGACGTCCAACAATGTATATCAATAAGTAGAAATAAGCTGACCTAATGGCTCTGACCTCTAAACTTCTGCTGTAAAATATTTTGCATGAAACAGTGCTTTCTTCTGCAAACTGCAAAGTTTATATGTCCTACCATACACTCACAATATGTCACTCACAATGTCACAGTAAATGATTGTATACCGACCGGTAATGTCCCCACAATGACGCTGGTCCTGAATCTGCATTGTGTCCAACTGAACTGCTTGTTAAGCATTCATCAACGTCTTCAGTTGACTGGTCATACAGTGCTTTGTCTGTAAAGAAACAGAAATGACATAATAGCTGTATAGTATGTCAATGTGTCTTTGTTTGAGTCACTCTGTGCTGGTATCAGAGCCAGCAGGGTCACTCAACAGAGTTATTGTCACCATTTAACGCTTGCTCTCACAGTGTCACATCACCATTGTTAACGACCTGTCAGAGTTGTAGGACTTCGTCGGTGAGCAGCAGGGTTGGAACAATACCAAGCAAGGTTAATGCCAAGAAGGCATCGCCATGCCAACTGAGGTGTTCTATGAATGCGCTGCATGGCCAGTGACATCAACATTGAAATCTGCCATGTAACCACATCAACGCTGACAAGTTCCACCGCTTCCTTCACAACAAAGTTGCTGGAGTGCAGTCTGCCACCACCGACACTCAAGCCTATGTCACTCGTGTCATACCAAGAGTTCCAGCATGTGAGTATCAAAATCAACTATGTGGTGACGCTCGTTCAAGCCCTACCTTACAAGTGCTATAGCGGACAGTAACCTGGTTTTCTGCCAGCACCTCTGAAGCTATGGCACTATCCATAGATTCTTTTTTTGTAAAGAAGTCTATGGCACTATCACACTTTGACTTTGTTATACCTCATCTCGAAATGCATGTATGTGATTGGTCGAAACTGCATCACGTGACGTACACTAAATCGCAATATTGCCCTCACGAGACATTATTGTCTTCATGAATATTCACGTGTGTCAATATTGCCCTCAATAATTATTCATGTTAGTTTGAATTTTTCTAAACACAGTTGGAACCACTCGAATGACAAATCTAAATCACAGTTTTTCACTTCTTATGTATATCTTGCCAAAACCTGGAATAATTCTTAAGAAATAGATTGATTCTTAATTTTATAAATATTCCTAACCGCATTCGAAGACACTTGCCAAATGATATTTGATTAACTCGAGCCAATCAGAATAATAGATATATCATTACACCGCGTGAGTCAATGACGTCATTGAGTTATTGGTTGTGTTATTTACAAACTCGTATCTTTTTCATATTGCTATAATGCATAACAAAACAAACAGTGACTGGCGTAATCGGTCACTATTGGAAATTGTTTCCCCTCAGTTAGGGAAATATTGCCCTCTGCCTTCGGCATCGGGCAATATAAACCAAACTTTGAGGGAACAATTTCCAACAGTGACCTCAACGCCAGTCACTAATTGTATAATATAAATCTGATACAAGACAGTGCATTATTATTATTATTATTATTTCATTGTCAAGTCTGAATTCTGAAACTGAGAAAATAACTGAACACAGTGACATCAGAAATACTACCTGGAATACTATGTTCCGACATAGCAAGAAGTTGATGCAGCTGTCCCCTCACTGCTTCAATGCCTTGTATTTCTGGCTGTACTCGAACATCGCGTGGCATCTGCCATAGAAATACATACACCCGGGCACTTCAGTTATGGAAAATAGTATTCAATTCCCCAATGTTTCAACTCCATAAAACATATTTCTCTATTTATAGCAATACAGCATAACTCAGATGTGACATGTTCAAAATAAGTTGTTTTGGAGACTCTCAACAGATTCTTCAATGCAACAGTAGTTGGTTTACATCATGTCACACTTTCATCACCATCATCAGCGTTGTCAAGATGTCTCAAAGGTGGAATCTTAAGTTTTTCGGCTCCAAAATTTTGGAAGGGGTAATTACCTCTGAAGTTAGAAACCGAAATTTTCATGCCCCTATCAGGTCACATTACACAGAAAAGTTTAGTGCGATTACACCTACAAACTCCTACAATAAGCCAAAATACACTTTACATTTTGACCAATTTTTGCATTTTAGTCGCTAAAATATTATGGGGAAGACCCACATCCGAGTGGGCAAGCGTTGGTCATCCTCAACCACTTGTTAAATCTTAAGGGGGCATCATCCTGTAGCGCTCCAAATATGACACCCGAAAAAGTTGATTTTGGGTGGGTCAAAACACTGGTCCTATTTTTCCATTTCTGGATCAAAGTTCACCAATCCAAATTAGGTATGCATGTACAGGAGTGATCCTAGTTTGTAACGCCATTTTCCACTTGATAATACCTTATTCCAGTCTGAAGACATTTGCAATCAAGTTGCAAAGTTGTCCAAAATTGCGACAAAATTTTGAATGTTGTTGGGCTGCCGAATTTTTTGGCGGAGGGACCCCAAATTTTTGACATTTAATTATAAATAGCAGACATTACCGAGTATATGGAGAAATTTGGCAACAATCAACCAAACAAAAAAAGAAATAAGGTACGTCAGTAAAATATAATGGCCATCAGCCAGCTAGCTGGCGGGCGGCCATAATAATGTTGTAGGAGTACGACTATTATTGTTACTGTTATGTCTGACACCTCGGCGTTATGAAAAGAAAGATATGAACAAATTTTGGAAGTATCGGCATAGTCTCTTCTTTGCATGAAAACTGCATCCAGTACCAGGTAAATGGTTCTACCGATGCTGCTAACAGGTTTTACAGATTGCAGCTTTGACTCCTACACTGATATAAATAAAACAGTATTAAGACAAATCACGTAAAAACTGCACACAAATTACCACACAGGAGTTTATAAACAGTTTAGTCCTAAATTTATACAGTCGCAAGCACAATCATAGTCACCTTGTGGGAATACTGAAGTGGTGACCCTTGTGTGCCAAAGTAGAATTCAGTACTGGGAAAAACATTAACAGGTGCTGAAACGACTGTATGTAAGCCATTCACTGACAAAGGGCGGGAACCAGAAGACACTGGATGGATGGGACTCATATCCAGACTGTTGTTCAGCACACGACAAGCATGCGTGTCAGTTTTCTCAGGTGTAGCCTGTTGACTGCAACTACTGGCTGGTGCAAACGTTCCAACAGCAGTGGCTCCACACTCGCCAGGAAGGTGACATGCTGACAGCAAAGAAATTGAGCTGGACATATGAGCATTATTCCAAGCCACAACTGGTTGATCCATGCTATTCCAAAGTGATTCCCTACTCCACATTGATCTTACAGTAGTAGGGTTCAGCGGTTTACTAACATGACGATGGTGTGCTTCCACATTTCCACCTGCATCTATTTTGTCCTTAGATATCATTTCATCTAAGCTGTCTTGTACTGACAAGTGACCTTTATCAACCGAGTATTGAGGTAGTTCGGCTCCGTGTAGAGTTCCCGTGAAGCTCAGGCCATCAGAACCTTTGCAAGTCATTACGGTTCTGGGCGCCGAGTTCGCTTTGCCAAGAGAAGTGGTAATAGGCTTAAAGACAATATCGGTCTTTGACTTGGACTGACGAACCGATGGCACAGGTCTGTTTGAATAAATGGCTGAGTCAGGCTGCTTGGGCTTACTCTTGGCAACTCTTGGCTTTGGAATGGAGAAAGCCGACTGAGGGTGCTGCTTCAAAGGTGCACGCTTGTGTTCACCATACACTGTCAGAGCACAAGCTGCATCTAATGGCTTCTGCAGTGATACAGCAGATTGCTGTTTGGCACCATCAACAGAAATGACTCTGTCATCTTGATCTTCTTCTGGGTCATCCATGCTGTGTGACACATCAGACAATGCACCATCGGTTTGACGCCGCTGAGCAAGAGCAAAACCACGTTTCATGTTATCACCAATCAAAAGAACACCATCATTCTCCTGCAGATCAGTGGCAAGATGATCATGTCCACTAGACAGTATTTCAACTGCAGCAGCAGACTGATCTGCTTCTGGATCCATCTTGTACTGGTCAGCCTCAGTGCTTTCACATTGATTACCACTGCCAAGTCCAGCGTCATCATCGTCATCATCATCATCGTCATCATCATCATCATCACATAATTCTGAACCATCAGAACCACCATTGTCCTCATCCAGATCACTGTCCATCAGCTGGCGCTGGTTAAGTTCCAACTGATCCATGCCTGCTCCACAAGTCCTTCTGCCAAGATGTGCAGTTCCATCATCAGCAAATGTAGCACCTTCGACAGCAGAGTCCACTGGCCAACTTTTTACGGCTGCTGCTACTGGGTAAATATGTCTTGCAACAGGACCGGCAAATGCAGCAGCAGCAGCAGTTACATTAATTGCACCTAATGTGTCAGGTCGCTCTGTTGCATAGTTTGGGTCTCGATCATCAAAATCTTCATTAGGTGAAATACAATGCTGAGCAGGTAGATGTTTTGACAAAGCTTCACGATTACCATCTACCGGCTCTTGTCTAGCCATGTTATCCATCAACGCAAACTCGGCTGTTCTTTCATGCATCAATTTATCAACTGGAATCTGTCGGCGTGGCACAGCACCATCAACCAATGAACCATCTCTGTTATTCACTGTCAATAATCCAACTGCAACGTCCATTAACTGATCATCTGATGGACAGTTAGATCCTATCACAGCGTCATCATTATTTGACGGATCATCATTCTCATAATCTGTCACACCATCATTGGCAGTGGACTGACAGTTTGCATCCTCAGGATCATCACTAACACGTGACTGTTCCACTCTCACATCATCTGCTGTTCTCACAGCTACATCACGCCCATCCATCATTCAGCAGTTTTACTTATACCTACATAAATACCACAAACACAAAGATATAAAAAATGTTATATGCTAAGTTGAAGATTGGCTGCCCTCGTCTTGGACTGAAGTGGGGCGACTGAAAATGCAGGACTGGAATTTAATGTGGCACTATCAAAAATGCAGGGGTTGAAAATGCAGGACGAAAATGCATGGGTGGAATATGCAGGACTGGAAAATGCGGTAAAAAGCTGTGTGAAATAAATAAGGTATGCACAGGCTATCAGTGACATAAATATAACGCAGGAAGTGTCATTTGTGCCAGACAATAAAGAGCTTTGTGCAGTTATTCATGGCAGTTCCTGTGGCATATAACAATAACGGGGTGATTGAAATCAGAAACATGCATAGCTTATGCACTCCTGTTGTAGCTGAGTTTTTGTTAGGTCTACTTTGCATATGTCAAGATTGGTAGGAGAAAAATTTGGGAAAGGTAAAAGGTAAGGTAAGGTAAGACGTCGATTTGTATAGTGCATCTCATGGCACCAGCCACCTCTAATGCGCTGTGACGTCACTGACGGGAGCTGCCCGACCACCCAGGCCAAGCCACCGCCCACAGCCTGCGCACACAGGCCTGGGCAGGAACCCGACTGTCGGCCAGGCAACGCCAGTCAGCAGTAGGTCTCTGGACTTTGGTAGGGAGATTCAAGTAGCGATCGCTTTTTCCTCTACAAAGCACTACGATATGCTACGATTTTTCGTTTGACGGATATCCACATTCAGGAAGAGCAGAGACTTCGAAACTACAGTGGGCGCGTCCACATCAAAAATATCTCGTCGAAAAAATGGCAGCAACAAAAATAAACAGTAATCTCAAAAAACGGCTATTCCAAATCGTAAATTCTAGCATGAGATCGGCGATCTCATGCTAGCACCCAGGCTAGGATGAGATCGGCTGTTCCGTTATCACCCCTACGGGCATGGTACAGCCGATCTCATCCTAGCCTGGGTG
>Ga0056132_1000259_pt1 | contig 12233 bp, 11 predicted proteins | sample WorMetLIZISLAND2_3_FD_71119 | JGI IMG/M metagenome (GOLD analysis project Ga0056132, IMG submission 71119) | Marine gutless worms symbiont microbial communities from Max Planck institute for Marine Microbiology, Germany - Olavius clavatus LIZARD... ...
GGAGTATAAATTTGTACCGATGAAAGCTGGGAAGTAAAGTACGTGACACACTGGTCCTGTGTCGGTGGTCTTGCAGCTTTGGCCAGTGTCTGGCTGTTGACCATGAATCGACGATCAGAGCCGCATGAACGGTCTCTGGCCCATGGATGACTTGAGTTTTTTTTTACTGTTCTGCTCTATAACGTGACGACTGTTGCTTGGCGCCTTGATGTGTAGAGCAGTGCTTGTTATATGCAGGCTGATGGCAGTGAAGATGAATGGCATACATTGACAGGCCTGCAGCAGACTCGTGCTGATGCCATCTGGGCTTCAGAGCGTCTTAGTCGTGATGCCGAGTGGGTATCGTTTTAGTTGCACAATAAACACCCGCGAGTGTTTACTCTTGGGTGTTTGCACCTTTCTGTTGCTGTCATAGTATACTGTAAAACACGTATTTTTCACATGCATCGAATTTTTGTGAATGAGTATGATAGAATCGCAAAGTTAAATATTTGTGCAAATTCGAGTACCCATCAAAGGCCTGGTATATACTAATAGAACACTGGGAAAACATGAGAGTAAAATATAGCAAAATGTGTGTATTCCAAGACTGTGAAATTGCAATGCAGTGAAAATAGTGCTTTACAGTATTTCTTATTGGCTTAGTAATGGACAGTGTGCTTATCTTTCGTCTTCCTTGATCTGAGGATTGACTGCACTGCACTGTGGGTGATCCTCCTCCATTCTGCTCTGATGTCTACTGCCATCAAAGTCTACTCTAATCCAAGTCCAGTCTAGGCAGTGATGTTCACCAGTTCAGTCTTGGTCTGCCTCTTGCACAGTTACATACATACATAAGTCTTGTAGTGCTCCATTTACGATAAAAACTAGACCAATGGTGCATTTCAGTGTCAATTCAGAATTAAAACATTAGTTAAAAATAGTGCTAATTAAAAGCAAGGTTGAATAGATGTGTCTTTAAAAGCCGGCGGAACTGTTGATAATCGTCAGTAAGACGCAGTGTCGTAGGTAAACTGTTCCAAATGGTGGGGCCACAGACTGAGAAAGCTCGGTGGCCGAGTTGTGTCCGTGTATGCTAAACAATGGCGGCACGAGATATTGTCGAGCGCAGGCAACGTTGACCAGAGTCTCCGTCATTGAACGTGATGACGTCCAAATGGTACTGAGGACCATCTAGTGTTCCTCGAATGCTTTTCCAGTGTTCATGACTAATAAAGAATTACAAGAACTAGACAGCTGACAAAATGGAGTCATGAAAACAGAACTATCATAATGACAACATTTTGAACGCCCAACAGTTAAAACTTCACAGAGAATGAAAACAACTGGAGAAAACTACATGTGGCAGCATCCTTTTAGAGGCAGTTAAGCCGAGAAAAGCTTTTGTCATTCTGCATTGTGCTAATTACATAACTGTTTGCGATTTATAGGGAAGCAATGGACAAATTACGGCAAGCTATTGCCAGCGGTCGTGACAACCAGACAACGAAACGGAACAAAATTCTGTCTCGGGCAGATAAAGAACTTAACAAGTTCGGCTATGAATTGTCATCAGCCACTGCTGAGGTAGATTAATGATTTTCATGCTTGTGTGCTGTATGTGTTTTGACAGCAGTGTACTACATATATCTAATTTTTTACCGTAATATCTGAAGTGTGATTATGGCTGAAATTTAAGTTCACTGTGGGCAGTGCTAAACAGTTTGGTTTCTGAGATGTACTCGGCCTAAAAGTTAAAACTCTCGGGAGGTGGTCCATTCGAACAAAACCAAAAGTATTTTTCTGATAGTCAGTCATATATTGATCAAACGATTGGCACCCAGTATGTGCCCCTATTTCCAGAATGTAAGAGTTTTTAGGAAAATTTTTTTATAATTTACTACACAAAGAATATAGTAAACCCATCATCAAATTGCACCTGAATTTGCAAAAAGCCCTGCCAGCCCCCCCCTCCAAAAAAATTCCTTGCTGTGCTTAGATTATGCTAGGACACCATACGGTTGCAACACTGCTATGCCCCCACTATAACGAAATCCTGAATTTGTCACTGACTGTACACCGGACAAGTTTTATTGTTCATGGACTAAGTTATCTGCTGTGCCTTTTAACAGCTGACGAAGGCAAAGTCGCAGTCGACGGTGTTAACAAGCTATCGTGACTTGGTCAGGAAAGGACAAGATCAGTTCAGCAAGGAACTGGAGCAAATTGTTCCTGGTGTGAAGATCGGAGAAAGTATGTTCTCTGTGTGTCACTTAGTTATCAGTTAACTCTGGAGTCAGTTTACTTTATTTCTTAAACAGTAAAAAGTATATACATACACTCGAGTTAAAGTTGTTCATTGAGCATATTGTTCACTGCTTATTTTACTATTCTACACACTGTAGGTGTATGAAGTCAAAGTTTTGATAATTTGTTGATTGGAGCTGTGTTGGAAGACAGTCTGTGTAAGAATGGCATAGTGTGTTAATGTTTATTTAGTGTGATTGATGCGTAATTACTGTATGGCACAAGACAATCATACTGTATTCATGTGTAACAAAGCTTGGTCTGACTTAAATGGAAATTTATGGCAAAAAGATACCATAAAGTTGATAAACATGAGAACCAATCGTGGTTTTCGTGGCTGTGAACTTTATTTGATGGCTTGCACATATCCTGCTGTAGGTGGCCTTTTGCTGCAGCATTGAGCAGTTTTACACAAAGTGCCCTGCCTTGGTGTGTCACAGGATTCATATCTAGTTTACCTTAATAAACCCATCCAGTGTCTGAAATACCAGGAAACAACAATGAGCACGAGAAAGTGTGTCTTATCTTGTTTTGTCTCTCAACCTTCCTCGAGTGTTCGAGGGTTGGCTGCATCATGAACGATCTTCGGCCAGACTGTTCTGTCTCCTGTTGCTCTAAGCACTTCTTCCGTGGATAAACCCGTTTATGATTTTACATTTTCATGCTATGCTGTTCGGGGTATGACCTATGATTGTCTTGTGCCATACAGTAATTACATATCAATCACACTAGATAAACTAGATAATCAGATTCGGTGGTTTTCCTCTGACATCGTGCGCTCTATAAATTTATTTACTTACTTACTAACATTAACATACTACAGTTACTATGCCGTTCTTACACAGACTGCTTTCCTGTTTTGTCTCCTGTTGCTCTAAGCAAGGATAAACATGTTCCATGTTGTTACATTTTCTAGCAATGTTGTTCAGGTTATGCATATTGCCCATTTTTCCTGGCAAAGTGCCTTCTGTCATCAGAAAGCAGAACTTTAAAAAATATTTTGAAGTGTTCAGTTTCTATACCATGATTGTGTGGATAGTACATTTTATTTGTTTTGAAGTGGTGTGACTGTATCATGTTTATTTGTCATTAATTCATCGTTGACAGAGAGTGGACAGCTGACGACGCCGGAGTTGAACTCTCTGATTGGTCACGCTCATCGTCGAGTTGACCTATTACAGCGTCAGCTTGTGGAGCAGAGTGCATTGGAACCGTTGCGGCTGGAAGTGGCAGTTGATAATCAGCGCACCAAAGATGAACGACTTACGGACGAAAATGTTGCTCAAGAACGCCAGCGCTTTGCGACGGAGATTACTAAACTTCGTGAAGCATGGGTCGGTTTTTCCTTAGAGAAGTTAATTATTGCACCACAGTGCATGCATTACAAATTGTGCATTTATTTATAGCATTTAAGATAGGTTCAAAGTTTTATTATTTTGCTCACTGCAGCTTAATTGGAGTTTTTAATTATTTTTTGAAACTTTGATATTGTCATTTATTTACCTCTAACAGTAATTACGGATAGGTGACATGAACGTTTTTCTTAGCAGGAGGCCAACTGTGAGTGTTGGCATATTTTAGTCATTAACATATTTAGTGCTTGATTGACATTTATTTTATTAAAGAAACTTTTTTTGCAGTCAACTCCATCTCAGAGCTACGGGAAGTCACTTGCCATATGCGATCACTCAGTGTTACCTGTCACCCGACACAAGTGAACACACCCCGCCTTGGCCGCAGCCAGACATCCATCATCTTTAGCTTCTCTGTCTTCACAGCATCAATCTACCTACCCTGGAGGTATGTTACACTGAGTTGATCTAGGTGACCAGTTACATACCGAGTGATCATTTAGTGCACTGTTTGTGCAGGAGACGGAGGCAAAAGCCGAGTTTGAAGCGGAGTTGCGGCAGCAGCTGTCTCGCCAGGCTGCTGCACACAGCGACCATCTCGTCTCTGTACTGCATGCTCAACGGCTGAAGCTTGAAGCTGAGTTTGAGAAGCAGTTGATTGATGCTGTCAAGACAGAGAAGCTGAAGATGATGGATGAGATCAGTGCAGTTGTTAATAGACTCAATGCAGTCGAGTCAGCCGTCAACGGTCAGCTGCTGTTCTACTCGCGTTCATATCTCTGTTGTAGTTTGTCTCCTGAGTCGGGTCTAAGTTGGATGGTGTAAATTATCTTTGACATTAAATTATATTAACGTGGTGCTTTTAGGGATGAGGGTGAATAATATTAACACAGTGCTTTTTGGGACGAGGGTGGCATGCCCCCTGCAGAAATTTGTTATGGTGGATTAGAATGCATCATAACCCGAGCTAATGTTCTTGTTTAATCGTGATTGGATTACAGTGACAGTGAAGTGAACATGAATTGAACAACTGATTATGTTAATCAGCAGGTGCCAGAGCTTAACTTTTTATCATGGCATATCAACCAGGAGGGAGCTCAACATATGTGTGATATAAAAACATTATATTACAATGTTTCAACTTTCTATGTACAGAACCATGTTTAATGATTACAAATAGATAATCTTTAAAATGTAATCAAAATATTTTTGGAAAAGTGGCTCAGCTATAGACATTATTTTAATGGGGCCTAACATACTGTGGTTGGTCCTGGTGACCTAAGAGAGCCGAATCCAACGTTTAATTTCTGCTACATTACTGTGTTTCATTTTCCAGTCAATACCGTGAAATGTTTCTGTAACTGGTTTAATTTTCTTGATGGGAAGAATGTAGCATCTGAAATGAGGTATGGAATAAACTGCTACTACTTCAAGCCAAGGCTGTGATGTGGTTTTTAGGTCGGGCCGAGAGACAGAGGTCAGGTCAGCTGGCACGTGAACTCTGGGCTGCATGTCGAACTCTGCTGTCAGTCATCAGGGATGGTCCATCGGTGAATGCCGGTAAAGATGAGCCGACGCCTATATATGCCGAGCTAAGTGCGGTACGAGATGCGGGCAGGGAGTATACAACAGTACATATTGCATTGTCCACACTGTCCTCGCAGGCATTCAACCGAGGAGTTTATACGCCTGATGCATTGAGACATCGTTTCGACAGAGTGCGGCGGGTCGCACGGCGAGTCGCTATGATTGACGAGTCGGGTGGTACGCTGTCACGGTATATTCTCTCGTACATCCAGTCAATCTTTGTTCTGCGCTCATCTGTGGCGTGTGACACCGACGATGTGTCGGAATTGTCCGTCTTTGCGCTGCTCGATAATGCCGCCAACTGCCTCAACTACGGAGACATTGAGCAGGCAGTGCGCTATGTCAACCAGCTCCGTGGTGAACCACGCCGGGTTGCATCAGAATGGCTGAATGAGGCAAGAATTCTGCTGGAGACAAGGCAGGCTGCAGAACTTATTCTGGCTTTCGCTTCAGCCAATGGACTCGGTTCCTTGGACTGATCCATGCATTGATCAGTTAGCACTAGTATTCACTTGTTATTGCCTAGAACCAAAGGACATTGATTCGTCTTTTAATTAGAAAACATTTCACACATATCTGCCTTCATAGTTATTCAACAGACTGATAATTTCAACTCCTAATGCAAGTTTAAAATTAATGCATGAAAATGATCACAATTTTGACATAATGAGAAAACATTCTTAATTAAGGTAAGTGTATTGATAATTATTATGATTTTAATTATATTGTTGTTAAAATCGATTGCATTTCACTGCCATTTTTGGTGATATGGTACATTATTGTGTTTTTCTCAGTAGCTTTACACTATGGGTACATCCACTACTGTCCATTGACTTGACAGCTCCTCTCAGTTAAAACTGTCAAAGATGTAAATAGCCTATTGCATTCTTGATATTTTCTGCCAATTTGTTTAAAAAACTGAGATAGATTATAAGTGAGATTGTTGACTACTTACACTCTTCCCGTTCCAGGGCCATCATGTGTTCACTTGGCTTTCTGGAATACTGGAGCAATTTTGGCTAGATATCTTCCTGACTATATATAGACCTCACCAGGAACTGAACCAGAGTCAGGCAAGTTAGTTATCTCCTGAACCACTGTTCCTTACTGCTACCAGCACTGCTACTACTACTACTACTACTACTACTACTACTACTACTACTACTACTACTACTAACACTACTACTACTACTACTACTCCTAACACTATTATTATTACTACTACTATTGAGCATTAACACCTTACTACTTCTTCAAAGGAACTATTGTATGTGACATATAACTTAACACACATATAACTTTGCAGCTATAACCTATTTATGCGTTGCTTAATGAGCAGTTGTCTGGTGTCACTGCTTACTATCTAAAGACTGCTATGTGTCATTATTACGCTATTAATGACTGTGCGTGTCAGAGAAATACTGAGTTGTTTACTGTGCTTAATGAGCAGTTGTCTGGTGTCACTTCTTGCTATCTAAAGATGTGTCATTATTACGCTATTAATGACTGTGCGTGTCAGAGAGATACTGAGATAGCATGGAGATAGTAATAGTATGTTATTATTAATAATACAGTTGTGTAATGTCTGCTGTGCTAAGGACTGTGTCTAATTGGCGCTATATAAGTGTACATAGTCATTCATTCATTCACTGGTTTAAAGCTCACTGTTAGTTCAAGATCAGGAAACTTGAGATAAGTTCTGCACCGCTATGATGAAGGACTTGGAGCACAATGCTACTGGGTCTCGCTCTCTGCTTTGTTACGTGTTCATTAGGGCTGCAACTTTCGATTATTTTAGGAATCAATTTATCGACGCAAATAATCGATTATAATTGATTAATCAAATCAGTAAGTAAATAGAAACCTGTCATTGACGGAATTAAAGAGTTTGTATTTAGGCCTAACCTTTCCTTAATCTTACCTAACTTACTGATTGTTCAGTGTTTAGTACTTTTTTGTTTTGCTGTACGTTTGATGGTATTTCTAAATTACTACTACTAGTATATTTAAATTTGTTTTTTGTTGTAACTTCATATTTTCAGTGAATATTTCTCGTTTCTACTTTCCACAGTGACTATTCTTGATTTGTAAATGAAATGCTGGCTGTGATGACACGCAGTTTCAATTAATCATTTGAATCGATTATTTTTGTCATCAGTTATGTGAATAATCGATTGCAGTCCTAATGTACATCATCAAATGTGCTAGTTGTGCGGTTTTGATATTTAAAAACAAGTACTCTCAGACGTCAATCAAGATTAGTGAGCTTTTTAATGTCAACGCCGTTTAGTTTCAATAATTATTGATGTTACAGTCTTGTCTTTGTGGCTTTTGTTTTTTTTCTTGTTGCACCTCCGTGTGAAGCCTCAATGTTGTTGCTTTATTACATAATGTTACAATAAAAATGGTGTTTTAAAACGTGTGAAATGCTCGTGTAACTACTTCTGAAAAAAGTCTAGACCAACTGCATTTTAGGCGGCCAGCCTGTTCTTGTGGCTTGCCATATGTTCACTGTTTCAAGTGTCTTGTTTGATGAAATATGCTGGCAAATAAGCGTAGCCTATTACTACTATTGTTACTTCATGTTAAATTAAGTACTGCACTGAAACGAGTTTGAGTGTATTTAAGTTATTATTTTAATGCACAGAAGAAGTATATTTTAAACTTTTTTTTATTGCTGCGAGATACAACACAGTTGACAATATTGCAATGGAGAATTGCTTCATAAGGGCTTATTAATAGTGCACGTTTAAAACGCTTTAGACGAGACCAGAGAACTGACAAGAGTCCCACACAGCTTGACAATATTCAACCAAAAAATGACAACAGATTTAATGGTGAGGGTCAGACAGGTATGACAGGTCGCTGCTTACACTATCCACTGCAGTCTTGAGCATCTTGACAACCTATTGATGCACGTGCCAACTCAGCCTCCTCCCTTCCGTGGGGCTGAAATTGACTGAGCAACGAGTTAGACATAGTTGGATCGAATTGGGTAGTATGTATTGTATGCAATATATGCATGCTGCACCACATGATTCGTTAGCGAGTGACAGTAGTGGTCATGGTGATGTGATGCCGTTAAGCCGACCACAATAATTGGCGTTGATTTCAATGTGATGATTGTGATGAGAGCTAGGGAGAAGGACGACGAATTATCATCATCATCATCATCATCGCTCTTGCCTTTACAGACACCTGAAAGTGATTACAGAAGCCTGAACAACTCTTGACTTGCATTGTGAGCATGCAGTAGACTTGGTACTCAAGATGATAACGCTGTTCTTTTATGATACGATACTACGCTGAAGATTCAACGCATGTCCGACAGCAGACAGAAGTGCAACCAACTTAATCTATCACACGGATAAAACTGAACTGTGGCTACTCCTAATACCTAAAATGACGCGCATAATCACTAGCTCACCGTCACGTCGACAAATGAAACTGCAGTCTAGTTCATTGAGATCGTCACCACTGACTCTCAGACTTCAAGTTCTATTGCTTATGACGTGCTTGCAATGGGAGAAAATTACACTCGGACGGTGCGACGTGTACAGTTAAACATTTCGCCCCTTCGTTTCGTGGTCTGGTTACTGGCTAGCATGAACTGTAGTTACAAAAATTACGATCTGGCATTCTTGACATATGACATCGTCTTTAGTTTTTAGTATTTTTTTCTAATTTACTCGTAAAAATTTCACCCAAAATCAACCAAAAAGGTGAGAGTTTAAGCACAAAATGCATCAAAAAGCTTAGCCGGTCTGGTACCGCCCGGACCCAGTAGGGCAGCTTACCGTACACAGCGCTTACCCAGGCCCCCTTATTGGACTTTTTAGCGAGATGCGTTGGGACCTCGCAGGGACTGGAGAGGGCAGAAAGGAATGGGAGAAGAGAGGTGTTAGTTGCCGCCAGATTTATAACGTTGGAACCATCCTCCTCTACATGTCTGTGAGCACTGGCGCGCCTCTCTGGCGCCTCTTCAATAAAATAATCGACTTCAATCTCTTATTAGCGATCCACGTCCGTTCAAGTCTATCCTGACACTCGGCCTTGACCTTGCCGATCATCGGCTCTACGTCAAACGGCTGTCTGGAATTCCGCAAATGTGATGCCCAACTAGCTAGAGAGCTAAGCTGTTGAATGGCAGAACGCCGTGTTTGGTGACGACTGATCACCGACGACTAAGTGACGTGAGGGGCGGCCGCGGTTCTAGGATTTTTTAGAATGGGGGAGCATAGGCTATTTTCAAATGTGGGGCACATACATGGCACGCATTAATCACTGTAGACTTAGACATCGACTTAACTTGACTATAGTGCTAAATACTGCCTACAGCTGTCCTTCAAGTACTGATATGCATTGGTTATTAAAACGAAGACAAATTCAATATCAGCACCAGAAACTGCGAGTCAAAGACTATAGTGACGAGCACAAACATTGCACAGTGCAACCATTTGGGGGCCAAAGCTAGGCGATACTGGGGTCGACTTTTAAATGGGGGTGTCGATCACCTACTCCCTTAGAACCGCCGCCCCTTGATAGTTCTGTACACGTGAACGCGACGCCAACACTCGTCCACGCTGTGACACTGACATTGCTCAGAATGAATGCGAAGTCAGCGTAGAAGAGGATGTCGGTCGTCTACATAAGGTAGATCGGCCAGTAGATGATGTTAAAGATGATGAACATGATCGGAAACAGGACGCGTGAAACGACGTCGACCATCAGCGCCCGACTGCGTCGTTTGCCGCCGTCTGCTGGTGCTGCGGACCAACTGCACAGTCCGTCACAGGTGAGCAAGCGCCAGCAGGCATCCACCCAGTCCGTGGCGTCGTCGTCACCGCCATAGACCGGCTCCTGTTCAACGGGTACGCGGCGAACCGCCGGCGGCACCAGGTAGTCCTGGGCGGCGGCAGTCGTGTACTGGCCGTGACGAGGCGTGCCGCGGACGACCAGCTGGTGCTGGTGTCCGTATGGTAGATTACTGCACGCCGGCGAGCCGTAGTTGAGGTTGTGTTCCACCAGTCTTCGACGTGGGTAGTGGATCGGGGTGTCCTCCTCACTTGACGGCATCGTCGTCAGTGGAATCATCTCCTACTCGCCACATCACACCCCGCACAATTTGATACAGTTCAATTACGTTTATGGGGTGCTACTGGGACGAGAGACCTGAACCTGATCCCCGCAAAAATTTGTTTGGAACATTACAATGCATTGAATCGTGAGCTAAAGCCTCACTATATACACATATTTGATTTTCATTTGCCAGCGATGATTTGCTGCAAAATGTTACAATCAAAAACGTGAACAATGAACTGAACAATTGATAGACACTCATTGTTTTGTCTATTAATTCCCCCATTTCCCCGTAATTGTGTTACTGTAATCTGTAACATACTGTGCCTACTTTTATCCCCCCGACAGACGCCGAACATACTTGTAGGCCTATACAAGACAACTTGCACAAGAAACATGCGCGTCTATCTGCATGCTTTCTTGTGCATTTTTTTCTCAGTGGCGGTTCTAGGAAAAATATTTGGGGGGCCTGACCCCTCGTCATTTGGGAGGCAACAACGGCTAACCGAAATTACTATAGAACCAATTAAAAATTTGGGGGCCTGGGCAAGATTTGGGGGCCTGTGCCCCCCCGGCCCTAGCCTAAAACCGCCACTGTTTTTTTTTCTTTTACACTGACTTGAACGTGCAGTAGCTGTATTCCGCGCAAGTTTGTGTATGAATTTGCATCAAAAGTTGACGCAAGAAACTTGCATAAGTTTCTTCAACAAATTTCTCGATCGTGTATCAGGCACGTGCCTGATACACGATCGAGAAATTAGTGTTTATTTGATCGTGAAGTCACATATGAGCGTACCTGTATATCGGCGGGGTGATAGTCTTTGCGACGAAGCATTTGATAAGCTGCGTGGCTGTTAGCGGCAGACGCTGCAGCTGCCTGTAACAGTGTTCGACAGAAACATTTACATTTCCCTGCATCTTTCTAGCAAAGTATCGCCATAAACAGAGAATTCGAAGTTCGTGAATTTAAAAAAAATATTTAAATTTCAATTCACAAGTAATGTTAAAGAAAACTGGCCTGGACTTTGCACTTGCAGGTAGGCCTAGATCTATACGTAGGCCTAATGTTCTGAAGAAGAGCTCAGTTCCGTCCAATCAGTGCTTAATAGCTGGTCGATAGTCATGTGTATAAAACTGATTCTTGTGAAGTTTTGCGAATTTTAAAAATGCCAAAACTGTGTGAATTTTTAGGAAACCAGGTAGACTATAACAAATTCTCACCTTACGTCACTACGTTGCATGACGAAACATGCGGGAATGGAAAATAAAAATGAGTGAAAAACCATCAAAAATGAAGGGGATGAAAACGTAAATGGAGGACCATAAAAGGCGAGGTAGCATGTTAAAATGCTATCTCGCCTTTTGTGGTCATCCAGGCGAGATACAGCATATTTAACACGCTTGCGAAGTAATGTTCCGTACAGCGTAAAGCCCTGTCTACACTGTCGCAGAAAAGTGAGACTGTCGCACAAAAGTGAGGCTGTCTCACTTTTCTGCGACAGTGTGGACAGGCTATAAGTCTATGCCGTACCTGCTTGGTTGTCTCGATGATGTTCGGCGGTCTCTGATGATGATTTTGCGACTTCAGCTGCTGCTGCTGTTCCTGTTGCTGTTGGTTCATCTTCTCCCGGCGAGCCAGCACGTTGACCACCGAGTACTCGATGAATGAGCCAAACACGAAGACGAGACAGGTAGCCATCCAGACGTCGATCGCCTTGGTGAAGGAGACTGCCGGCATGTTGCGCAGATGTACCGAACTCTGCGTCGTTATTGTCAGCATCGTCAGTATCCCGAGAGAGATGCGTGCCGGCACTGACTCCAGGTCGATCCAGAAGGACACGTACTCCTCGTTGACCGGATCCAGAAGGACACCCACGACAGCAGGACGATCAAAATGCTCGGGAGAAAGGTGGACAGGACGTAAGCACG
>Ga0056132_1000260_pt1 | contig 12232 bp, 6 predicted proteins | sample WorMetLIZISLAND2_3_FD_71119 | JGI IMG/M metagenome (GOLD analysis project Ga0056132, IMG submission 71119) | Marine gutless worms symbiont microbial communities from Max Planck institute for Marine Microbiology, Germany - Olavius clavatus LIZARD... ...
TGAACACCTGTTGTGATAGATTCATGGATTCATTAGTGTTTTGTGTTCTTCAATGGTTGCTTTTGTGCTGCATAAAATGTCACTGTTTTCATCAATGTCATCATTGTTCTTTATACAGGGTGGGCCAAAAAAACACTTTTTATTGCAATAAACTGTCTACTCACGGCCACTTTTTTTTACATATTTTTGGCATATACGCACTACAGGAAATTTGCGTCAGATACGATTCTTTCAGAAATTATTTTTTAATGAAATTTTGACAAAAATTGACACTTCTAACCAAAGTAAAAGGGTAACATTTTGGAACGGTTTGCAGAAGTGAGCAAGAATAAAGTCATGAGCAAGAATTTACAAGATAGTGTAGTTACACAAACCATGTTAAGTGGCCTAACTGTATACATTATCCAGTTGCAAATTTCCTATAGTGTGTATTTACCAAAAATTATGAAAATTGGTAGAGAGTAGACAAGGTATTGTAATGAAAATAATGGTGCACTTAGATATTAATGTTGTCACTGTTATCATTGTTAGTGCAAATGATTCAAGATATAAATACCACTATCAGACCATTTAATAACATTAATAACAGTAGTACATCTTTGTTACTATAAGCTATACCTCCTCCTATTCATAGTACTCCTAAACAAAATTGTGCCAATCCAGTATATCAAATGATTTTCGTTCAAGCAGGGAGATGGCATGCATACAGACTTTACAGAGGTACAGCATGGCACTGACACGATGAACACTAATAACAACATCAGTGATTTTTTGATTAATATTCAGTCAATTCTTTGTTTATAGAAAGAGGCAGCACAATGTTAGAACAGTACAGCATACTGCAACTAAAATTTAAATTTATATTTTACAAAATACAAACTCAGCTAAAAAGTGCTAAAACTGTCAAAAAGAACTCAGTCACAGTAAGCCTATAAGTATATAAGAATAATATATGGATTATTTTCTGTTTAAGCATGACTGGTGAATAGTGAGAAGTTTAATTTTGTTATTGTCAGATGAAATAACGGTAGCTTTTCGTCGTTTTGGTCCACTGGTGGTTGACTGGCCTCATAAAGCTGAGAGCAAGTCATACTTTCCACCTAAAGGTACACTTTGTATTTCATTATTACTGGCATCTGTCTTCTAACCACTACATATTCATCAGTTTGTTGAAAATAACAGTTGTGTGATTTGTAGTTATTGTGCAGCAACTGCCCTTGTTTAATTTTGTGGTCTGCAGTATAATGCTGAATGATTGGTAACATGTTTGAAGAGAGCAAGTGTTGTGGTTAAATTGCTGGCATTGATTACATGAACTATATTTGTACATGTAAAACTGAATATGTAGATGTTGTTCAGTTACATTTAATAGTCTGCTTTGGATTGAGTAGAGTTTAATGCCCCACCTGACACAGTATAGGTCATTTCAGAGGCGGTCTTCACAGCCGATCACTTGACTGTTACTGACAAACAAACAACAAACAATATAAATCACAAAAATACATACATAAACACAATACAAATCAAAGAAAACAAACAACTGAACATACAGCAGAAACAAAACTACCCTGATTCAGTCGCCTCTTACGACACTCAGCCAGGAAACGAGGTGGGCTTATTCTACAACGGCCCCGAGCACCACACAGGCCGTAGTCTGCTTCAGTTAATAATGCATCGGACTATCGGATTAATGGGCTATATCGGACTGTCGGGTAACAGATTATTGGACTAACAGGCTATTGGACTAATGGACAAATGGACTAAGGTTAGGGTTAGGAGGAGTCTGGTATAGCCCGTTAGTCCGATAGTTTGATGCATTATTAAGTGTAACCCATCTGCTTTGTGTATGGACTTTTGTAGACCAGATTTGAATGCAGTAATAGAATGCTTTGAGCACATTGATTTTACTTGTAACAAGTCACAGTTACTGCAGATTAATGTAATTCGTTGACAAAAAGGCCGATAAGGGAAAGAATTTAGGAAGTATAGAGCAGTGCTGTGTTTTGTAATGTATCATAATTTCATTATAGTATCAAAATGACTGCCACGAATCATATACAGTTCCAGTAAGCGGAAGTGTAAAAGGTACTACAGTGTAAGATAGAGTTACAGTCGCTACACAGGAACTAGTCAGTCAGCGATGTGTTCATTTTGTTGTCTGTTTGATAGGATATTGTTTCCTGCTGTTCCAAGATGAGCTGTCAGTGCAGGCATTGACTGATGCATCCATTGTGGAAGATGGTAAGATGTACTGGTGTGTTACCAGCCCTACAATGAAAGACAAGCTGGTATGTAGTGATTGTCTCATGTAATGTGTTATGTATAATGTTTATGTTTCATTCAATCATTCATTTATTTTTTTCCACTGCTATCTGGAATGTATTAACTGTATTCTTTGCTGGCAGTTTTTACACTCTACACATTTTGTAGCTGTCGCTTGTCATGTTGCCCAGTCACATGGATAACTTGATCTGTAAAGAGACTGCAGGGGTGTCATTGTTTCTGTCTGTGCATATTATGTAGTAAGGAACTAAATAAATAAATAATAGCTCACTAAGACAGTGATTATTGGTACACACATCATCTGTGATACTGATAGGCTTGTATGTGATATCTAATGATATGAAGCGTTAGTGCTGTCAGAGATATGCATGAAATAGCAATGAGGTGGTTCTCCTTTTCTTGCATTTTACATATTAAAGTGCATTATTTCTGGTTTTTGTATGAATTGACTATTGATAATCGACTTACAGTGTTAGTGGAACATGCTGATTGGAAGTTGAGTATGACTTGTTTTATATCGGGACTTGAAAATTGCTGTATAACAGGTACAGATTAGGCCATGGAATTTAGCCGATTCAGACTTTGTTATGGATGGAACTCAGCCACTTGATCCACGAAAGACGATATTTGTTGGTGGTGTTCCTAGACCACTGCGAGCCGGTATGTTGCCTGTTTATTTACGATTCATTACAGATGCTTGCTTGGTATGTTCTGCCAGCCGTCAGCCCTAAACCTGGATGCAGTTTGGCTTTTTAGTGTACTGTATGAGCAGGTACAAAATAAATTATTCTTAGCTATTTTTTAAAGTATAATCAAGTTAATATCATATACTCCTTTTCTGATGGCTGCGATATGCCCACTTGTTTGGTAGAAACACCATGTGCCAATGTAATTAAAATCTTCATCTCTGTTGTTGTACATATCGCTTTTAGCTGCTGACTTCATAGTAGTGTTAGGTTAACAATTAAGAAGAGTAGAGATCGTAATGAAACTCCGTCTCAGAGCTACGGGGTGTCACTTGCCATATGGGATCACACAGCATTACCTGCCATCTGACACAAGTGAACATACCCTGCTGTAACCCAAACAGGCCAGTACTCGATTTACTGACCCTGGAAGGATGGATGGCTGAGTTGACCTAGTATTGATAACACAGTACTGATACTGTATACCGGTAGTACTGATAACATCAAAGCTTCATATCATATCATTGTGTATTTCATTGTAATACACACTGCACATTGATGTCTATGGTAGAATTGTATTAGGGCAATAAAATGCCCAAAGTGCACAGATATGATCAGCACTTAGTGTCGCTAGAAGTTAAAAAATCAAGTCAGTTCTTACTTATCTGATAGGCATAATTGTTTTCATGCCTAAAAAGATTCATATGTAGCTTGTCCAATATTTTTCTTAGGTCCAAGTTGGATGTATTTGCATTTAGTTGAGCTGGCTATGATAATGGATCGTCTCTATGGAGGAGTTTGCTATGCTGGAATTGACACTGATCCAGAACTGCGGTATCCAAAAGGTGCTGGACGTGTTGCATTCTCAAACCAGCAGAGCTACATTGCTGCTATTAGTGCAAGATTTGTGCAACTCCAGCATGGAGAAATTGACAAACGTGTATGTTACCAAGCTTGTGTCTTTAATACTGATATGCATTACTCATTTGAGTTGTAACACACTTCTAGCATGACCAAGACCGGAAGCACATTAATGCAAACATTATTAAAGCTAAAGGAAATATTTAATCCAACATGGCATGAAAATACTTCACAACTCGTCGATTGTATTTGGTCCACAAACTGCAGTATACAGTAAAAATTGAGTAGGATATGATAACTGCAACAAACATGAATGGCTGCATTTTTTTATTTTCAAGTTTTGAACCAAGACCAGGTTCGCAGAGACCAAGACCAGGTTCGCAGAGACCAAGATCAAAACCAAGGCCAGACATCCAAGAACCAAGTCCAAGACCTGCGAAAAAGTAGACTTGAATGGCCTTAAGACCAAGACTTGGGCTTGAAGATAACGTCTCTGGTTGTAGTATGCCATTTTTCCATGTGGATATTAGTTATTGGGCTATATAGTGTTCTGTTTTGATTTTTTTTATTAGTACTCTCATTAACAGCAACAAACAGCAATTTCCAAACATATTTTTAACGAACATCAAATAACTGGAGGTATGTGACATTATTGGACAGTTTTGCACATTTGTTGTTGTGGAGTTGACTGTCATGTATGTGTATTGGAAAACAGTCAATGACTTGACTCGCCAAATGTCAATGAGGCAAGCAGCTGTTACTGTTGGTGCACTGCAGTCAGCATTGCACCTGCTGCAGGCTGCTTGATATTTTTATCACACTGACGCTGTTTTGTTGCTGCTGAAATCAATACAGCTGATGAGAAATTGAAATTCTTATGCAGTTAATTTTTGTTATGTTTAATTGTCTACAGAAAACCTTGGTCTGCTCAGATGCTAATATTTTATTTTTGAACATTGGATTGCACTCATAAGTTATGAAGTCAGAGATATTTTAGCAGTAACCAATAACTTTTGGCTGTAACATTACTGACTAATATTTATGAATATAAAGAATGTTGACTGCAGTCACGGATCAGGTCACAGTTAATGACCAGACATCTCACAGCTACAGTTGTTTTACTTACTGAAACTGTGTCAGACGATGATTTCACAAAATTGTGACACTCATTTATATTTTGTGTAATGCAGAAAACCTTCAAGCCAAAACTATATTCCCTTAAACTGTGCACAGCTGATGGATATGTGTCTTGTGTTATTTTGTGTTTTGCATGTTCCCTTGCACTATATTGCACATCACTTTACACTGATTCAGTATATTTAGTTCAGTTAGTATAGTGGGTGGCCAGCTTTGGTGAAAATGTGCTTTCCTGTCAGCCCGCCTCTGAATTCTGTGCTTTTTTATTTTCAATGTGTTTTTTATTTAGCAAAATAAATGTTGTTGTAGTAGTTGTTGTTGTTGTGTGTGCAGGTGGAGGTGAAGCCGTATGTTCTTGATGACCAGTTGTGTGACGAGTGCCAGGGTGCGAGATGCGGAGGCAAGTTTGCACCGTTCTTCTGTGCCAGTGTGATGTGCCTGCAGTACTACTGTGAGCAGTGCTGGATGCAGATTCACTCGCGGCCCGGCCGTGAATACCACAAACCACTTGTCAAGGAAGGAGCCGACCGACCAAGGTCGCTTCCATTCCGTTGGTGCTGAGGCCAGCTGCACATCTCACCGAGCGTTCTCCACTGTATTGCAGTTTGTTTGTATTTGTTATTTTTCGGGGTTTTCAACGGGTTCTTTCTATTTTTATTGTAAAGAAGTTAATATATTGTATTGTATGGTTTTCAGTTGCCAATTTGATGGCTATTTTATTCACGGAACTGTTTTGAAGTCGGAGTTATTTGTAGTTAAGATATGCATTATTTGTGCACCAAGTGCACGTTAGTTTAATAATGTTAATGACAATTTACTCAATGTTTAACCACCTGGATAACATTTTCGTGATCTTCTATTGATTACTGGTACACTGGGTATGTGAGGATATTTGGTTGTGTGATAAATTAATGAATTTATATAATGAGGCCAACTGTTTTAGTGTCTGCAGGTATTTGCATAACATAAATTCCTGTTTGTTTATGTATGTAGGCTGATTTTTTAAAAATTGCATTTAGTTTACCTAATTAACTGCTCATGCTGTCTTCATATTTTTTAGTTACATGGATCAGCCTGCTTGTGTTAAGCATCTTTGTTAGTTTGTCGCTAGTCTGCGATTCTTTTTTTAGTGCTTCTTTGTTAAAATTGTTGTCAGCATTTGTCTGCTTAGTCCTATTTTATTTCAGTTAAGAGTTTCATGCGGTATTGATCAGTTGTTAGTGCAATGTGGTAGGTGTTTTATCTATAAAACGCTTTTACTGGAGTCATTCCATATTCCATAAACAGGTTACGAATGTGTGCGTATTATTTAATTTGAAAATATTAATAATGGTAATCATGCACTCGCATATGGTGATATTTGTAAGGATGACGTTACTGGCATAGCTATAAATGTTTATTAAATATCAGTAATTTGACTAGGGAAGCATCCAATTGTTAATAATAATAATAATCTAATTTAAAAGCATCATATAGTCATTACTTCAGAGGACACTGTTTTGGCTAATTAACCCAAATACAACGCAGTATTGTAAAATATGGGTATTTATTTGTATTCAGCTTGGTCCACTACGTCAGACCAAGGTGGGAAATTGTACAAAAAAAAACTATAACAGGAAAATTGTTTTGAGAAATCTCAAAAAGGAACTCTGTTGGGCAGTTTAATGAGCTTGGGATAAAGCCAGTATAGTAGGATAAATGTAACTGACTGCCAACTGCCAACCATTAGTCCATGTAAAAACTGCCAACTTTTTGGTACTGTTTGTTGTTTGGTAGCTTGGATGTCTTCATTTTTCATTGATACAGAACTGCTGTTACTGTAAAATGAGTGAATTTATGAATGAACTTCAGTAGTGTGTTGAAATTCACTTCGTTGAATTATTGTTCTTGTCTAAATTACTAATTCACAGTTCAGTTTTTGTGAAAGAACTGAAATTGTTGGAGCTGATATTTCACCAGTTGACTCTTGGTTTCCGAACTTGTATTTCTTACTACATGAATTATCTGATTCTCATTTTCAATAAGTGGAAATTAACCAAATAGTTCCTCAACTCAACTCAACTCAACATTGTAGATGAGTGGCTAAAATTATATGGTAAATAAAAACAAATAAAACGATCAAAGTTGTTGGGGGTAAAAACAATAAAACGAACACCAAAAACAACAACAGTTCAATAACCGTGTCCTTGTGTGTTTAGTTAATGACGAAAAAATATGGTCTTCTGACTATACAAGTATGGTTTATTGTTGTTTTTTTACTTATTATGAGGCTTCAGTTTAGCAGTTTTTTTGTCTGTTAATGCACTCATTATGTTGTTTGTGTTATGTTGTTCATGATTATATGATAAAATGGTTATGGTGCATTTTAGTATTATATTGTTTGGTTTTAACAGTTGTTATGATCCGAGAAGAGCATCTTTGAAAACTCTGATGATTTTTGTGTTCTTATTAGGAATGAAAATAATTTTGTGGTATTTGTGATGTTCTGTTTATTATCTGTGTACTGTTTCATAGTTTTGACTTAAGTGTCCTGATTGTTAATGCTATTTTTGTTGTGGAGATAATGGATTAAGTGACTGTTTCCCAGATTCCTCATATGTAGTCAGTCGATGGTGTTGGGTTCATATGTACCATTTTGATTACAAGCAGGAATGTCCATTAAGCTTTGATTATAATGCACCTGATGTTCACCTAATACTGCATTTGATTTTTGTTCAGTTGGCCTATTTTCTGCAGTTGGTTTAGGTTAGGCTGGGTACCCAAGGACAACTGATTGCTGCAGCAGGTTCGATTTACAGGTCCAAATGTTTTTTTTACGGTCTGATCTACTTAATGGCTGTCAGAAATCAGTCTTAGATAGTGTTTGTTAGAGGTTAAAGGCCCATGGGCTATCGTCATTAATGATATTGAGGTACAAGTGAAGAAGCTGCATTTTCACACAACTCGCCCATCCCCATGCAGTGTTTAGTCACATCTCACATCAGAGATCTGAATGTGTACTAACAGCACATATGTACACTGGATACACGCATGGGTAGTAGTGCAATAGTGGGTCTGTATGTATCAAGAGTATCAGACTAGGCTCAGTTGTCAGCCTGTCATTAGCTTCCTAGTTCCTAGCTGCTTCTCATATATGGTACCATTTAGGGTGCATATTGTACAAAAGTGCAGCAGAAATCCAATTTATGGGTTGCCATGGCATTATACAGCTAGGTGCATTATATTCAACATTTTGTGGCTTACTGTTGTGCAAATGTTCGTTGATATTTCAAGATGGCATTCAGCTTGTCAGCATCTGAGCTGTCATGTAAGTGAAACTTATGCAGTATTGATACACTGCTGCTGACTTGCTGCTTTGCTATCACTTATCTTAACTGCATCTGATTGGTGGCAGGAAAGGGCACGCATGTATTATTGTAGCACATTGTATTATTGCTAATTTATTTGCTTTCTGTCATATCAGTATATTAAATTTTTAGCAGTGTCACAATTTGTACAGAATGAGGTGCACTGCACGGCATTGTGGTTTGATCTGTAAAGTCATATGTGTTGTTCAACAGCATTACGTTGCTATATGCCACTGTTCTTTCATCTGTGCCGATTGCTAATTTATTGTGTGCATAGCTTAATGTGTACATATTTGTAACATTAAATGTTTGTTATTTCCGTGTCATATCCATTTAATACATTGAGCACATCTAGTATACCCGCAGATTACATTGAATGAAACGGCTTTTTGTTGTTTGCTATATTTTTTTGTGAAACCTGGCCATCAACATCTGTTAGATAGATCTAGTTCAGTTATACTTTGCACTCTGATGTGAAATTTTTATATCAAATGCTTCATAGTTAATGTATAACACGCATTTTACAGACTTTTAGTGGAGTAATATAGCAGTTTGTAGAAAATTGACAGGAATGTCTCGTGATCGATTGGATGCATTGCGATCTGCAGTATAATGTAACAAATAGTCAGCATTGTGTAACTTTAGCTTTAGCGTGGCTGTGAATGTTTATCCTGTGGTATTTGCTTTCAGCCTATTCCATTTTAAACGGAGTCATTGTATCAGTATTTTCATTTAAGTAGACTGTGATTGTATTGCACTTGTTTGCTATCAACGCTTGCATATGCATTAGTATCACTCCTTGTTAATCTATTTTACTATTATTTGTGTACTGATTTTAGCATTTTTTTTCTCTTTCAAATACACCACCTTGTTTTTGAAATAGGATTGTTTGTCATACGATACTGCTTTGTGAATGTTGAATTAAGCTCACACTCAGAACAGCGTGGTATGTTCAGTTTTCACAAAGTTTTTCAGCTGTTTTCTAGATTTATATTCTGTTGATTTTGTATCTTGATTTGTCGGAAATGTCGACACTCGGAATGTTCCAACAGTAAAATGTTGTGTGACAGTCTGCAGTGGTTTTGCTGTGATCATCTTCATTAATTATTGCAAATTCCTATGTGTCTGTTTATGAAAATAATATCGGAACCTGCAGTAAGCTTTGAGATGTGTTGTTAGCAATGGATTGTGTTTATTTCACTGGCTATTAGTTGACGTCTAATACTTCTTACAAAGTATCCGATGTTGGAACATCTGCATCATTATGTGGCATTACATACATATGTAAATTACAAGTACATGTTAACTGGTGTTCAGGCTTCATGCAACAATACCCAAGTCTTTCACAGCCTGTATTACCTGAATTCCAATATGTTCACTTGATGTGACACGCATCTGTTATTTCACTGCATTGTACTTTTATTCAAATTATTTTCATTTTCTAAAACTTATCATTTAGTTCTGTGTGCAGTCTGACCAAGTTCATGGATGTCCTCTATGTCTACCTATACCCACTTGTAATTTACATATGTGTTTAACCAAGTTATCCACATGTGTCCAAAACAGTTCAGTCTGCCACTGTTGATGACCTGCTTTTTAGCTTTATTTGGATGATTTTTCATAATTTTTTTCTTGAATGAATGGTTTATAGCTGGAACTTTTTACTGGCCAGTTCCCTGGTTGAGAGCAGTGAAGTAACACTATAATCACAAATCACTGTTACCTGATTTATGCTTTTTAGCTCAATATTAGCTCATGATTAGTCAGTATTTCCAGAATGTGTTATTATTAGGCATATTGACATGCAATAAACTAAGTTTGCCAGTATTTGAGCATACATTACACATTCTATTCTCAAACAATATGTGCATTAAAACTGCGATTTATATGTGACAAGTAATTAATAAGTACTAAATAATTGCATAATTAATGTGATTAAGAAAATTAGTCACTTAACAGCCATTGTTATTTATCAGTGATAACATAGTTGTACAGCTGCTAAGTGATAGCTGATGTTTAGTGCTGATGTGGTTATTTCACACAGTTCATGTTAATACCTATTGTATGCAGCTGATTTCACACAGCTGAAGTGAATGTTTGGTTTATTTTTTGTTTGGTGGTGAATGTCTTTATTTCTCCATTATTCCATTTATTGGTACTTGTTTAAGACTTCATTTTTTATAATTTGTCTTGTCATGTGCAAATATTTAAAATGTTTTTAAGCCTTTTGGAATTACAGCTGTGAAAAAGTGCGCCGATTGATCCGAGTATAGCCCAGTTTTGTACACCGTTTTCTTGGTAGTGTTTTTGTATTAATTCTTGTTGAGTTTTTAGTTTTTCGTAATAGTTTCTAGTTGCAGCATAGGGTCGTTCTGTTGTGCTCAGGTTATTGTTAGCTGATAAGATTTTGTATAGTTGCATATCACGTCCACGTGCACAGATCCGTTGTGCGTATTGGCCCAGTGTATTTTGATTAATATTTTCTTCAACTTGGTCCGTTTATTTTGTTGCAGTTTATGTAAGCTTAACGTATGAAAACTGCTGTCTGAATTGGAACACATACTTATCTTATATAGTTATAGTTCGTTTGTACACCTGTTCGGAAATTGAAGTTAGTATATTCTCTTTTAAAACATAAGCAGCAGGTGTAGACTTATCCCTCCAATGTATCTCTTAATGTGTCTACTGGAAATTATGTGGAACGTTTTCATTCAGTGCTTAGACGATGTTGGGTAGGGTATCCAGTCTGTAAACTGTACTGCCACAACAATTGCCAGAAGTATAATGTTGAGCGCTGGCCTAAGGCTGCATTCGCATTGACAAAAGTACAAGTACGTGACCCAACGTACTAGTTATTCATATGAGTGAAGCTCATACGAGTGGATCGTTCACAGTACTCATACAAGCACATTAGTTGTAATTCAGTTGCCACTAAAAATTTGGCAAAATTTGTGAAATACCGTGAATGTCTTGCAACAGTTTACTACACTGTTGACGCCAAAATTGCGTCATATCTTCACTATGCTGTATAAATAAGTAACACTATATGCCTCGGATTCGGTGGTTTTCCTCCGACGTTGCGCGCTCAATAAATTTACTTACTTACTTACTCGTATTGGTTGCCTAAAACAGGGCCGATGTAGAAACAACTCGTACGAGTGAAAATCGTAATCATACAGTACTCGTATTAATGTGAATGTCTGCCATTGGAATACTACATGCAAACTCGCTGTTTACTATAACCCGCACACTGGTACCCAGAGGGGTACTCGTGTCAGTGTCACAGTGTGAATGCAGCCTAACCTGGACTGGAGTATCTCAAGAAACTGGACTGGCTGAATAAAACCCAAGTGTGTGAGTGTGTGTGTTATTTGAACATGCTTTGTGGTATGTGGTAGTGCATTCGGTTGTGTTTCTGCTGGCAAAAGATCCATGCGAATTACAGATTGATATTCCAGTCGGCCAGTGTGAACGTTAAGCAAGTCTGTGATTTATTTTGATACGTTGGGAACTGCATTCGTCTCCGAGCTATGCAACTTGGCCGTCTAGTGACGAGCAGTTCTGTTGTTCTTGTTGTTGTGCTTTGCGTAGCTTTCAGTTTGTTGACAGTTTATAGGTTGGTTCTTTTATTGCGGTGTGATTGATTCATAATAAACATTTGCAGTTATTTAACACCTTGTGTACATTCTGTAACCAGGAGAACAAGTGTGAATGTACTATGGATCAGGAACTGTATCGCGTACAGCGATCTAGTGACGTCACACCCGCTCGGCGGGCTAGCGGGCAGTCGGCGGACACTGCTGCATATGCAGCCTTAGGAAGAGGTTGCTCCCGTTAAGAACAAGATGAGTAGCGATGACATCACTTCCTGATCTAAAAATGAAATGACAACGTGTGCACAAGTTGCCAACTTAACTC
>Ga0056132_1000261_pt1 | contig 12229 bp, 8 predicted proteins | sample WorMetLIZISLAND2_3_FD_71119 | JGI IMG/M metagenome (GOLD analysis project Ga0056132, IMG submission 71119) | Marine gutless worms symbiont microbial communities from Max Planck institute for Marine Microbiology, Germany - Olavius clavatus LIZARD... ...
TCAGGATGATTTGTGCCAAAAATTACAAAACTGTGACTAAATTTGTCAAAGTTATGCCTAGAATACTGTGGCCTCTTTTTTTTCCCGGACACGGTGTATATGGCGACAAGTGCTTAAGGAGACCAGCAATACACGGTTGCGGTAAGAAGTTTGCTCATATTCAAGAAAGTGTTGGTGAAGAACGACCTGGCCATGCAACCAACAATCAGGCATGCACAAGTTTGTTGATAGACAGGATAAATGCTTAAATGAATATGAAGATATGTTGAAAAAATAGATGCTACTGTTTTGTCGTTTAAAAAGGTCTGCTTGTTGAACTTGAACGTGTGAAAGAATACTGGTGGGTAAAATACCGCACTAACTGACTGTGTTCAAAGTGTAAGTGACATCATGACGGTGATGTAACCATAATGAAATTTACACCTGGTACTCGGGAATAAATTCCCCACAAATGTATATCACGGATTTGTCATATTTTGAAAATTTACAATGCCCAAATGTTTGTAACTTATTTTATGGGATGCTCCTCGTATTACTATCACAACTACTTTTGACTTTGTTTAGGCCAACCTACTTTTGATTTTTGTTTAGACCAACTGCAGTTTTCCTGCAACATATCAACAGAGACATCCAACACATTATAATACGTTTGTAACAAAATTAACAAATAACAGCATTACTGCGAAAAAGAACTGGAAAGCTTTCCCAATAGTCAAAAAAGAGTTGAATAGCATTCCACTCCCAAACGATACGGTCAGCAGTCAATCATGATGGAATCTAAGGTAGATGATACACACCAGTTAACAGCCATTTCTTGTGCTTACTTCTCATCGGCAATGTGTTCCCAAAAGTTCTCAAGGAAACCTACGGAAATTCTGCACCAGTATACCCTTCAACTCATTGAATCACTGATGGCATTAAGTGAGATGATATAAAGTGAACTAAAAGCACACTGAATTTACCTAACATCATCTCGACTACATCCAGCACGGTGGCGGCATATCGCTGGTCACAGAGATTCCTACAAAGTCAAACAAACAGAAATAATGCCAGACACGACACGGTGGAAATTCCTGCAAGTTTACAACATGTGTTTACAGTCCACAACTGTCAACGTAACTCAGATGTGTGGCACTTTTTCACTTGATGTGGTGATAATGTCTACACTGTGTGTTTATAAGTCACCTGAGTATTGTAGTAAGTGGCAAATGTGGACAGATTTTAACAATTCTTTCACCGTTGCATTCTGAGTTCATCTGCAAAAGAAAATAAAGTATAATCTGCCTGCCACCTAGTTTCAAATCTGCTGCCACACTAATACACTGTGTTTCAAAAAAAAGTTCACCCCTATGACTTTCATGATTTGGCATACATGTAGCTGACGAAATTTGCAACAAAACTACATGGAACAAATGTCAGATTTATTTGTTGAGCATCGCTACTTTAAGTTTCAAGATGAGATTCAATTTTTTCAATGCAACGATGGAACGTAATTGAAACACCGCACTTCAGAAAGCTTTCGTGGTTGCAATAGGCCTATGAGTTGCTTTTTCCAAGACTTGCATCATATTACTAGCATGACACATCTTTGCTAATGTCATGGTGCAGTATTATTAGTTTTACCTTTTCTCTAACTTATTTAAGCCGACGGGCACATAACGCACATTGCGTGCATGGCAGCGCTGACGACGCTTTCACGGGTTTCAGCAACATCGATCGACGACGCTGTCGATCAGTGGCGCAAACGTCTGCATTGCTGTATGGAAACGAGTGGACATCACTTTGAACATTTTGCTGTAACAGTGCGACTGGAACTTATCCAATTTAGGCCGGCTAATTAGCTGATATTTGGATACTTCGCAGTGTTACGTTGTTCTCCGTGTGTTACGTCACGCAACACACGGAGAACAACGTAACACTGCGAAGTATCCGAAGTATCCAAATATCAGCTAATTAGCCGGCCTAAATTGGACAAGTTCCAGTCGCACTGTTACAGCAAATGTTCAAAGTGATGTCCACTCATTTGGATACTTCGCAGTGTTACGTTGTTCTCCGTATGTTGCGTGACATAACTGCGTTATAAACTTTTCCGACTTATTGTGCATAATATTCAAGCATATGTTTTACTGTGTAATGAAGGGAATATAACCGCTTACTGCAAATTTCCTTAGCTACATTCTTACCAAATATTATTAAAATTGGTAAACATCTGACTTGGTTATAGTGCAAACAAAAAGGGTGAACTGTTTTTTGAAACACAGTGTATATGATATTTGAATGTTCAATTGCACAACTGTTCATTCACATTAGCCAGAATAATCGACACGTCGGATGATAACTTTGTTTTAGAACGATAAATCAGGTGGCATTTCTGTTTTACTTTTAGCTTAATAATTTTTTCTCAGTGTAAGTGCTGACATCATTTAATACCGGCATGGCACTGAACAAATGTCTGATGCATCATGGCATGTGCAACTCAAAGCATGTGTGCTGGCGGTGGTTATTTTGAACAAACATTGTAATATCATAAGTTAATCAGCATAGAGAAGTCTGTTTGATCAACTACATAACATCAAAGGCAACTATTTACAGTGAACAAACAATTCTGCATCACTTTTGAACTGAATTACTTTGCTGAAAAATTGTACATTTGAACACTCGTATGTTGCAAGGTAGTGTGGCAACAGAGTTGATAGATTACAGTAACAACTTTCTTCCATAGTTCACGAAACGGTTAAAGAATTATTAAAATCAATCCACATTTTCCAAAGCTGCCAGAAATGACTGTGAGGGTATTTTTATTACTCACAGTGCAAACATGCATCAAATTTGAGTGTAACAAAAATAACAAGTAGCCCAGCTGTTGATGAAAAAGAGCCGATCATATGGCATTGAGACAAATAGCTGTGCTGCATGATGGCTATTCCATGCAGCAGTACAATTGACTAAAATGTCAATGATCCAACGTGAAAATTACACAAAAACAACAGATGATACAGTGTGAAGCTAACAACAAAATGCACATACTTCATGAGGAATTTCAGTATGGTACAAACAGATTTTTCATCTCGGCCTGCAAGTGATGATTTCAAAGCCCGTCTCCGGATGAGTTCTTGTATCACACTGATTGTAATTTCTGGTGATTTCGTGCGCACATTCAGCTGTCAGCATAGGTAAGATCCAGTGTAAATAACTTGCTCTTCACGATCGACAAATTCAGGTATTACAGTCACCAATGTTAATCATGAAGTACTCTATCAAACTACACCTGTAAGTATATACAAGCGGCCCAGCTTTCCCGTTACTTTGGAATTGTTCTGGCAGTACTTATTACAGGCCAGATACCATCCGTGTCTCCCAACCAACATGCTCAAAGCAATGAAGGATAACATGATACGGTAACGTGATCTACAAAATATGTTCATAAAACAAGTGCTACATAAATTCTTATCGATAACAGATGCCATAATGCAAACAAATGGAAGTTGTAGTAGGAGTATTAGCAGTTGTGTACAGGTTGCTGAGATTTACCATCATTGCAGCATCCAGGGCCTTGCTGTACTCAAATCGTCGGAAGAAGTGATCGTACCGTGCCAGCTTCTGCTTTCGCTTGTGCTCTATTATGTTGTCCTCCTGCATATAGTGTTTTCACACGACAAATGACCGAAGACTAAACAGCTTTCTTTGACATTCACCAAATGAAATTCAGAAATAGCTTAACTGAGTATATGTACTCAGAATGCAGACAGAATTGAAACTGGCTGTTTTATCATTTAAATGGACACAACACACACTAAATGAATATAAAACTTACTTTTGATGCTTTATACTGTGTGTCGAATTTGAATCTACGTTTCATGCCATGTTTTCGTCGTTTCTTTTTCTCTTCAAACTCGGCAGCTAGTTGCTTATCATCTTTGCGACGCTGCATTGATAGCAGTCCATCTGCCATTCCAACAGTCACCAGACTATCATCTGGCTGCAAACAAACAGTACCCGGTAGAAAGTTAATTAATCGTTTTATACTGAAATGAAAATAAAGAGAAAAATGCATTGGTAATAACTCACGTAAAAGAAAACTATTTAAGAGTAGAAAAGAGCTCGCTAAACATTTCAATTTGTACCAATGCTGTTATGCCAAATATGATATACAGAATGTTCCTTGCATACACTTTCAGTAAATGTCTAAAAGCTTTCATGCTACTTCCAAATAATACATAATCAAAATTTTACAGTTTCATTTTTTGCTTCTAACGTTTCTGTAGTCTGTATATTATTACAGAACTGTAACAAAGATATGCAACTATATTTATTCTAGGAGTATGTAATTTAGAACACGAGTTTACACAGTGGGTGTTCTTAATCCAATTCACACCCAATACGGCTCGGCACATCACGATTATAATGTTCAGTTTTAGTATTATACTCATGGTCTTAACTGGTAAACTGCAACCCTTACTTTGGTTACTGCAAACACATGCCCCACTCAGTATCTTCCTTCTACCCATGAAAAGGTTCATTTATTATCGGCAAGTTCAATGTTACAACAGACACAGTTGGAAAATCTTCCCAATCTGAGAGCAATCCATACTCAGTAGAAACTTTAATCGTGTCCTGTATAATATGAAACAAGATTAAAGAATAATATAATTGTCAAATAACAAAAATGCCAGAATCATCTGTGATAGCTAATCACTTGCATTTTTGGATCATCTTATATCGCTGCTCATCTTGTTCTCATTCTTCTTGTTGGGCCGACCTCTTCAAAAAATCCCACATCTCTGTCATTTCAAATCGGATCTGGATGGAATTTGGCAGGATTGTTCTTCAAGTAAATTCGGTGTAAAAGGCATTGATTGACCGCGTCAGATTTTCCATTTCACACAGAAAAGTGCTGCTACCTGGTGACTGGACACAATGTCTGCCCAGTGCATATGCAGCAGCATGCACCAATCTATAGTACATTCATCAATATAGAACTAGCTGATAAATCTGGTACTTACTGACACTGCAACACTGAGTATGGCTGACGGATAGTCCAGCGAGTGAACAACTTGATATGTATTCACATCGTGAAATTTTACATGTCTGAATAACAGGTTTACAAATACTGACTACATGTAGGCAAATGAACATAACAGCCAAATTCTGCAAGATCTGAAACAAGATCTCGTTCCTGAAAACATTGCCTCGGACCATGTTCCTGAAAACATTGCCTCGGACCACACATTCTGCAGTATCAAGTTGTATGCACTTTCATCCCATCATACAAATAATTAGCATCAATAAACACAGTATGTAAATTTACTTTATAAAACATCCGGAGTTTTACAGAAAGCTCTAAACCTTAATAACAATAGGTACCACAGTTACAAACTGGGTAATCATACTTCAGCCACGGTACTAAAAAACGAACAATAGCACATCATTATATCAATAATTTATTGCAATATAAATTGTTGTGTTTGCAATTACTAACCTGTCAAGTGAAGCTGACACGAGGCGTTTATAATTCATACAGAAGCACAGAGATGTGACAGTTTTGTGATGACTGTTTAATGCCACCAACATTCGACCACCAGACAAAACATCCCAGATTTTTATAAAATTGTCACCTAGAACACAAAGACTGTACGTACATCCCTCAGCAAACATTAAATATTACCTAAACGTAATGATACTGACATTGGCAGTTCATAAAAATATTGATAAAAGCTAACAAAATGAGTGTGTATACAGTTTTACAGAAGTACAAACCTTAGTAACAAAGGTACCATAGTTAGTTACATAAACTGCAATCACACCTTGGTCATAATTGTGAAAAATGAAAGACTGCAAATCAGTAATTCATCTGCATATAAATTAGTGTGCTTGCAATTACCAACCAGTTTCACTACATCTCGCATTAATAACTGTAATGGAACTTATCACTAAGGAGTAATCAGTTTGCCTGCAAGATGTGCACTGAAAGTTTTGAGAGTACTCTTTCTGTAGTCATCTACTCTAAGTGGGAAGATCTTCTTGCTGAAACTGAAAAGTGAAGTATAAACACTGAGAGTCATAAAAATTACACCCTTTTTATTACTGTAATAACTTTGTCTGCTGACAAACAATTTTCACAATTTTTGGCACATATGTACTACGGGAAAATCGTTGTCAAGATTTTACAAGGAACTGTAGTTACACAAACTGTGTTAGGTGGACTAACAATAATTCTTCTTGTTGCAAATTTCTTATTGTATATATGTGCCAAAAATGATGAAAATCTGTTGGCAGCAGACAAAACCATTGCAGTAATATGACTCACAGCATACAAGTGTTTTCATCTTTGGCAGTGACACTTGGAAAATGAAAGTGGAGCATGAAGAAAATGAAATGAGCATCATTAGACAGATGTGTGGGATTATGTTAAAAGAAAGTAACAAAAATACACAGCTCAGCGAATCACTGGGATTGGAACTATGGCTGCTGTGACCGGGTAGCGTGCTACCCGGGTCCGGCACGCTACCCGGGTCCGATAGGGTAGCTTAACAGGTACCCGACGGGTACCCGGGTAGTGTCGGGTACCAGGTACCCACCGGGGGAAGGGGTGGGAGGTGAGGGTACCCATCGGCAGGTAGCGGACGTGCTAATCACAAAACTGTAGAATGTTGTGGGTGCCAATAATTATAATTATGATCTCTTCTTGTCTCACTGTTCATACACAGTCTCACACAGAATGACAACAGTTTACATTTGCAATGTTAAAGATTTACAACCATTGAATATTTATGTCGGGTACCCGGGTAGTAAAAAATTACGTGAGTAGTAAATTACCCGGGAAACTGACCTGGGTACCCAATGGCAGCCCTACTTGAAACACATCAGCTTGGTGATTAGGAGTGGTACATTATGATGTTGAACGAAAAAACAATGGTGACTGAGTAAAGCAAAGTGTGTTAATCGACACTGGGGGAACTAGATGGACGGGATGGCCCAAAATCCTGGTGGATTTGTGACAAGGACACAAAGACATTTAGGATGAGGATAAGTGGAGAATGAGAATGAAGAAGGCAGCAATTGACTAAACAAGGTTTACGTGTAAAATGACCGTTAAAATGGTGTGAATGCACGTAAATATATAACAACACAGACCTGCAGATGCAACAATTCCACCCCCAGGAAACATGACAACACTTTCCACTGGAGAGCCGTGATCAATTTGAAGAACAGACGATTTGCATCGTGTGTCAAACAAACGAACTGTGTGGTCGTATGAGCCTATGCACATATTTCATATGTAAACAGATAACTTGAATATGCTGGGTTTGAACTGATGAAAGAAATGGCAATAGATGTAGTAAAATACATGCCACATGCTAGTAAATGAATGCCAGTAATGAAAACTAGTTTATGACATTTTCAACACAGTCAATACAAAGTTAAATGTATTTGGGTAAATCACTTTTCGGCCGAACTGTTTATGCCCATACAATTTTATCCATCCGTCCTTCCACCACAGCTGTAAATGATTCAATAGCATATACCATAAAAACGAGATTTCAGATTCTGAGTCAGCTGATGGAGGTCAGATGATGACTGTATGTGTATTTATGGCACAATGTGTGTCTCGTATGCCACATATTGCCTCACCTCCGAAATTATAAAAACGACGGATATTATCCTTTTCAACTTTTCAGTTAACTTTTCTAATGTAACAGCATGACACGACATCATAGTTGGCTGAAAGCTGGAATGCTCTTGGGAATGCACTGACTTAGACTACAGAAGATTCACAGTTGCAACTGACTGGATGCCTCTGAGATACAGAATGGTAAATCCGGCCCAAGACCGGAGCTGGTGGTGCAACAAACAGACTCATTCTAAGCTCCTTGCAATAACGTTCAGTCTACTTACCAGTCTATGATGTCAAACATTACATCATATTCACAACAAACCCAAAACAGCAAGCAAAGACTGCACTTTTTATTGACATACAGAACGCTAAGATTTTTCAGTGTAATACATCAAGTTGCAAAACTTTTTCAATGCCCCTCATATACTGTACAACATTTGTCAGCAAGTACAAAGTCTGAATTGGACTGGACTAGGAGGGTTAAAATGCCAATGCTAGTCTTTTCAGATGCACGTCTACAAAGTGTGCACTGTGCAAGTGTCAACATCAACAGTCACAACCTTGGCATTATCACTGACAGCTGACTGAGACAACTGACAGACTATGTTGTGTCAGTCCAGTGTTCAGCATATTATCTGTGACAGATATGACCTATACTGCAGTTACTGACAGTCGATGCCACTAAGCCACTAGTTCACGCATTCACTTCCAGTCACCTGCACAAGTGCAATCCAGTACTGAAGCATCACTGATGGAGTGATGGTCTTCTACAGCAGCTGCAGTCTGTACAGAATGCGGCTATCATGCTGATCACAAGGACAGGTCGCAGTGAACTCATCTCACCCATTCCCAACACCATGTGGAGTCACTATCGTATATGTGTCATGCCAATTACCAAGAAGGGGGACAAATCACCAGAGTTCACAAATCTTGAACCCTTTGCCAGTTTGCTGTGAACCGTAGACAGTTATTAATCTTTACAAATGACTACAGAAGGCACATCTGTTTGACTCTTACTTCTAAAGTGCCATGTATATATTCACTTCATGAATTCACTTTATCACAATCACCTTTATTATTGTTATTATGCATTGCAAAGTAAAATCCATTTTCTCTAAATACACTAATTAGTCTGAATCTACACAGCAACTCACCAGTCACAAGAATATCACTGCTTGTTAGACTTGCTGTACCACATCGAATATAATCCTGAATTGAAACAAATTGGCAACATCTGTTACTTTACATGATTGCACAAGTAGTCAGGTAATTACATGTATCACCACAATGTGAGCACAATTTTTCAACTTCCATCTTGCTGCACTATGATTAATAATTATGGACTGTCTCGGTTCAATTGAACTTGTATTTGAGTGTTTAAGAGCAGCAATAGCAATCAATGATGACACGTCAACCAACAATGGCTAACTGCTAAACTGCACATTCATATTATATTTAGATACAAAATATTGGTCGTACCAACAGCGTGATATAGTATCAGGTAATCATGTCATGAGTGACCAATATAACAGCCTATTTTATTAATGCAAAGTAACAACAATGTGACAATCAATTACATATCCCAACTCTCACCTGATGATCTGAAAAGCAATGCAATTCAGACTCTGTTGCTGCATCCCATAAACGGACAGTTTTGTCATCTGATCCAGAAAACAGGTGAATTCCATTGCTGGAAAAACGTGCCAAATGGACAGCACTGTACAAAAAAATAGCCAGTTTATCATCTGAGCTGATGTCAGCTAACAGTGGCATATTTATGATATGCATAACAGGGAGGGTCAAGAGGTCAAAAGAGGGACAAAGCCTCAGTAATAGGATCTGGGGACCAAGTCCACCAGAAGCTGAAGTCTTTCAGCAAACTGATGCGTAATTTTGATGTTCTAGAAAGCAAAAATGTGGCGTGATGATATTTGCTATGTATTGCATATTGATTAGGATAGCCTGTAAGAAATTAGTCAGCACTGAGGGGAATGGGAAGGGGGTTGCTCCCTCAATTAAATATGCCAATGTCAGCTGAGCATGCATTAGTTACATGCATGACACAACATACTGCAGTAGATATGCCAAACAACTACAAGATTTACAACTGCCTGAAGTCAGTCTGCAAATGACATACGCAGTATGTCCTTTAAATTTCCGCTTCAGCTCCAGTTTCATTGGTGTGACATCAAAAAGCTGAACAATTGGCTCGTCACCACCGGCGACCAGCAGCTGACCATCTGCACGAAAGCTGCCACTGTATGCATTCTGCCGGAAATGACGGAATGTTTTCAATGTCTGAACTGTGCGGTGATCAAACACTTCAACCTACAGCAAAAAAATTGGCAGAAATAGAAAACCTTTAACACACTGTAACAACAAAGTGTAACAAAGGTAACACTGTAGAAATTTAATCTTTGCAACATCACAATGCAATGGTAATGCAAAACTGTGCATAAAATTTATCTGTCACAGGCTTGAAATACATTTTAAAAATAAGATTAAAACTCATACCTTGGCACAACTTGTTACAGCAAAGTTATAAGGAACAGTAGGACAAAATTCAATGTTTGTGATCGCTCCATGCTCTTTCCTTGTTATAGGAAACTACAATATACAATATATTCAAGTGAGCAAACAGCAGTAATGACTGCTACAGTCAGCTACAAGAACATAAGACATCATGAGACAGCTTTACAATGTAAGCCATAAATCATCATAAATCAACAACATACAAAACGGCTCAAACTCTGACACTCAGAAATAGACAGAAGTTTTGACACTTACTGTCTGTTCAGGTCTTGGGTCCAAAAACTCCAAAAAATACATACATACATACATACAGACATACACACACAGTCTTATAGTGCTCCATTTATGATAAAAACTAGACCAATGGTGCATTTAAGAGTCAATGGGGAATTAAAACATTAATTAAAAATACTGCTAATTAAAAGCAAGGTTAAACAGATGTGTCTTTAAAAAAGTCGGAAGTGTTGATAGTTGTCCGTAAGACGCAGTGTCTTAGGGAGACTGTTCCAAATGGTGGGGCCACAGACCGAGAAAGCTCGGTGGCCGAGTTGTGTCCGTGTGCGCTGAACAATGGCAGCTCGAGATGTTGTCGAGCACAGGCACCGACGACCAGAGTCACCGCCGTTGAAGGTGATGAGTTCCAAAAGGTATTGAGGACAACGACGGTGTAGAATGGACTTTATTAAAGTGGCGATATTGTAGATTGTTCTGAAATGTACTGGAAGCCAGTGAAGTCGTTGCAATGCCGGTTTGATGTGAGATCGACGGTCGAGACCAAGTATGAGTTGAGCGGCGGCATTCTGTACTCGTTGCAGAGGTGCAATTGTGGATGCTGGTAAGCCGGCGAGGACTGCATTACAGTAGTCTAGACGGGATACGACTAGTGACATCACCAGTCGCATCATGATGTCTTGATCCACGTAACACTGGAGTTGGCGCAGCCATCGTAGGTGATAGAAGCACGAGCTCGCAACCTTGTTGACGTGCTGTTTCACAGAAAGCTCGCTGTCAAATAGAACGCCAAGATTCCGAACAACGTCACAGCTCTGAACGACGAAAGAACCGACAGAGAGCAAACGGTGCTCAGAAGGTATTTTCGCCAACGAGGAACGTGTGCCAAACCAGATTAGCACATGTATGTCAGGAGAACTCAAGGAACAGCCCTTCCCAGAACCTACCCCTTCAGGTTCTGTATGTTTTCTAGAAGCACATTTTAAACCAATTCAGCCTGTTAATAAACTAATCAATAAAACTATGGCTAATGCAAAGCCTAATTAAATTAAATTCAATGAAAGTAACAATATAACATAGAGTAACATCAACTGTATATGGAACTATTCTTTCAGCAACGGGGAGTCGGTGAGACCAAGGACTCGGCCTTGAGACACACACCCTGAAGCGAAGTCTAATTGACCCTGCTTTGATCCCTCTGAAATCATACGGTCAAAACTGAACTGTGCTTAACTGAAATTAGTTATAGCAGTTTTCGAGACAAGGTGCTAGTAGAATACTGATTAAATCATTTTTTGAACGTCTGTGACTCGTGTTTGGACAGCTTTAGTTTTTCTGCATTGGTTCTTGGCCTTGAATTATGGTTCTTGGCCTTGAGACCCAAGGTCTTAACATTGAGTATCCAGTCCTTGTAAACATCACTGGGGCAATCTTTGCTGTGCAAATAACACAGCAGCCGCCTGCTGCTCTGCCAATATTCGTAGGTGTTGGTGAAGCGACACTGCGACAAACCTCTAGATTTTTCCAGTACAGAAAATCCGCAGTTCGTTTTTCTGGAGCACGGTGATACACATACGTCTGAGTTGGCTGAAAGGACTCCATAAAACATAAGCAGTACTTATTCTAAGAACAACATAAATCTCTTCCACATGTTTAGTTTGTTTACACTTCAACGTGTTTACCATAGAATAAATAACACCCTGCATCCGTTGTCACTTTATTGAAAAGTAAATAAGTAAAAACGCCCGTTCACGGCGCCACAGCAACACTGCAACAGCACCAGAGTAACCAGACGCAGTCACAAACTCACATGGCATTCGTGTCCAGGGCTGGAAAATGGCTTCGAAAAAA
>Ga0056132_1000262_pt1 | contig 12211 bp, 9 predicted proteins | sample WorMetLIZISLAND2_3_FD_71119 | JGI IMG/M metagenome (GOLD analysis project Ga0056132, IMG submission 71119) | Marine gutless worms symbiont microbial communities from Max Planck institute for Marine Microbiology, Germany - Olavius clavatus LIZARD... ...
GTACAGGGATGAAGTGACCAGAACGCTGATTGGCTGTCCGCCTACGGCAGAACGGCCAAAAATAGGATTCGATCCTATTGCTATGGAAGGGCAGTTACGGCGCAACGGCAGCTGGAAACGGCAACGGCACAACGGAATTTTTCACGTAGGCAACGTAATTCTTACGGCGCTTACGGAATTCTTATGGAATTTGTGTAACGGCGAAACGGCAACGGAATGGTGGAAACCAGGCATTAGTCGGAATCTATACAGAAGCCATTGGTTGAAAGTGGGTCAACTGTCAGCCAATCAGCGCCACGAACGCTGATTGGCTGACGGCGAATCGAGCGTACGAAAAAAAATCGCTAGCCGGAAGTGATGTGAGTTGTCAGGTAAACAAGGTAAAAACATTCATTCATTTCAGTCGTTCATTCATTAAAATAGTGTACGTTTCGCCATTTATTGCCTTTTAATTGTTAGTTTTAGTTGTTAGTGTGTCCGCTGACACCCGGCGGGTTTTAGATGTTATAATACAAGTAGATCCACCCGATACCAGTGCCTGATGCTTCTAGTGTGGGCAGGATTGAGGATAGGCTCAGGAATAGGGTTAGGGATATTATAAGAACAGGGTCAGTGCTTGGGTTTGGATTGTTTTAAGGTTAGGGTTAGTTAGAGACGAGACGGTACTTGACGTAGACGCCAGCGGACGCACTGGACATATTTTCACTTTACTCGACTAAATGATAATTCTGTGTATAAGTAGGAGTTAAATGGATTATATTGGATTAGATACTGTAGAGGGTAGCTGCTGGGAGAGTGAGGCTATGTATGTAGGACGTGAATGATAAATAGTTAACACTGGTGTAGGACTGTCAGACAGAGAGGTGGCTTGACTTGGTGGTTTCTGTTGTTGTCTAGTAATTGACTGATCACATACATCAGCTGAAGTGTGTCAACAAACAAACAAACAGACGCGCGTCAGTTGTCAATCATGTCATCAAAGAACTCAGCCGCGTTGACCGTCACCGCAGTAGGTCAGTGTTATCAGCACAACATTTGTAAATAATAACATTGATAATAGTAATAGTAGTACTTGTTGTAAGGTGGACAGTCACAGTGTGATGAGAGGCTGTGATTGGCATGTCTGTCTGTCTGTCTGTTTGTCTGTGGTGTCTTCTGTGAGTTTGTTATTCTACTGATAAGCTCTCATTGTCTGTCTGTATTCATCACGTGAACTGACTGAGCTCTTGCTATGTTGACAGCACTGTCAATATCAATATTGTATGTCTGTCTGTCTGTCTGTGTTACAGTGCACAGTGCTAAAGGACTCAAGCCCAAGAAGAAAGGTAACCTGATAGATCTCTCTATCTGTCGCTCTCTGTCTGTCTGTCAGTCCAATCCAAAGCATTTAATATCATGGCACTAGCTGTCTGCAACTCTCTGTCTCCAGTTACCATCACCACTTTCAAGTCACATCTGAAAACTGAACTGTTCTCTGCTGCAGACGACACAGTCTAACATTTCTTCTGCCACCGGCGACTCTGATTCAAACTCTCGACATACAACGCTGCCTATAAATGTTTTTGACATTTGACATACTGCTACTACTGCTGCTGTGATGATGATGATGATGATGATGATGATGATGATGATGATGATGATGATGATGATGATGATGCAGATAAGCACAAGTTCAGTGTGATAATCGGTGTCGGTGGCTGCAAGTTTCGTACGGACGTCGTAGAAGATCTCTTTGATAACCCAGTATTCAACACGGAGTGTGACATGTAAGTCTGTCTGTCTGTCTGTCTGTCTGTCACAATATTATCTCTTCTAACCCTGTACACCGACCCTATCCTGATACATACACTCGTGATACATACATGTTGGTGTCATCTAGAGAATAAGTTAAATACATGTCTATGTCTATGTCTGCTCTGTTGTGAACAAGTGAACAACTCAGCCTTCCATCCTTCTGGGTACCAGCCTGTCTGGCTAGGGTTAAGGCGGGGTGTTTCATAACAGCTATACACGACCTTTATATTTTTAATGTTTTTGTAGATTAAATATGGAGCAACCGTATACTCTGTGCCATAGTCCCTCGGCTAATTCACCAGTTAATTAAATACTTTGTTCGTTAGTAAATTGATTCAGCTATCAAGTAGTTGATGAGCTGTATTACTTACTTACTGATGTCTGATGTCGTTGTAGCGACGTCGACGACCCGACTTTACCGCTGACGTTTCTTGTGAGTGAAAAGCACGAGCGAGACATTCTAGGTCAGGTAATCGTGTCACTGAGTGAACTGACCTCATTCCGCACCAATCGTCCGCTGCGCCGGCCACTACAGCCTCACAAGAAATGTCCGAATGCTGTCGGCGAACTGGTCTTTGAAGCCTGGGTGTCAGCTGGACAGGTGCCAAGCCACGCCCACCAGCACGTTGCCATGGCAACGACGGCGATGACGTCACGCGACGACGACGATGAAGTCGATCACAAAGTGTCGGCACTTCCTGCGGGACTACGTAAACTAAAGGACAAGTTGACAGCGCAGCATTCACCACCAAGTCTACCCAGGTCTGTCCTGTGTTTTGTACTACTGTGCGTGGACTGTGTCTAAACTGAGACTTAGGATGTGAAACTGCGGGACTACGTAAACTAAAGGATAAGTTGACAGTGCAGCATTCACCGCCAAGTCTACCCAGGTCTGTCCTGTGTTTTGTACTACTGTGCGTGGACTGTGTCTAAACTGAGACTTAGGATGAGAAATAGTCGAGAATACTAACACTGCTAGCCTGTATTAGTGTAGCCTGTGTGCCTTGACTGTAAAACTGGGTGAGGGTGTAGACAAATGGGTCAGAGTACAGACGTGATGACAGCTTGATGGTAATGTCGTGTGATGTCTGTCTAGTAATTCACAGCTGTCTAATCTACCCAAGGTTCTTTTACATCACACACTGGTCTTATATTGAGCTAGTAGCATTTGTCTTGTTCTTCTTGTTGCACTGACCATGTTGCAAAAAGCCCGAGGCTCCATCGTTTCAAATCAGATCGGGATGAAATTCTTCAGGAATTTTATTCAAGTAAATATGATGCATTGATTGACCGAGTCAGATTTGTGATTTAATGTCAGACTTTCAAGGTGGCGGCCATGGCGTCATTTTATGCCGAAAAGTGCTACCACCTGGTGCATGAACACAAATGACGCGTCTGTCTGTGTTCTGTGTTCTGTAGGAAGTTAAGTGACAAGCTCGGTCACAAACGTAACAACTCAGACGGTAAGATCGACTTCACTACGTCGTCGTCATGTCAGGACCTCACTGCGCTGGATACTACTACACCTACTACTACTACAGCAACTACAACAAGTGGACTGAATGAGTCGCCGCGTCGTCGTAGTGTCATGGTGGTCTCTGCCACTGACACGCAGTCATTGTTTACCATAGACTACAACAAGCCCGAGGTTTGTTTACACTACATGTACTACTACTACTACTACTACTACTACTACTACTACTACTACTACTACTGCTACTACTGCTACTGCTACTACTACGTGTTGTAGTGTCATGGTGCTCTCTGCCACTGACACGCAGTCATTGTTCACTGTCGGCTACAACAAGCCCGAGGTTTACAGTTTACACTCCAGAGTTTTACACGCAGACACTAGATTCCTGCTTTTGAAAAGGACTGCAGTGTCACGACTTACGGCGTTTGTAACTTGAACATGAAGGATTAACTCAAGTCCTGGGCTAAACTGACTTCTAGAAGGGACATAGAGATATGATCTTAGGATCCATGTAGGGGTTTTGAGGACGGCAAGTTCGATAGTGTTATTTTCAACAGCATTTGAGGTCATCTTCAAGGTCAAAAGGTCATATTTCGAGATCAAATTGCTGAATTTTGCCAATTTTTGCCAGTTTTTGAGTCTAAATGACTTCTAGAAAAGACAGTCTTGGGTTTGATATAGGGGGTCTTGAGGACAACAATTTCGATAATCGATATTGTCACTTTCAACAAATCTGAGGTATCTTCATGGTCAAAAAGGTCATATTTCAAGGTCAGATTTCTGAATTTTGCTACTTTTTGCCCGTTTCTGTGTCTAAGTGACTTGTAGAAGGGCTAGAGAACCATTCTCGGGATCGGTATAGTTGTTCTTAAGGATGGCAATTTTGATAATGTCATTTTCACCAACATCTGTAGTCATCTTCAAGGTCGAAAGCTCATATTTCGAGGTCAATTGTCTCAATTTGACTAATTTTTGTCCGTGTTTGGCTCAGTGCCTTCTAGAAGGGCTAGAGATAAAAAGGGGATCGATATGGGGGTTTTTGAGGACGGCGGGTTCGATAATGTCATTTTCAACAGCATCTGATGTCATTTTCAGGGTCAAAAGGTCATATTTCAAGGTCATTTTTCTGAATTTTGCTAATTGATTGATTTATTGCTGTAATGTACTCATACAAGTGTAGATATGTGCTGTCTGACAGGTGACGGGCGTGTCTCCTTTATATCATAGAGATGTATGTACATAGAGTTGTTATTAATGTACAGGTGACGGGTGTGTCTCCCAAGGAAGGTCCTTGTGAAGGTGGTACTCGGCTGGTAATTCGTGGCTCATCTCTAGGTCGTAACAAGGAGGACGTGGTAGGTCTCTATGTGTGTGGCTCTAACGTTCTGTCCAGTCTGGAGTTTGCCTCGTCATCTAAACTCATCTGTACCACCAAGCCTCACAAGCCTGGTACTGGGACGGTCGTCGTGGAGACACAGGTCGGAGGTCGTGGAGTCTCACTCGTACAGTTTACATTCAATGATTCACCAGCAGCAGTGAGGCCTGGCGTACCTGTACTGGCTTCACCTGTACTGGCTTCATCACCAGTAGTGGCTTCATCACCAAGTGAGAATTACATTTAATGTATTTTGTATTTTGTTTTGTAATCAATGATTCATCATCATCAGCAGCAGCAGTGAGGCCTGGTCTATCTGTACTGGCTTCACCTGTATTGGCTTCACCTGTATTGGCTTCACCTGTACTCGCTTCACCTGTATTGGCTTCATCACCAGGTGAGAATTACTCACCCACACTGATGTGCAGTGTTGTACAGTAATTGAAACACATGTACTTGAAGTACACGTTTAAAATACATTTAACATATTTTGTATTTTGTTAACCTAAAGGTAATTGGTATTTTGTAATTGAAATAACAATTTTCATGTATTTTATGTATCTGAAATACATTTTCGTGTAATATACTTAAGCCAATGGAAATGACAGCATGGTTACTGGTAATTAATTTGTGTCAACCACTACATTAAATTGACTTTTCTATTCCGGTCAATTCAGTTTTCAGTTGGAAAGTCATTAGAGCCTGTAGGTAGATGGACTGAAACTAGGAGCTACAAGTTCTGACATTCTATAGACTGTGTTAATTAAATACTTTTGTTACAATAAGACAGTGGTTTCAGAACGTTTTTATCATAAGTGCAATTAAATGTAATTTGTATTTTAATTTCTTCCGCTAAATGTATTTTGTATTTTGTAGTACTTTTCTAGTGTAATTGAGAGAAAGTATTTGAAATACTATTTGAACATCTAGTTTGTAATTGGTAATTGAAATAATACTTTTAGAAGGTATTTTCTACAAACAACACTGCTGTGGGTTGGTACAGCTGTCGGTGCCGGTGTAGCGGCTGAGAATTACTCAACAGACTCGACGTCCGAATGTTCGTCTTCGTTATCAAGATTTGTAATTAGTAATTGGTAGTTAGAAGGTATTTTGTTGCTGTGGGTTGGTACAGCTGTAGGTGCCAGTGTATTGGCTGAGAATTACTCAACAGACTCGACGTCCGAATGTTCATCTTCGTTATCAAGGTCAAGTTCACGCGGTGACGCTGACATTAAACGTGAACCCAGCATCAAGGTAGTCACAGACCGCTATTGTCTTAAAGGTAAACGTGGTAACCCTAACTAACCCTAAGTTAACCACAGTCAAACCGTTACTGTCTTTAAGTTGAATGTACAGTTAAAAACACGTTTCTAGATCATCGAGGAAACCACAAACCATACTGTCTTCAAGGTAAACTTACAGTTAAAAACACATTTCTAGAGTGCCAGAAAAAAACTAAGCTAGGCTAAGACACGCGGAGGCTCTGGCTACGTTAGAGATACTACTTGTCTGTTCAAGCGGCAGTGAAAAGATGTGTCTTCAGTCTGCTATGAAACACAGACCAACTGTTCATCTTCTTACATCATCAGCTTTTTAGTAAATTATTTCACATCAGAAACTCATCTCATATCACTACTCATCTTGTTCGGGTGACCTCTTCAAAAGTGTTATACCCATGACACATGCTTCAGAAACCGGCGTCATAAATCAGCTCCATTTTTCTGGCGCCGGTTTCTGCAATATGTGTCATGGGTATAAGGCTTCGTTGTTTCAGTTTAACAATTCTGCGGCTTTGTACTCTCCAGCAGTTATACGGGTGTCTGTAAATCATTTGCTGTCTCACTCTCCCTCTCTCTCTGCGTGTATGTCTGTCTGTCTCTATGTCTGTCTGTGTTCTAGTCTGACAGTGGTGCTGGTATAATGGTGTCAAGTCTCAAGTCTGCGGTTTCTAAAGCTCGTTCAATGCATGATCTATCTCTGCCTCCGAATCTCTCCACCAAGTCACATCATCATCATCATCAGCTCAGTCAGCCCAGTCCTCTGAGTTGTCCTGAAGTGACCGGCGTGTCCCCTCGTGAAGGTCGTACTAATTCACGCACGCGACTCACTATACGAGGTTCTCATCTCGGCCTGTCAGCGAGTGACGTGCTGTCCCTAACTGTCGCTGGTGTCGACTGTACGCCGACACTTGACTATGACTCATCGACACGACTCAGCTGCATCGTTGGACCTACCACAGCCGGACCAGCCGTCGGTGACGTCATTGTCGAGACAAAGTCCGGCGGGCTGGGGATTTCCATGGTTCAGTTTCGCTTTGTGGAGCCGACTGGTGCTGACGATGAACAGTTTACAGCTGTGCCGTATGATGCCGGGGAATCCCGACTGACCAGTGGGGAATCCCGACCGACCACCACCGGGTCACCGTTGATGCGTCTGTCATCGGCTCCGGCAGCTGCAGGTAACATAAACATGTTACCTGCATTTATATGCATTTATATCTTATATCATCTTTATATATAAAGATGATATGAGATGAGATAAAATAAAGATAAAGATATGAGATAAGAGATGCGTCCAACAAGGTAGATATTGCGAGATTTCAGCTACAGAGCACTACGATCAATCAATCAAATGAAATTTGTATAGCGCCTCCTTCAAATACCGTAGTGGACGGAGGCGCTTAACAATAAAAACGATAAAATGTTAGTAAAAAACTATAAATATGCTACGATTTTTCATTTGACGGATATCGACATTTAAGATGACTTGGTGTTGGGCGTGTCCACGTCAAAGTTTTGGTTCAAATTTTGTTGAGATAATAGCAGCATCGAAAATAAATATTAGTCTCAAAAATGGCTATTCCAAATAGGCTGGATACTGTTTGGTTATTCTCTGCGTTGACGTCAAAACACAGAACCCAAATGTAAACAAAACCCAGTGTGGAAGCGGACGTTATAGCGGTGTATTATGGGATGTCTGTGGATTGTAGCCGAAGAATTTAACGCTACGTTCGGCTCGTAGCACTTCATAAATATCTACCATAGTGTAGTGTCAAATAACGTAGACAATCAAAGCGGCTTGTAGCGGCTAGCTTGTTGGACGCATCTCAGATAAGATATTTATAGTAGATGAGTTATGCCGGGTTTTATCAACTCGGGTTAAACCTCGGAATAGCTGCTCCAAGATCAGAGGATATCCTGAAACTTATTCTCGGGTTTATATTTTGGCGTTTTATCGACATTTTCGTGACTGTTCAACGTGATATGTTTCGTTGTTCTGCTGGGGTCACTGGCCTAGAGAGTTTGATAAGCAGCCCACCTACAGTCAGAGGGAGGAGCTAAAAGACCAACGAAGGAAGATAAGCACCCTGCCTACACTGCTGGGGGGCATTGCACCGTTTAACGCCAAAATCCATTACACCATTTTCCCCATAACAAGTCCGTAACAAGTTGATGTGGGCAAAAGTCCGTTGTGTCTGTTGTGTCGTGTCGTTTCCTAAATTCCATTACAACGACTTGTTACGGACTTGTTGGTCGTGTCACTAACAAGTCTGCAACAAGTTGGCAACTTCCCCGTCTACAGGGAAGTTACGAGGAAACGTGTGTAATGGATTACGGACGTACTGTTTGGCAGTTGCCCAGTGTGTTTGTAGCTGTATCATTGTATGTTGGTGGTCCACTGGGTCACGTGAAGATATGAGATAAGATAAGCTGGTATCAGATAAGATAGGTAGCTGTTGACATCTGTCTGTCTGTCTGTCTGTCTGTCTGTGACATACAGAGGCTCACAGTAGTTTCAGTCAGAGTCCGTTCCAGCGAGCAGTTCGTCAGACTCCGCCGGTCGTAGAAATTCAACCCATGATGTCACGGGCGGCGGGGAGATCACATGGTAAGAGTCCTGCACCACCACCGCCGGTCCCCGGATCATCACAGGATTCACCGCCTGCACTGACATGCAAGTCATTAAGTAGCGCTGATAAAGCTACTACTACTACTAGTGATCATCAAGATATCTCACTTAATGACAGGATTACAGGTCAGCTGATCAGAGCACCTGCTCACTGTCTCTCTGTCTGTCTGTCTGTCTGTCTGTCTGGTGGCTTGGTGGTGTAGTGGTTAGGGCGTCGGACTTGTGATCAACAGGTTGTGAGTTCAACTCCCGGCCGTGCACTGCTGGGTTAGTACTTGGATTGGTGACCGTCTGTGGGCGGGTAAACCATCTCGGTATGTAACAAGTCACCTCGGTCAACTCAGCCTTCCATCGCTCTGGCGTAGGTAAATTGAGTACCGAGCTGTCTGTCTGGGGTTAAGGCAGATGTGTTTACTTGTGTCAGGTGACAGGTAACACTGTGTGATCTCATATGTCAAGTGACACTCCGTAGCTGTGAGATGACTTGTTCAGGAGTGCTATATCATTAACCCATGAGCTCTAAATGTCTACGTGTCTGTCACTCTGTATCTATGTACGTCTGTATATGTCGGGGACGGCCCGCCATAGCTAAGGGTTACGGATAGGGTAGGGTTATGGTTAGGGTTAGGGACAGGGATCGCCGATCTGATCCTAACCTACTTAAGACTACTTAGCCCAAAAACGTATCACATTAGCTATGGCGGCCCTCTAGCTATGGCGGTCCTGAACCCTATATGTCTGTCTGTCTGTCTGTCTGTCTGTATGTCTGTTTGTCTGTCTGTATGTATGTCTCTATATGTCTGTCTCTGTCTGTGTGTTCAGAGATGTCCAATAACTTGTCAGCGACTGAACTTCTGGTCCAGAAACTGCAGCAGGAAAATAAACGTACGTATTCTTACTTACTTACTTACTTGCTTTCTTACAGATCTGTTTCTCAAGGAATCTCAGGAATTTTCCTCAGAATTTCCTAAGTTCATACCAAAGTTCTTCCTAAGTCAGCATCTTTGGATTTCCTTGGGATTAGGATTAAACGTATTAAACTCAGCATTATTTGGCTTTCAGTTAATAGACGCTTTCAGTATTGAAAACAAATAGACTGACTCTGCTTAGTAGCTATAACAGGTATCTGGTAAAACAGTGTATTGTCATAACTTTAGCGAATTTAGACATACCGTTAGTTTTTGTAGTTTTTGACACGAACCATCCTGATACTTTAATTTAGTGAAAAATTAGCTGAAAAATTAGAAAATTTAGCTCAACATTGCAACATCACTAACTACGTAGAGATGACGTCATCAAAGATGCAGAATTTAGATGAAGGCGGACATGCTGTGAAAGTAAAAACATTATCAGTACACTGCAAGTCATTTGTTGAGATAATTTTGTGGAGTTGCGGTGGATTATTTAGATCACTTTCTGCCAAAAAATTGATAAATTTCACTTCTGCTGAAGTACCCTGTGACTATTAAAACAACGTATATATACATGTGTACTGTACAGGGTGTTACAGAAAAAATGCACAAAGTTACTATGTTGTAATAAACATAGAATTGCGGTGTTTACATCAAAATGTGCAGCACAGACTGCGTGACTCTGTGACTTATGGCGGCTAAACTGTGGTGCATGAACAATTTGTAAAACAGTATTAAAAAGACTGAAGCATTTGAGATGTGGAAGATGGAGAAAGATGGGAAAGATGACCTGGACAGCACAAGTCAGCAATTGTGAAGTTTTGAAGAGAGTCATGGAAGATGAATGAAAGCGTAAATGATGTTCTCTGTCATGATGTGCTATGGAGAGACATACTGGAAGGCAGGATGACGGGAAAATACACGAGAGGAAGAAAGAGACTAGAACTGATGAGCAATGTATGCTATCAGGGAACTTCCTACGAGTCAACAAAGAAGCAAGCGGAAGACAGATGTCTGTGAAGAATACAGAAGTGATTGAAGTCATTGACCTGCCAGAACAGCAGTACCGGTACACCAGAAGAGAAGATGAACTTTGTGCAATGTTTTCTGTAACATCCTGTACATGTTGTAGTAGTTGCTGATGTTGTTGTAGTTGTAGTTGTAGTAGTAGTAGTTGTAGTAGTAGTAGTAGTAGTAGTAGTTGTTGTTGTAGTGTTACGTGATGAGAACGAGCGAATGCGTCAGTACATGGAGCTGTTGGTGTCGCGGGCAATAGCCAGCTGTCCTCAGATACTTTGTGTTGACACCAGCAAGATCTTCTGAGACTGATTGATTGTGAGACCTAGCCAGCCTGTCAGTCAATCGCTCAATTATCAACACACTGCTATTATCAGCAATGTTATCAGTTCAATGTTATCAATGTTATCAACATCATCTGCTGATACCAGCACTTCAGCACAGCACTGTCATTGGTTGCGTTCTTAATCAAATCTAGATCGATCTAGATTTATCAGACGAGATTGATCCAGTCCGATGAAAAAGAACACACAGATCTTTCTGGTCGTAGTGGGCATGGTCATCTTGTTCTCATCTGTGCAGAGCACTGCAGACCACGCCCTCTTTTTAAAAGTAAACAAACTACGCCGGCAGCACAGATGGGCGTGGCTAAGTCGGATTTTCTCGGATGCATCGGAGCAGATCTGGATTTGGTTAAGAACACGGAACGTTTTACTCGGATTGATCTAGATCGATCTAGATTTGAAAAAGAACGCATGCTTCTTGTCTGTCTGTCTGTTGCCTGCTGGATCTGATCAATATAATGTGACGTAACCATAGTAAGTAAGTAGGTAAGTGGTAAAGGTGTATATCTGATAATGTGTGTACTATGTATGTGTAATATGTGCTGAATTATGTAAACATACGTGTTGAATATGTATGATATTATGTATATTAATTCAGCTGAACAATGAATATGTATCATGAGCATTAGTGATGGGCGTTTTTAAATGATATTTGCAGCAGCTGTCAGTGAAGAGCCTGAGCCTCTCTGGCTGGCTGCAGGTTTCTGAGATAGTGAGCTCTCTATATTTTAGCTCTATAGCCTACTGGTATACATGTATATGATGCTATTGTACATTGATGTGCCTGTCTGTCTGTCTGTCTGTGTATATTTCTATAATTATAGTGATCACTCAGTATATTGTGCAGTGTCATTGCTACTAGTGGCCGACTGACTTTATGGCCGCCCGTCCACCTGCTGAGACATTCAAAACCTCTTCACCTTGCTTCGTCGTCTTTCACCGACTGAGCTGGTTTTCAGTCAGTCAATCATGTAGCTCTAAGTAGCATTAATATAAACGATGAAAGATGACGTAGCTATAGCTGCATCTTTCATCGACCGAACTTTATAGCACTGTGAAGCAGTCAGTTAGACAGTCTGTGTAGAGTACAGATCAGATGAGCTGAGATGTGCTGATGAGTTTTACTCAGTGAGTGGTTGTGATGTTCACACTTTGACGCCGTCCGTCGTACAACTACAACATTTCTCACATTTCAACTCACACCACCCACTGAGCTCTGACTGCATGAGACACGCCTGCCTGTCTGTCTGTCTGTGTGTTATTGTAAGATGGCTTGCCAAGTTGTCAACTGCCTTCATGATCTGTCTGTAATCTGTCTGTATTGTTGTTGTTGGCTGAGCTGGCTCTAGCTGTGTCTGTGTCTGTGTGCTTTGTGCTGGCATTATAA
>Ga0056132_1000263_pt1 | contig 12208 bp, 9 predicted proteins | sample WorMetLIZISLAND2_3_FD_71119 | JGI IMG/M metagenome (GOLD analysis project Ga0056132, IMG submission 71119) | Marine gutless worms symbiont microbial communities from Max Planck institute for Marine Microbiology, Germany - Olavius clavatus LIZARD... ...
CTAAAAACCTAAAAACTTTTTCCAAAAAACCTAGGCTTTTTCCCGTTCTAATTTCAAACCAGTGCATACGTTTTCCGTAGACTGAAATGCAAACAAGCCGACGTCGACGAATCACATCGTTAAAAGCATCCTGCAGCGTAGTGCTAACCTGAGTGTATAGTTGTTAAACGTCGAAGATACTCAGTATTCAATTTTTGTTATTTTCGCTTCAGCTAGTGCTGGGTTTTCTTGATCTTGAGGCGTCGATTCTATAGATCAGCGCCTTTCTCCGAAGATTCAGTTAATCATCTAGCATCGTAATGGTTTTGCGTTAAAAAATTATTATTTATATTTACCATTATGTGGCAGCATCATTTTGCTGCTGGTCTCAGCTGTTCGAGAGTAAAATCCTAGCATAAAATACAGTCTTTGCTGTTGTCACATTTCGGTGTCGTTTTGCTGCACTCATACTCGGGCGGGCGTGTAATGCCGTTAAGTCTATGAAAGATACTCTAAAAACAATTATTTCTGGTGAACAATCGGTGATTAGATCGCTGATACTGCTTGCAGTAAGTTAATATGCAGTAATACATGTATTAGTTTTATGAAGTAATTATTTTAACATGTCGAAGGTCGCTAGTAACAAATATCTGGAGAAGACTTCAATGACTATAGTAATGCTTAAATACCCTATACGATAGATCCTAGCTTGTACATGTACAGGGCATGAATCATTATTAATACTTAGACACCAAATGACCAACCTGTCCATCAGTTATCTCGTGATCATTCCACAGCTGAACAGTGCATGCAACTATGCTATTATTATTTTTATTATTACAACGCAAGAGGCTGCAAACTGCAAAGTTTTCATTGTACACTGACGTAACAGATAAACGAAGCTATGAACAATACATGCGGCTAATTAAACGAGGTAATTTATTTTAACATCCAACAGGCAATAATACGTTCCCCTTAACAGCTCAGCATAATCACCGGACTGCGATGCTGTAACGCTCAACAACTGGAGAAGTAACAGTCACAAGTCACAGGTCACAAGAGACAACGTTACTGTAGCCAGGCAATTAGTTTGAAAAAATATCTGTGTGTATCTCAGGCAAAATAAAGCTGTACACAAGGAGTCCCAAAATATCGGTTTCCGACAGCTCTCAATGATGTCAAACTAGCTGTTAAAAACAGAAAACTGCTAAGAAATAATAAAACAAAACAAGTCTGAAAAGCAACGAAGACACTGGAGAAATCAAAATAAACGACTGCAATGAGATAAACTGTACAGAAGTTAATGACTACACGTATTGTAACTCTAGCAACACAGACGTGCAACATGCAATGGTATCAACAGTACAGTTACGAAATGCAGAAGATCTTTCTTCAAACCATGACAAATCACCAACAGTAACCGCACAAAGACAAACAGGCATTTTCATGAACGATAAACTTCAAATACTGTACAGACCATGCACTTGGCAAGGCAGGAAACTGTACACGTGGACTGCTGGACATCTGCACCTCTCACAGTCCACACAGAAAAATATACAATATATTACTAATAACTCACAACGGAAGTTTAGTAATTAGTACACTAACAATAGATCAACTGCTGCCAATGAAGCAATGGTAATCTTAATACAAGCAGCAACTAAAAACCTGCAAACTAGGCCACATGTGATGGTTTCAGCCATGGCTATATGAACTTTTTCAACAGTTATCTATAAATTTTCTGCAGAAGACAATAAGCTGCTTTATGATGTTTCACATGCTCAGAAATGAAATTAAGTGATATGCAGACATCAGCAAGTTCATTTTAGTCTACATACTTCCAGGGTAATAGGGTATACAGTGAGGCATGAATTTTGTTGAGCAAATGGCAGATACTGCCAAACCTGACATCAGTGTATTTGTGGTCTCATTAACACCACTAAAGCCTCCACAAAAACCAACCAAAAAGCTTCCACAAATGTTTGGTGCATCCTTGGACATGGGAAAGAAATTAACAAAAAGAACTGTTGCATGATGCTAAAAAGTGACAAATTCCAGATCATCGCAAATCTAAGCAACTAATTCATGTCGTAAGGCATAACCAGTGTAGCACAGGCACAAATTTTCATGAAAATCCATTGACTTCTTATTCAGTAATCAAGGTCACAGACAAGATGAACAAAGCAAAACAAGTGCATTAGAGATCTTTTGATAATGCGCTTACACTTTACTTACTTACTTACTTTGAAATGGTAACTATGGACAGTTCATACGACCACAACAGTCTATAATTTGCCATTAATAGTCATTATCGTCACCTCATTCGCTGATGTGAACATTGGTGACACGATGGATCACAATTCTCTAAGCTGCACAATGATTCACCACTGCAGCATCTCTTCTATGGACACATTTGTCCATTCTTTGAAGTTGTCTGTCCTCGCCTTCAGTGGTCTACCTCTTCCACGGTTCCTTCTACCACTCCTGTGATGATGCATTTCTCCAAGTTACAACTTAATTCCACAAATTTCTTCTACCTGCTTGTGCCAATATACTGTATCTTCATTTTGTTTTATGTCCGTCCAAGGTACATGCATAACTCATCTACAGCAGATTGTCTCAAAACTCAGTAATTTCTGGTGTCCCCATTTTCCAAACGACCATGCCTCTGTAGTCTGCTCTGTAGGTACCAACAGGCCAAACCAAGGATCTGCTGTTAGTGTTATAAAACCTCAATAGCCAAATGATTTTAATCATCCATTCCCCAATCAAAATGAAAAGAACTACCAAATTATTAATTACTGAAATAAGTTTCCCAGTGGACAAGGATCAACACATATAGCTGAACCATGAACCAACAAAATCAGTTTAGTTGGCTGGTGCTTAACCGCACTTTCAATGCAGACAAAGTGCTAATAAGAAACACTGATACATTTAAAACCAAAGAACGACATAATAATAAAAAATATGAAAAAAAAACTGTCAAAAACATGTACTCTTAAACAGGTCTTTGTGGACATAATCTCAGAGTCACCAGAGGTCTGTTCGGGTCTTTCCTGCCACGCTGATGTGGTGAATAGTTAATGTCGGCGAATAACATTGATTGATTGATTGAGTAGAGTTTAACGCCCCACCCGACACAGTATAGTTCATTTCAGAGGCGGTCTTCACAGCCAATCACTTGACTGTTACTGACAAACAAACAATAAAGAAAAAACTCAATATAAATCACAAAATACACACATAAACACAATACAAATCAAAGAAAACAAACAACTAAACATACAGCAGAAACAAAACTACCCTAATTCAGTCGCCTCTTACAACACTCAGCCAGGAAACGAGGTGGGCTTATTCCAGTGATGTTAAACGAGGCCAAAATCTCGAGGCCGAGAACGAGGCCAGAGCTTTGAGGTCAAGGCCGAGGCCAATTTCTTGAGGTCGAGGCCAAGGCCGAGGCCAAAGATAAAGTTATGCATAAAAAGCATCAAATGATGGTTGACAACATGCAGGCGAATTTAATATCATTATGATCAAAACGACACAGCTTAATTTCTCATTCTCTCTCGCACAGTAACTATCTTCTATCATAGTGACAGTGATGTCCTGTATGTCGGCAAACAGATTGTCCGTCGATCTCTTCTTGGCTGCTGGTTCTTCTGCTGCAAACCGAGGCCAGGCCGAGGCCAAATGTTTGAGGCCAAGGCCGAGGCCGAGGCCAGTGCTTTGGGGCCGAGACCGATGCCAAAATTTTGACTTAACATCTCTGGCTTATTCTACAACAGCCCCGAGCACCACATGGGCCAATGGGCGAATAACAAAATGAGGCCACAAATTTTAACAACTACTCGTAGTAAGTAGTAATTTTTAATCCCAGAAAAATTTGAAAATCATTTCAGATAAAATGTCTTAAGTGAATTCATGGTACTGGTTGAGCTTCAAGGAGAGTACTTTGCCTGTAAAAATCTGCTCCAGATCATTTAACATGCAAACGGCTAATCACACATAACTGCAAAGAGATTTTAAAATGGTTGTGTACAGACATGTATTCAGACACTTACAAAAACGTTTTACACATCTGTCCGTGATATGCTCGGTTTAACAAAAACCAGCGATAACAACCTGTCATGCACTTTGTTTAAGCGAGATACCTGTCTCGGAGATGCTCACATCAGGAAATACAATGACACAAAGAAGCAAACTACTGAAAACTTTTGAAATTTTTATGTGACTTGGTTAGTTAGTTAGAAAAGTCAGATTTAACACGACATAAGCAAGAGCTTCAAGGACACATAACAGTGTGACAGTTAATTAAAAAGTTAAACAGCTAAAAATGGAACGTGAGTGGCTGTATGAAGTCTGGGAGAGATGTGCCTTAAGACGTCTTTTGTAGGTGTTTGGAGAGTTGATGCTGATATCCTGATATCAAACAACATACGTCTGTCAAAATGAACTTGATTAAATAACAATCAAAGTTAGCAGATTATTCAATTTAAAATTTTTAAATCGACAAACAGCCCTAAAAACAAACAGTAATTGAAGACTGAACAACAAATCAAACATGAACTCACAACAGCATAGCCACAAGCCACAAACACGAGCAGATTTGGAGGCAACAGTTTAAAATGTTCTGATGGCAACAACTACGACATACGCTTAAAACTCCAAATCGATGATAAAAAACAAATGACCAACCATAACACATAACAACGATTAAATAGTTGCACAATACAAAGAAATACATGGCACGTGATATTATTAATATTTACAAGAACATAATCATCAACCAGTGCCACAAACTGCACACCACACAGCAACACAGAACACACAATGCAAAACGAACTTCAGCACAAAACGGTCAAGATTAACAAATTCTGCCTGCATAAGGCATGCTGCAAATAAAAAACATTTTGTGCTTTATGTTAGAAATCAGCAACATACTTCATCAGCTTGCCATTTTGTGTCATCAATAATAATATTAATAAACTAATCAATAACTTAATAATACACAACTCTTTGCTGGTGGTAGACGGCACCAACTTCATCTTGAACCGATTTCTAGATTGTTGCTTCATGTTTTGTTAGCTGCTTATGGACTGCACTTACCTAGGGTCAAAAATAATAATAACACAGATTTTACATGAACGTCTGTAGAGGCAACTGTCTGATAACACACTGAACTACAAATACAATGTGCAGCTAAAAATGACCCAACACCTATAATGTGATTACTCGGTAATGCCTGAAAATTTTTGCGCCAAATGCTCTGTCCATTAATGTGCTCTTTTTGTCTGAAATTACTCTACATGTATGAAACTGGCACGACAGTGATGACACTTAACTTTATGTTCGAATTTAGCAACTACACATTGTTATTTGTTGTGCAATGTTACATCCTGAACAATTATTGCCAAATTTACTGAAAAAGGGTGGAATTCGGGCTCTGTAAAATTGATACATAAACATACTCAGGTGCAAGGACTGTCACCGGATCGGCAACACTGGTAGCAGTAAGCTCAAAATGGCACAAACAGCTGAGAATGTTGAATGTGTCACAAACGTGCAAAAATGTGTGAAAGCACAAGGCGGACATTTTGAGCACTCGGTTAATTAAGCAACCCCTACAACAAAGTGCCGTGCCATGATTACATGCTGTGTCTTGTCAACAACAGGGCCAAGCTGTTAGGAGTGGGTATAACACTTGTTTTAGATTGCTGAACATAAGAGTAGGCCATAGCAGTTCAGCTACAAAAATTGATCTTTTGATTTGCTTTTGTGCCATATTGAGGAACAGCGAGTTACGGTATTTCGGAAAAATCTGCAGATATGTGGAGAACTCCCAGCTGCGTGATATGGTAAAATTTCAGCCAAAAATATGTATGCATTACTGTGTAATCACATTTTTACCTGCTGGGTCATTTTTAGCCACACTCTGTAGAGCATTAACTTCACGTACACCAATAAAACGAAACTCCAGCTGTTCTATGGTGTCTGCATGTACTGAAAACTGTACAAGTTACGTGAGGGTCCATGCACACTCCACATTAATGCAATGTACAGCATTGTACAGCATCAATTCAGCTGAACTGAGCAAACTAATACACCTCACCAATACTTCCACCACTGCGAAAAACCAACGTTAACTCTGGAACACTTAACACAATACATGCAAAACCAACTTTAACACAAAACCATCAAGTCATAAGGACAGATAAATATCTTTCATATTTACAATCGTGATCATGTTTTTCGAAACACGCAAGATTTCACAAAGGCATTTTTTGGAGGCAACAAACACGAATAACGGCACTGAGAATTTTACTAAAACCAGAAACGTTTTGTTACTTCTGGTGAAGTTCCTAAACTTAAGTCAACATTAATCACATTATGATCAACATACACAGCAAACTGCCTAATATTAATGATATATTAACTGCAAGAGATTTTAAAATTTTTTTATTTGATACATCAATATGACTTGCCAAGGTACCGGTACAGAAGAACACAACAATGCCGATGGCAATGTTACACATGACCAGCACATTATATACTGCTTTGTACTGATCAAGCTGAAATTCCACAGCAGTTTGTGCTTACTGTCTGGCATTAATGGACTATACTTCAGCTGAACAAAAATGCCTATCTGAAGCAAATCCTCATTCAGACTGTACAGGATATAATAGATGCTGTTATTTTCAACGACCGTAAGACTTGTTTTATGCTACTTGTTGTCAGCAGATGAGACAACAGCATCAGTTGGTGCGTCACTGATACTGTTGGCAGGAGAACTGTTCTTTTCTGCTTTCACAGATTGTTCAGCATTCCCACTACTTCGATACCGTTCGATAGAAGCACACAGTTCAACGAGCTGTGATCGAAAAGCATCCGCCTCTCGAGTCTTCTCTTCCAGTGCTGTACGAAGCCTAGTCACCTCCTGCTGAAGTCGGCTCTCATTTGCTGATACCACCGCTGACGACTTAGTTGTTGGCACCAGCTGCCCGTAAGCATCAATGCCATAGTAAACCGGTACCGACGGCTGTGTGCCACCAGCTGCCGTCGTGCTGCCATCAGCAGCTGCCGAGCCATTTGTTAACAGCTGGTAGACAACCATACCAGCAGAGTCTGAGCCTGCACTGGCAGTCGTCGTAGCTGGTTGATGCCATGCCCATCCACGGGCTGACTCGGAAGTCTCAGACGAAGCAGCCGTCATTGCAACTTGGTCACTGCACGTCACATATCACATCAAATATTGTGTGGAACTGCCGACAACTGATGTAAACGTAACAATGAATAACTTAAGTAAAATGTTATGTGGTCAGTTAACAACGAATTTCAACAGTAAGTGTTATGCTTGCTGAAATGTCTTGTGGCAATTACTGTACTTCGACTTAGTGTTCATTTTCTTACAGGTCAACAATCTCAGTACCATGGACTCAATACAAAGACTGCAATGCTGTCATGTGTTTTCCATTTCTGCACACCACAGTTCTAGTTCTTACACAGATTAGCACAGTACAGTAGTGTACTCACACTGTCAGAGGTGGGTTTCACCAAATCTCAACAATTCTTGGACTTCAATGCAGAAAAAATAAAATGATATAGAACAATTACAACAAACTATCGTATGAAGTCTATGCCCATAACCTTTCCAGCACTGGTATCTAAAGAAGTACAGTACATCTCAACTGACCTATGAAAAAGGGAGTCCTCAACAATCATGTCCGAACAGAGGGATTGTTGAAGGTCATTCCATACCAGTTTATAATAAAATATTAACAGTATAATTAAAAACAGTGCAAACATGGGACAAGATTACTACAGACCACTAACAGGAAGTCACACACTCACACACACCATCTATTGTTAGTGATCCAAATAATGCTTACAGATCACTGCTGATTTCCATTGCAGAGTCATTGTATGATACTCTTATTTTGGCCTTTCAATCTTGATGCTTGCAGTGGGAATGGGCACCTACCTTTGCGTACATGTATTGTGTAAAGACACTGATCACACATATACTCACTGTGAAGCCAGCTGTACTGGTCTTCCTTGTATAGTCAGCAGGCTGCCATCAACACTTATTGTACCGTCACTGTTTGCAAACAGCGTCTGACCCGCAAGTCCCATCTGTGCTAGCAACTGCACACACAATTGCACAATACACAAATTCTATAACCTGAGACACAGTCAAACATCTAATGGCTTTATTCATGATATTCTCACTAATGCAGCAAAATGCAGCACACAGTGTGCAGTAAATTAACTAAATCCCTAAATGTCTAAATACAAAAAAAACTACTGTCACTTGGTGCCACATGGACTAACAGCCTGAATTCCACTGAAAATTATCTGCATAGTCATTCACTTTATATTGGGTGCCATCAGCAGTATAATGGATAAAATGCTCAACACAGTATTGATATCAACAGCTATACATCTAACACACTACATGTACACCAAACTCAAATCACACAGCTGCTATTTGCCAAAACAGTGTGTGCCAGAAATGTTCCAACAGCTATAATCTGATTTAATACTCAGTAACAAGTCAATATTACTACACCTATTTTTATGCAACTGTTTAGCACACACCTCACCATCAATAGGCTGGTTTTTCCTAAATCACAGATAATGCAAAACTTTGCAGTTTGAATTTTACACATTATTTTGTGTTAAACTTCTGATAAAAGCCAATAAGCGAGTTCATTTCGATGAGAAAGTGTTTTACACAAACCCACCAATAGTCATATGGAGTTTGGTTGCGGTGGAAAAGAAAGAGGTTGTAGTAAGTTGCTATCATTGTCCACAGTTGACAAACACAGGTGTATGTTGTCAAGCAATGACTACTAGTAACGAATGCCGATGCGATGGTCGTCGTAGACATTGTCAGACTGCAATCTGTTGTTCTCCAATTCCAATTCATATTAAGGGACAGTCTACTAAGCGACTAACATATGTGCCTTGCATTATCTATCAATCTTCCATCAATTAGTCACCAGTAGAAATATTACTTACTTGCTGTGCGGCTTGGGCATTCCATCCTTCAGCTGTGCTTCCCTGTCCAGCTGAAGATGCATTTCCCAGGCCATCACTTTGCTGTTGCTGTAAGCCCATCAAGGACTGCACTAGTTGCTGCCCAGAGGCTGACAGTGCAGTGGCAGGAGATGAACCATTTGCAGTTGCCCGTGCATGCTGCTGCTGCTGCAACATGTGATGAGATGAGGATGCAGATGCTCGTGGGTCTTTCTTCTTTGGCTTTGGCTTCACCAGATCAGACGCGGTCAGACCAGTTGCTTTCAGGTAAGCTCGCAGCTCCTCATCATAGGTCACCTACATCAGTACAGCAGTCAGGAAAAATTACAGTCACCTTCATCTAACTGGTTTGGATTATTGCACCACTCACAGCACAGAATATTATTTGTAGATTTTTTTTGTTCTGGCATAACAAAAAAGTCAACTTATCACTCTTGTAGTAAACGTAACTTGATATATCATCTTCACAATAGATATCTACAAACTGCGAAAATTGTAAATAATAATGAATAATGTGATGTGTTAACTATTTCTAGATAATCAGATGAATCAGATGCCAAGCAGGTCTCAACAGCTTCCCCCTTAGAGAACTGGAGGAGACCACCGGGAAGCCGCTGTACTACGTAGATGAAACTACCAGTACCCAGCAGGACCTGAAATCAATGAACTTCTCCCTCAACGAAGCAACTGACGTGACTCGGAATCGTCCAATCTGGAGATTGATGTCTACATTTGGCACTACACACTCAGTGGTGCATGCCAGAAATGAATGAATGAATAATCCTGAATGGCCAATGTGAAAACAGACATACTTCTTTCAGTGTTCGTGCAATTATTTCCCAAGATACATAATCATGGCACCTAAATGTTACAGATACAACATTATAGCATAGTGACACACTGCACTGCATGACATGCATCATGTAGTAAAAGGTATGCAATGAAAACTACCACCTCTCGGAGATAAATTCATATTTTATGCAAAAATTCAGCACAATTATTCACTACTTTTTCGCCCTTAGTGCTCTGACCTGCTTTGATCGTGTCGGTACATAAGCATAAGAAGGCAGTATCATGCTGCAGTAAGTTGATACCAACCTTTTCCCTAGTGAACTGATCATTGTAACACTGTTTATCAGTAGGGTTAAGATCACGCCACATACTGCCAACAATGGCACCGAGTTCACACACAGATGATAGATGTGGATTTGCAGCTTTAACTCGTGGCCATACCTGAAACACCACAAAGCACAGTGCACATACCTGATAATAACAGTAATATAATAGTAATATTATCACTTGTACCAGTATATCACTATACAGTCTGAGGATACATAGGTGGCACCAGGTTGGGGTTGCTGGTATAAGCAGTTTTTCAGGCAACGCTTGAAGCTATGGACAGTTTGGCATGACAAGTGCACAGCAGCATCTTAGTACAGTAGGGGCTGTAACGGCTAAAACCTGGTGATGTTGAACAGTACAAGATCACAATTATTCAAGCAAACATCACCTAACCTACAAGAATAGAGATATAACAGAAAAGACAGTGCACGGATATCAACTAATGCAGACATAAACACAGCAACAAAAACTGTCACACAGCCAACAACATAGTTTTACGCAATATGACTCTGTAAAATAAATTTTGTCAAGTTCCTCAAAATAGAAGACTGACGAAATATAATTCTAATGTGTTCAACAGTATTTCGTCTTATTGTTGACATAAATCAGCTAACTGTGTGTACTAACTACTAACAAAAGCACAGCACACTTATCATTATCAGTCACAGAGAAGTATAAAGCAACCTAAATAACAAAGTTATTCTAAGACCACAACACTGTAATATAAAAATGTCCATTGTGAAACAAATATAGTAATATACGTAACACAAAAAATGGTAGGTACCATTTTGCTGAATGTCATATAGGGAGTTAAAGGCTTTTTTGGTGGCTTCAGATGGTCAACAGCTGACTTAACGACTGTGTGACTTCGATCAGATTGGTTAACTGCTGCTGTTACCAACTGATTCAACACATCTCCTCCGATGGTCCCATCTTTGTCTCTCTTCTGCAGCAGGTCAGCGACAGACTGGCCCGATACCACAGAAACAGCACCTTTCTCCAGTTTCTCAGCCACCCCATCACTGCCAGACATGGACGTAGCAATGCCATGCGCCGACAGCAATGACTGCGGCAAGACCATCATCTGATATGGTGACATTGCCATGAACGGCACTGAACTTGTTGACTGTGATGTGCCATCTGCAGCATTCGGAAGAAGCTGCAGTGGTGAAACGAGTGTGCCTGATGATGCAAGAATCTGCTGTAATGTAGCTGCTGCTTCGGTTGCTGCACTGTCTCCCATCTCCTTCTCAGGCTTCACCACACAGGCATCCATTGAATAACAGCTGCTATGCCCCTAAAACACAGCGAAAACCATGCTCAAAGTGCAGAGATACTGCAATATTAATCACACCGCTAACACACTTAATTATAGATTTGCAATGAAAGTCTATATTTCAGCATGAGAAACTACTTCCTTGAATCTAATTAGTGCGTCTTCAAATGTGTTTAATTAGTGCGTCCAATAAATAATGCAAAATGTGTCTCGGACGGGGAATACTGTGTCTACTGTCTACACAAGTGCCTCCAATAACCTATTTTAGCAGCAAGCCAGTGGCATATGGGCACCCAACACCACTTTTAACATTATTTGTTCTCCATAGTCCGTATGCGGGCATCTACCTAGCCGTACTTTTTCACTACCCAGGTAAAAAAACTGCGTGTTCTCTTCGCGCCCAGTTTAAACAGGGTAGGTAAATTTCCACCTGGGTAAAAATTGTGGACAACTGCTGCCGCAGTGCTACGGAGTGGGGGTTCACTGTGACAGCCAATCACATGCGACATTTACGTTGCGTAATCCACATTTAGCAGTTTCAATAGCATGCCATAAAGTGAAGTGAGAACAAAATATTTCTGACAGCAGTACTGTTTGCACAGTCTGCCAGTGTATATTTGTACTTTGTAGGTTTTGTGTCATAGTAAATCCAGCGGTGTCACGAAACACCGCACTGGCCCCCCACAGTGATCGCCGACCGCACCGGCCGACCTGGCCAGAAATATAGGTCGCCAGATACAGACAAGGATTGCCTGGGCCCTACCTTCATTCGTCCCTACCCCAGGCCCGCCACTG
>Ga0056132_1000264_pt1 | contig 12201 bp, 8 predicted proteins | sample WorMetLIZISLAND2_3_FD_71119 | JGI IMG/M metagenome (GOLD analysis project Ga0056132, IMG submission 71119) | Marine gutless worms symbiont microbial communities from Max Planck institute for Marine Microbiology, Germany - Olavius clavatus LIZARD... ...
TGGCACTGAAGTTCACGAGTAGACAGTAAGGACTAAGGAGTAGAGATTAGAGAGACCGGCGCACGCCTGCCGACCGACGACGTGGCTGCATGATAGTAGTGGCCCACGGCAACTTACATAATCCCCCGCTGCCGCCCGCGGCACAGATAGAGAGCGACGCCCATATTCGATAATCGAAAAAAATCGATTTTTTCAAAACGATAATCGATTTTTGGAAAAAAACAAAATTAACATCCCTAGTCTGAACTACACTTACAACCACTTTTCAGGTTGCTCGCTCTATAAATTCACTTACTTACTTAATCTGTTTCAATTACGATAGTAGTAGGGATTCCACTAAAAGACGCATGGGCACGCATTGAAGCGCATGGACGCGCACGGCGCCACATGGATGCACACACCGGCGAATGGACAAGCACGCCTGCATAGACCTGTAAGCTGCCGCCGTTTCTCGCCATCGCCAGCCGATTCAGTGCTAAGCCGTCGCCAGCCGACGCACATTGGTTAAGCCGCCGAGAAATTTGCAAGCCATCGCCAGCCAAAGGACATCCCAGTCGCAGCTCAATATTATCGATCTGAGCATTTAAGGTTAACTAACATAAACTTACGTTACGTAGGCCTCGTGAGGCGAGTAATGTGATCACTGATCAGATGAAATAGGCCTACAGTTATTGTCACTGTCAGACGCACTGGGATTGTCAGACGCAGTGATCACAGATCAAAACAAACAACAAGTTCAAACAATAAACGGTATTGCTTAGTAAATTTATTACAGTTTTTGTGCCACACTTATCACCTGCACCGGTGCACCCGGAACCTGCAAACAAAAGTCATGAAAAAGCCGCCTTAAGCCGGCTAGTCAACCATGCTTTTTGCGATGCAAGCCAGCCGAATTTCACCGGCTAGCCAGCCACCAACTTTCTAAGCCAGCCGACAAGGGGCCTCATAAATCGGCTTGGGGGTCTACGCCTGCGCATGGAGAAGCATGAGATGGAGTTGGAAAGGGCTTCAAAGACGAGACGCCGACACTGAACCAAAACGAGCAAGTAACTCATCAAAACTCACTGAGTACACACGGACGTGCATTGCAGTGCAGTGAGCGCATAGACAGTAGACACGCACGCTGGCAGAGACGCCGTCGTTGAACCCGAATGAGCAAGAAGCTTTTGAGGACGACTCACATGATCACATCATCGCAACGAGGACCCCCATGTTCAAAAAGTGCTTAATTATATATACTTTAGATAAATGCATTTTTTTTGAATTTATTATGACACAAACGTTTCATTTTATTAAATGTATTTCTTATGCTTCGTTATTTTCTATTTCATAGTTATCACTGTTCACAATCGTCTACAGCAGTGTTTTTCAAGGGGATGGCCCACTATAGCTATGGCGGCCCCTAGCTATAGCGGACCCTAACCGTTTTTCAACCGGGATTCCACGGTTGCAAGTGATGTCACCATGTATTCAGCCATGTGGCACACTATGGTTGTGCCACATTGTAGTCTTTGCTACAAATGCTTGTTTACAGGTCGTTGTGCACTTTGAAAGAGTTATCATTCATGATACTAAAGTTATTGTTCTTCATTATGCTGTTGTCTCATGGTACATTTTTAGCCAAGGAAAATTGGCAGTATAGGTGCAGTATCATTCTAGGTTTGAATTTCGCTCACTAAGGGCCGGGGCAGTATAAATTTCGTACATAATTTCATAGAAGTTACTGTTTTTTGAAGATGTTGTCTGTCTGTGATTTTTAGATTGGTACTTTCTTTGATCATATATATTCTCATCTGTGCATGTTTGCATTCATCGCTTAGATCAGGTAATATTTTTCTTGATTTTGGTTCACCGTTAATGAGTGCGATTTCGATATTAATTTGCCATCATGGAATGTGATCTTTGTACACACTGTTCTGTATGCTTACTTTAACATTGTAATGCCATATGTTGTGCATAGTTGTTGATTATTTATTTGGTGTGTTGTAACAGATAGTGACATTGACCCTCATTCTTTACCAAAATGAGTGATTCTGAGGCCAAGACAGATACAGATGTGGAGCAGAAAGTAGCTGATGTGACTGATGTGGAAGGAAATAGCTCCAGTCACACTGAACCACCGTCAGAGTTAGAGTTTAAGATCATCAAACAGGTTGAAGTAAGTGACCACAACACATCATAACTTCACTTTACTTGACTTGATAATTCTGTTAGGTTTATGTGTTAAGTAAGTAAGTAAGTAAATGAATTTATAAAGCGCCAAATCCACTAATTTGGTCATATTCTGATAGTTTACAGTTTGACTCCGGTGGTAGATTAGTAACACAGTTCACAGTGTCACAGTTTGTCCCATTTTGTAACATAAAGTTGACTGCTGTTTCAGTGTTTCAGTGACACTATCTTGTGTGGAACTGAGAAAACAGCTGACAGTTCGTGTATAATCACTATGCTGTAGCATAATAGATCGATATATTATATGTTGTTATCATGTTTAAAAAAGAAAAATGATGAGAGTGATCGAATAGCAAAAGCTCATTTCAGTGAGGCAGTTGACAAATGTTTGAGAAGTCTCATTGAAATATGAAGATGCATTTTGTAGTACTTGGGTAACCAGTCTATAGTTGTGACACTGGTTGATAGATTTCTGTTATTAATCTGATACTGTTTCTGTGTTTCACTCAGGTTGTCATTTACTGACGGATGTAAAGTAAGTTTGTTTGCCAATATGTTGTTGCAGTTCTACTATGGCGATATCAATCTCGCTCGTGACAAATTTCTTCAAGAACAGATTAAACTGGATGATGGATGTATCTTTTGGCACTGAGTTACGAATCTGTATATTTGGAACACATAATTTAAGTGAATAAATGCCATTATACTAATATTGTCATTGATATACTGTAGCTGTGATTAGCTGTATTATCTAAATCTTGTTTTATGTGAATTTTTTTTAATAGTTAATCAGGTATTTTGTTGAGTGACAAGTAATATTCTTGACACATTTCAGTATTTCACGTGGACTCATTATCTCGTCATAAGCTAAGACTGTAAGTTCTGTGCAGGGTTTATCTACAGTAATACACCAAAAGTGTGGCTGATCTTTTTGATGCTAACTCATTCAGACGCAAATAATTTTACAGCATTTTAGCTGCTCAGAAATTCCCGGCATAGTCACTCTTTTTAAGTTCTATAACTCCCTGTATTTGTATGCACACTGTCTGTTACAACGACTAATGAACATGTGATGTGGTCTTCAGCAGTGACATTACGTGTTAGTGTATATTGATAGATTGTGGTTATTTTAAACTTGCCTTATGATGAAACTGCTCCTTTCATATGATACTTGCAATGAGCATTACTAATAGCTTTTTGTTTACTGCAAAATGCTGCATTGATGAACTGTAAACATTTTCTATCTTGATTGCACTCTTTTTGCAGTTTTATAGATAGTGTATTCTAGGTGAGGTGGAACTTCTTGCCATTAACATTTTGGAGAATTTGTCCTGATAGAAAATTAGAAATTCACATCGGTTAAGTATACAGAACCTTTATTGAAAGTTAATCTGGCATTGCTTTGGGGGCACAGCATATAAGTGGAAATAGTTAATGATCAGAGAGAGGATAGTAACGGGACTGAAAATGCTGAAACTATTTGTGTATCCTTGACAAGTCTGCATGAAGGGGTGACACTCGAGGTGATGTTAAGATTTAATCGGCTGAAGGCTTTGTGCACTGATGAGGCAGCCGTTGCTTCTGCGCTGCGGAAGTCAACATCTGGGCTGATAGAGGTAAATGACTCACATTATTTGAGTTTAGATTATGTGACATATACACTAAGTAGAATAATGCTGTAATCCATTGGTTTGAATCTTGCAGAGTGCATTTAAGTTAAGGTTAAAAACACATTTCTAGATCGCCGTAAAAACTAAGCTAGGCTAAGAAACAGAGACGCTGGCTAAGTTACTGCTACTTGTCTCCGAAAGCGGCAGTGAAAAGATTGCAGTCACAGTTATTGTAAGAATTTAATGTGCGTTAAAGCCAGAACCAATGACGATCTGCATGTCATCTGCTTAACTGAATGTATTATTGTGCTGGGTATATGTTGTGAAGGTTATCATTTGGTAATTATGCTGTTTTTTAAATGCCACTGTGAGTTGCAGTAATAGTTTTGAATGATTCAGGTGCATGCTGATGGTACAAAGATTCGCCGATCTGTTTCCAAGCCACTTCCAGAGTTGTCCAAAGAACAGCAGGACACCTTAAAATATCGATTCATTTATGCTGTGAGTCATATGCTTACTGATTGCAGATTTGCAAAACAGTGTGTTACTTTGGAGAGTAATTAACTTTTTGTTTATTTTTGTTGATAGTTTTTTTTGTATATTTTAGCACACAGTGTGAATTGTTGGCGTTAATGAAATAAAAGTATCTCTATGTGTAATTTAGTAATTCAGCTTGTATGTGTATGTGCATGAGTGAAGTATTTGTAGTTTAGTCTGAGTGCAGTATGCCACGGTTCTCTGTGTATGTTTGATTTATACAGAAAGGATTTCCATTGGATTCCAACCTCGACAGCCTGATGGCATTTTTTGAGAAGTTTGGAACTACAGAACTAGTTCAAATGAGGAGAGACAAAAAGAAATCATTCAAGGTTGAATGATTTGCAGTTTTTTTTCTCGTTTTATGTGCATGTAATTATCACACATAGCTTGACTAATAATTGATGTGATACACATTTGTAAATTCCCACATATTTAATTTATGCAGGTGTTAATTGCCAGTTGTTGCATGTTTTGCTTTTTGTACTTTTTCTGACATGGGACAAGAATGATTATGTGAAGTAGAGCATGTCTTAGACAGAGAACTAAGACAGAATTGAGTGAAGTGTGTTGATAAAGATGCTTGAGAGGTCTTCATTTAAATAATGATGACATAGTGATTCACATTGAGAGGAAAAAATAATAAATGCTAATTAGCTTCATTGCTCAGTGATTGATTTCTTCAATGAATCTTACTTGGTGATCCTGTAATAGGTGTTGATGGTGTTTATTGTGATAAATATTAGTGTAGGTGCTACGTTGTGTCATTGCAGTTGCTAGCTACTGCTTAATTTGTGTCATTGGTTTCTCCACTGAAAGTGATTCTGTAGTAGCTGCTGCTGCTGCTGTTTCTGCTGCTGCTGTGCTGAAGCAATGATGTATTCAGTTTCTGTTTACCCTATTTTCCTGGAGTTTTTCCAGGCTAGGCCAGGTCCCAAAGGAGAACCTCTTGGGATTGTTCTGGTGAGTTTTTTTACAGGCTGAAAGCACTGCAGTGTACAGTCAGCTTTTTGTAATTAATTGTCGTAGCATAGCCAGAATATTTATTATTATTATAATAAGGCGGGTTTTTATACAGTGCCTAAAAAGTGAAGGAATCATGTGGTCAAACAAGTGTGCCTTGAGTAGTCGTTTGATGTGTTTATAGTCTCATCTACAGTTTGTAGTTAAGCTCACTCTCAATTAATGCAAACTTACTGTTGTTTGATGTGCACTTTTTAGGGGTCGTGTTTTGTTGTGTTTGGCTCTGATGAGATGGCAAAGAAATTCTTGGAGACTCCGGATGTAAAGTATGGTGACGTCACACTGATACGAGAGTACAGGTCTGTTAATAAACTGACATGTTACACAGTAACATGCTTTGTTGTCACGTCTGTTAATACTCACCTGTATCATTCTTGCTTTTTCTGGCGATCGTCATAATCATATCAGTTTTCTTGTTTCTCCATTCTGCCTGTTACATGTCTTTTGCTCTTAGCTGCAAACTTGCTAGCCATGTCAATTAAAGATGCTGGCCATTTACTGTGCCAGTTTTGCAGATCTTCTGCGCTGATTGGCACATGTTATTTAGCTATGTATAACTTTTGTTAGCTGCAGCTCATATTGCAGCATTATCTGTGGAGTATTTCTCAGCTTCAGATGCTGTCTGACAGTGACTGTGTCTTGTACAAGTATAATTGCAGTTGTCGTATAGTAATGCTAATTGTATGTTTGTGTGCTGTTGGCATTCTTTAAAGAGGTTATTTGGCAGAATCTTGCAAGATTAGTTATTTGTTGTATCGAAATTATTGTGATTATTACAGTCGTTTTAAGTGAATAATCTCTGAACTGCTAATGAGCCTTTTTATACACTTGACCCCCAGATCATGCTTATGTAACTTTTTTATTGCAGGCATGATTATCACGAGCGGAAAACAATGGAGAAAAAAGCACAGAAGAAAACTCAGTGAGTTTGCACACTTGCAGTTTTATCGTTCACTCGTGCTTTAGTTTTTTACCCCAACAGATTTAGCCTTCATTGGCAACATTGGTCTGTTATAAGAAGCCAGTATATTGAAGCTTTCAGTGTACCAAAATTTTTTGTATGCCATATGCAATACTGACGTGTCGTTTAAGACACACAGTGTTTTGAGGCTATCAGTTGGTGATTAAGTATGACATTTAGTCCGTGAAAATAGCACTCCAGCAATCTGCCTCCAATCATTTCCTTATAAACTTATTGGTCCTGTTAGCTAGCCACAGCCAAACATCGATTATGGCTTTGTAAACAGTTTTACGTTTTTGTGTATCTGTGTACCAGTGAACAGTAGAATGTCGTGACTGATATCGTTCATTTTGCAGGACACAAGCGAAAGAGGGAGAGTCTGCCGACATTAAGGTACAGTTGTTTGAAACAAATTTGATACTGTTCTATTTCTGTGATCTACAGTACGGTTCTATTAAAATTAATTATTCCGGCTTTTTATTCATTGTTGGCATTTTGTATCGGACTTATAGCAAATTATGTAATTTAATTTGTGCATCCTTATCATTTTCGTTCTTTGAATGATTGTATTCATTTTTTAAATGTAATTGGTAATATTTTGATACGTAACCATTAATTTGGAATGTATCAGAGCATATATCTTTTGACATTTTGCCACTGGCTGTTGAGCAGGAAGTGCAGAGTAGGATGGTGAAAGGTGCCATATTACTGGTTAACAAGTTGCCAGATGAAGTGTCAATTGAGATCGTCCGATCTGCATTCAGTGCCTTTGGTGAAGTAAAATGGGTTGACATCAACAAATCTGAAGCTCAGGTTTCTCTTTGTTCTATTGCTTGTACTTTTTGCAATTCTTATTTGGTCTGTTTAACCAGCTTACTTTACTGGAACATACTCCAGGTTAGGCTGGTCGCCAGTGGTAAACGTTTGGGCATTATTAATGCAGGAGTTTTTACAGGCCGCATGCCCTTCCTGTTGCCCAACCAACAGCATCAAAGCACTGAATGAATTGAAGTGCCTTATTTATTTGATATTATTAACTTTTGAAATTTTGCTGTTGACATGTACACTGATGTAGTGGTCAGTAAGCAGAAGTGGAGAGTCAGTAATACACCAGGAGATGATGATTGTGAATATGAAAGCCATGGATTTGAATAAACATGATGTGTGGAGGGTTGGTCAGAGGAGTCATCAGTGCATTCAGTGTGATGTGACATCAGCATTATCGTCATCATCATCATCATCATCATCATTAGCCATGTGTGGGCATCTGATGCCTGCTTCGCCATCTGCCAGTTGCTTTGGTACAATGCTGAGTGGCTCACTTCTTGCAGATTTGTGATTGCTCTGCAACACTCTATGATATTGGCTACCCATTCTTTATGTGGGTATCCTCCAGTGTGATTTTCGTTAACGGAAATGGAAATATCCGTTAACGGAAAAATTTTGATTCCGTTAACAGAAACGAAAAAATTATGAAAAATGGAAACGAAACGGGAATGGAAAAATTTGACACAGAAACTGATAAATTTGGCTATGTCCGTTTTTGTTTCCGTTGTATTTCCATTTCACGCCATCACGCAGGTTTTATGTAACGTAATATGGTAGCACTAGCAGTGACTGTGAAGCAAAAGTTTGCAATGCACGAATAAAACAACATGCATGCCAAACATTAGACCGAGCATTAGACAGACCGTCGATTTAAGAAAACAAGAAGGCCCTGCTAACGCCAGGGTCAGCGCGCTATAGCAGCGCCGCCTGGTGAATGGGAATACAATAGCGGCAGTGGCCGAGATGACGTTTTTTTCATACCGCTCTCGAATTCGGCGCCCCCGCTCCCTATCTTGCCGTTGGAATTTCAGGGTGCCGTTCTGCGTCAGGAAACTAGAGTCATGGGGCTACACTGTGGTGAAGATTGCATGATCCTATCTTGAACCGTCTTTGACTGATCCACCTGTGTGACGGACAGACAGATGGCCAGACGGACGGGCGATGGCAAAGAGCGCGCTGTAGCATATATGCTATCGCACGCTAAAAATGGGTGCATAACTGAAACTGAAAAATACAAGAAACTGAAACGGAAAAATCTGCAAAAACTGAAACGAAACTGGAACGGAAAAAGCAGTGGAAAACGAAAATGAAACTGAAACTAAAAATATTTCACAACTGAAATCACACCGGCATCCTCTCTTATTCCCATCCATCATCGCAGTGTCTTTAATTTCCTCTCATCAGATGTATGACATATGTGCCCAAAGAGCTGTAATTTTCTATCAGTTTCACTTTCCAGTAGATTACGATGTTTGTCAATTTGTCGTACAATTCGATTCATCATCGTGAAATGAAAAATTGTTTTAGGACATTATCACTATAGGTGTAAAATATACAATGAGCTGATCTGAGCTGGAGATCAGAAAATAAAAAGGTTAATAAAAAAATAAGAACAATTTTCTAATTCCGGATGTGTGTGTGTTTTATTTGGAGCGAAAATGTACACACGCAACAATCGCAACATTTTAACGGCCATTTTCTGTGTAAAAATGGGTTAGCCGGTTGCCCGCTTGATAATAAGGAGTGTTGAAGCAAGTTTTTTACGGGCAGGATGCCCTTCCTCTCACCCAACTAAAAGCATGATCATAGCACTGAAGGGTTAAGGATTTGAGAGTGCAGACGCAATCATATAGTAAAAATACAGATGGCTAGATAAGTTAGTTTTTTGGTACATTTTATATTTTAAGACGTGTAATCTTTGGCGTAATTTTTTTCACTGTCTACATTGTGCAATGCTCAGGCTCGTGTAAGGTTCTCTGGTACTGACGGTGCTAAACTGGCACTTGAGAAGGCCAAGGAAAGTGTCGATGGTATAATCAAAGTTGATGATGTTGAAGTTTGCTGCAGTGTTCTGGAAGGTAAATGCTTGATATTGTGTTATCTAATGTGGCTTTATGCAGAAATACTGTTTGTAAAAACCACTCATGAAGAATCAATGTATAAATAATTTCAGCTGTAACAACCTGCTTGCAGTAATTCTCAAAGCTTCTTTCAGGGGACTGGTTTAATGCGGGGAAAACTATACAGTAGTAGGCCGGTTAAACAAAAACCGAAACTAGTAACATATAAATTGTATATGAGGTGTATGTACAATAATTTGAATTTCAGTATTATAAAATACAATAAGTTTTGGATATATAGATGTTTTAGTTCAAAAATGTTACTTGATAAGTTGATCTTATACAAGTTTTCACAAGTTTTGGCCATAATTTGTTTAGATGACTTCAACGTATTCCAGTTATTAAAATTAAGAATTGAAATTATGAGCAAAACGTCAACCAAACGTCCGTTACTACTTTCGGTTTTTGTTTAACCGGCCTACTATTGTATAGTTTTGGTGGATGTGTTGTCGAATCAGCAGTGTCAAGGAGCTGAAGGAAAGGAAGTATAATATGGAAGGATGAGCAAGACTGTAGTAAGTAAGTAAGAAATGACATTTGTATTCTTGCTGTGTATTTTGTTGTTGATGATTGTCGGTTATACGTATGTGTTTACTGGTTTCAGGCGATGAAGAATTGAAGCATTGGCAGGACATATTCAGTGTAAGAAAGGAAAAACGCCGGAATCTTGGCGGCAAGGACAAGAAGAAGAGATCTGGTGGCCGAAGGCGGGACAATCCCCAGGTTGTACTGAATAGGACAAAAATTCTGCTGCTGTTAACATCTCGTACTCTGATTTCATTAATAGAGTGTAAAAATTGCTGGTTGTAACAAACTTCATGATTGATATTAAAATTAACATTTGTTTGTTGTTCTTGTTAATATTGTATCTGTTTTTTTTCCAGCGGAAGAAAGCAAAAGTTGAGGCAGCGGAAGAAGCTGATGATGATGATGACGATGATAGTGATGGCGATGATGACGATAACGCTGAATCTGACTAACAGTGGATGCTGATATGTAGAGTTTGCAATCGTCGCTATGTCTCTGCAACTAGAAATTGCAGTTTTTAGCCACTACTACAATAATACGTCTTTATACGGACGATTTTTTGTTCTTAGATCATCAGTTTTGGGAGGCAGTGAACAGTATTGGATTGTGTTCAAATTGTTTTTTATGGCCTCCCTTGCATCATTTTACTGTTATTCCAAATGCTAGCTTCAGAATTATGTGAGCAGATTAGTCGTTAAAAGTGCATGTGTATTATAATTTCGGTTGTAGGTGAAATTGAAACATCCCACTCGAAAATTTGGGGTGCCTCACTTCGCTTACATTTCCCGGTGCAAAAACATAAATGTGCTTTATAGCTATAATTTTGACATCAACCTAACTCAGTCGTAACTATTTTTGAATGACACAACTCTTTGATAATTGGAAAATAGCTATTGCATCTACAATAACTCTACCATAACAACACCAAATGTGGTGAACTTTTGCCCACAAAGTGTCATGTCTAACTTTTGGGCCACCGCTTATACTGCACTATACAGTATGCATATTTTCAGGACTTGCCATGCATATTGATTATTGTGTTTTGGAATGGTGTAGCCAAGGAACTCTGGTTTCTGGTGGTAAAATGTGCAGCAATTCTCACTGGTTCCTAAAAAATTGGTATCAAACACACTTCGGGTGGTTAAAGTCTTTGATTTTCCTGTTTTTGTTTTTTTTTTCGTTCTGTGTTTCAGATGTTGGGGTTGTGGCTTTCTGTGGACTCCATATTCCATAATAGTTGTACTTCAATGACCACTTATGTGTATTTAAACCACCTTTACCGAATCCACAACCCATGAAGCTGTACTGGTCATGTTTGGTGCAGATGTTATGATGATAAAAATTATACAAACTTTAGTCATTGAGGGACCCATAAAGGGCATAGTTCAGATCACGTGACCAAATGTTTTCAGTCCCTAAACTTTTGTAAACCCAATAAGATAATGCATAAAAAATTGCACAGATGTGACAACAGTTTTTAGATACTACTACAATAACTACATCTTTATACGGACAATTTGTTGTTCTTTTTGATCATCAGTTTAGGCAAAATGTATTCATTAGTTCAGTGCAATAGTCCCTAACGTGACGTTGTCAAGATCATGTGAGCGATGAGCGATTTTGTAAATTCACAACCCACAACATTTTTACCAACTCTGAAGCTAGGCGTGGATCAGGTGGGGCATTTTCACAAATTCTAGTTTTAGTTATTTGTGCTTGTGCATTTTAATGCATCTAATGTAGTTTTCTGCAAACATTTGAACATCTCCGTCAGTCTGACTGTGGCAGCAGGATGTTATGTTGACTTTTTGTGAACTGAGTTCACAGTTTTTATGCTGTTAACGTGTTAGAAAGTATCAGTGTTACTGTGTATATATGTATAATGCCTGTCACAGATCATGTTCTTGATGTTGAGGTGATTCGAGGAAAAAATGAAAATAAGTCTTGAGATATGCCTCAAGAATTTCAAGCTTTTTGTTAATTACACCCATTAATCCACAGTAAACATCAGATTATTTTATGTTTTCTCCTTTACTGAACTCATAAGAAGCATTGTTTACTTTTTTATTTTAAAACCAATTCTACTTTCATTATCTTCAACCACTGGGTCTATTGTTTGTGCTCAACAGAGCAAGGGTGTAGGTAGTGTGTGACCCGACAATTATCCATGAAAAACACGACTCAAAAAATTTAACATTTATGAGAGATAACAGGGTGTTTTGATGTGCATTTTCTTCTAACCTGTTGAGTGACCATTTACAATAATTTGATGTCATGTATTTTGGCATTGATGTTGGCCAGTACCACTTCACAGATCTCACATATGCCGATGACACTGCCATTTTCATGCCAGATATGTCACAAGCAACAAATATTCTCCAAACCTTCAACTCCATGGCTGCTCCACTCGGACTGAAGCTAT
>Ga0056132_1000266_pt1 | contig 12174 bp, 7 predicted proteins | sample WorMetLIZISLAND2_3_FD_71119 | JGI IMG/M metagenome (GOLD analysis project Ga0056132, IMG submission 71119) | Marine gutless worms symbiont microbial communities from Max Planck institute for Marine Microbiology, Germany - Olavius clavatus LIZARD... ...
TTTAGAAAGTGCTCAAAATAAGCCAGAAAATACCCCAGACAGTTGGAATTTAGCGCAGAGTGAATCGGCTGTGTGTGGGGATTTAGAAGATGGTGAAAATAAGCCAGAAAATACCCCGGACTATGGTAGGAATCTGGAAGATGTTCGAAATGAAGTGCCAGTGGAAGCAACCAGAGAGGAGGATGCAGTGATGGAAACTGGCACTACAGCTGAGATGCTAACTGACAGCCAAGAGCAGACTAGGTCAGATGGAGTTGAGGATACGGTTACGGAGGATGGTGAAATGGTAATGGATGATTCCGGCAGAGACGCGATGAGCGAAGATCAGTTTTTGTCTCCGGCTGCAAGTGAACCGGACATCAGCGAGCGATCTTCGCCGACGATGGAACAGGCGGCTGCCGAACCCGGAAACATCGAGGACCGAGAACCCATCCGAGTTGCCGGGGGAACCAAGACGTGGTCGTCCAAAGTCCCTCTTCTTCAGACTGAGCCTCCGGCAATGGATTCCGACTACGAGGAAGCACCTTCACTGGACATGGAAGAACTGCCGCTGACTTCGGAAGAGGTTCGGCAGAGTGGCAGGGCATTGGAAGAAGAAGAACATGGAAAACTGGATGCGGATGAGAATTTTTCGGATGAAGCCACACCAGCTGCTACTGCTACTGCTGCCGTGAAGTCTACAGCAATGTAAGTTTGTTTATTTGTGCTGTTTGTAAGTAAGTAAGTAAATAAGTAAGTAAGTGAGTAAGGCTCCGTCGTTTCAAATCGGATTGGGATGAAATTTGTTCTTCTAGTAAACACGCATCGATTGACTGAGATGGATTTTTGATAAGTAAGTAAGTAAGTAAATAAGTGAGTAAGTAAGTAAGTAATTGATTTATATAGCACCAAAAACTCAGAAGAGAATCAGGGTGCATTGGGATGGGCGCCAGGAGGCAGAGTAGGCTGACTGAAAGTAGTGGGTCTTTAAATGACGTCTAAATGAAGAGGGTGTTTAAGACTGCAGAACGTAAGGAGGTAAGGATTCCATATTTTTGGTGCAGAAATACGAAAAGCACGAGAACCAAATGAAAGGTTGCGGCATAGAACTGAAAGTAAGTGACTGGCAGATGAACTCATGGACCTTGTAAGTTGTGGGCTTGTGATACTGTAAAAGGTCGGCGAGGTATATGTGACCAAATGTTGCTGAAAAGTTACACTTTACACTTTTTACAGGCAGGCATCTGCAGCAGGACTGGAAAATTGCTTTGAAAAAACTAGGTTTTCAGGTTTTTAGCTTTTTTAAAACTGTTAAAAACTTCAAAATGCAAACTTTAGGTTTCTTATTTTCTGCGCAATTTTATCCATAACATATTTTATATCATATTTTAATCGTGATTTGTGAGTTTTTTTATAATTTATAGAAAATGATGAGACAGGGAGGATGGTTTATAGGATGTACTGGGTCGGAATTTTGTGTCCAGTCATCTTTGTGTCCTAAAACCCGAAAAAAAACTTTTAAAACCTAAAATCTTTATCCAAAAACGTTTTCCACCCTGATCTCCAGTGCCTTGAATAAGAGCAGTAAACAGTGTATACAGTTAAGATTAGGCACTGGTCTCTGATAATGAGAAATTGTACTGTCTGAAGATAGCCTGCCTTTATTTTTAAATGTCAAAAGCCGAGCAACTGCCAAACAAGATGTCTGCTTTATTTTTGTATTTGTGTTTGAATTACTGCTGCCGTTTGGGTTTCCCTGCAGTGACAGATAACTGGGTGCCATTTCGCCGGGTCTGATGGCAGAGCTCGCAGAACCCAGTTAATTGTCATCAGGAGAACTTTTGCCATTTAACTGTCACGTGATTAACTGTCGTATGAAGTGTCGCCTCACCGTAGTATTATAAATATATACATCCATCCATGCTCCATGCTGGAGCAGTGCATAAAATAATAATAAAAGCACATAAAATCAAAGTATCATTGTTGACATGTGATTGTTTGTTGTCGACTGTCAGGTCTTCAATATTTGGTGATGACGACGACGATGACGAGTTATTTACGTCGTTAGTAAGTACGTCGAGGTTTGTGACGCCTCACAGTAGCAAGTCAGTGAAGTCGACCGCAGCCAAGGACACAGCAAGAACTCAAGACAAAACAGATACAACAGATCGACCCGTTCTAGAGGTGAGAAAATGCAGCTTTTTGTAAGCTTATTTTCATAATGATGTTCCAAATATTGCTAGCTTGGCCCGATTAACATGGGTTCTGAGAAAACTTGGGTACAGGCCAGATTTCTGTCAGTGACATGAAGGTCTTGACTGAAAGTCTGTGTATGTGCCGGGAATGTAAGAAATACAGTAAAAAGCAGATATGATGTGTTCACCATTTTCAGCTTTTCTGACAGACATCATCTGAGCTGTGATGATTGTCTGAAGGATAAGAGGGAAGATTATCAGAACTGTTCAGTGCTGTACTGTGTACCACAATTGTACACAGTTATACATATGAACAGTTCTTACAGGTGTACTAGCTACTAGGGACTGCTAGTGATTTAGGTTTAGTAAGGGTTTTCTGTGTGTTTTACTTACCTAGGGCCAGTTTGTTTATTTTGTTTTTGGTATATTTTCTCCTGTTTGTTTTGAGTTGTCAGTACCTGCGCAAACGATTGCCTGGAAAGACTCATCTTCAAAATGACCTGTTGTGTTGAGCAGGACGTAAAACTACTCACTTACTTCTTTCAGATAACACTGTGTGATCTTATATGGCAAGTGACACCCTGTTACTCTGAGATGACTTGTTCAGGAGAGCTACATCGTTTAACCTTTAATCTTGAATGATGAATTGTCTTCCCAATCTGAATATACCTTTTGCCACCAGCTCAAAACGTGACTTTTCAAGAAGTCTTTTCCGGACATCATCATCTGATACTGACTGCATTTTGACTTTTATTATTGTCTGTTCAAACTTTGAGACGGTTCTGCCGTTTAAGCTCTACAATATAATGTGATACGATATGATATGATATACACTGTGTTCTAAAAAACACCCATACAGACTTTTGTCCATAACTCCGCTAATTATGTATAAATTTTTAAAATTTCTGCACCGCTAAATTTGCAATAAAGTGACCATGAAAGATCCCACCACACTTAGAACACTTTGCTACACTACCTTGTGAAATATTGATTTTCAAAAATTTTCTGAAACACTGTGTGTTTGTGTTATTTGTAGAGTACAATGAACAGACCACCACCGCTGTTCGCAGACAGTGACAGCGACCAAGATAACGACTGGCTTAGTTAACGACGTCACGTCACGTACCCGCCGCATTCCACCTGTTTATCACACAATGTTCTGTTGAGCTTTTGTACAGCACACTAGCTCTGTTGATGGCTGGAAAAACAGTCTGAAAAACTAAAAACCTAGGTTTTGGGGTTTAAAACCTCAAAAATCCGAACTTAGGTTTTTTATATTTTTGTGCTATTGTATACATGTACGTAGTTTCATATTTTAATCATGATTTTGTGTTTTGCTATAGTTTATGCGACTCAGAATGGTGTACAGGATGTTCTTACGGACTCATAATTTTGTGTCCAGTCTTGTTTGTACACTAAAAACGTGAAAAACCTTTATCCAAAAACCTAGGTTTTTCCAGCCCTAGTTCTTTTTCTACTGTCAAAACATTATACGTACGTTTATTCGTCACAAGGACAGACAATATAAAAATAGATTGTTAGTACTGTTTAATGTGTTTCTGTAAACTAAAATGAATTTGGCCGTATCATGGTGCCGTAAACATATAGTTGTGTTTTTCAACACCTAACAGGGCGTGGCTGTTCACTGCTGACATCACATTCATTTACATATCCGTCGAAAACGGACTTGGTCTAACACATAGATAAAATACTAATCTATGGTTGTCAACCATTAACGCGGTAGGCAGATCGCGTTAGTGGTTGACCTAGTTACGTAATTAGCGTCCAAATAAGGAAACCGGTAGACCGGACACGCCCTGTTAGGTGTTGAAAAACGCACCTATAGACTAAGTTCAGTTTCAATCTTTGTTAGACCCACCGACTTCTTTATAGGTGTGACACATGCTCACAAAACTTGTACCAGAAACTTGCACCAAATAGAACGCAGCAGCTCTAACCGGTGCAAGCTTCTGGTACCAGAAACTTTCAAACACAGCCGACCAATCAAAACATACAGTTTTGGTCAAGTGCACACCTACTAAGTTAGAATTTGCGACTGTGATAGTTTGAAACATTTTGAATGTAGCTGTTTGTGCAGTTTTGTATGATAAAGTGCTATGACAGTGTAAGTGACAAGTACCGTAATGATGAATGTGTTCAATATGAGGTGCCTTTGCCTTGCGTGATCGTAAAATTATAACTTCTTTCAGTCCAGCATTATATGCCAGATATTATTCATTTGCTATTACACGACATTCAATCCAACACCATTAGCAGTTCCGGGGATCATTAAGTAAGTAAATGATAATACATTTGCTAAGTAGTAGACAGGCCTAACTGACTAGTGGGTGAGTGTTGAGTGAGTGTTCCTACAGTCTGCTACTAGTAGTAGCAACTTAGCAAACTTAGTGTCTGCAAACTTATAAATTCCAGACCACACTTAGACCAGTAACTGTGACCGTAGAATGACTACAGAGGTATATGCGCCAATTTTTCTAAACGGATGAGGCTGAGCCAAGACATTTGCCTGAAAGAAATCAGCTTATGTAACCTTACCAAACAGCATGCTATCAACAAATTGAAACTGCTTACGTTGTGAGTAATAGATTTTCATTTAGAATTGCTTTGCACCCACCATATAAGCACAGATTTTGGGCAATGCATCACACTGGATGGAATGAGTTCCATTGTTTTTGTTTAATAAATACAATTTTGTTTTCATTTGGCTGCTGGCCTGGCCGAAAAAAATAGCCAGAAGAACATCTGTGGACTTAACAGTAACTGTGCATCGTTTGGTCACGCATGACTGCACTCGTACAGTTATCAACCCACTTGACACACTACGCTAGATATAGGCAGTACGAGAATAAGTAAACATAGCAACAGATGATACGACGGTAGTCATAAGTTCTTAACACATGATAAATTAGCCTTAAATAAAAATGTTCCATATGTGTTGGACGCCGACATACAATAAGTCAAACAGTGCAAGGAAATCATAGCATCATATAGATATCAGTGGAAATATGGGGAAGAGAAAATTGACAGTCCGGGTTCTGAAACTGATAATTTACAACAAAGTGATATAAAATGTCTTCTGATATCGTAATTATTTTACCACAAATACAATCATCATAATTCTTATGATTGCTGTGCATACATACACGCAGCTCTACCAACCAAAATGTGAAACATGGCTTAAATTTACTGAGGCTGCAAAAAAGTGAAATGCATCCACGTATAGTAATGCTGCACAAACGAATAAATAAACAGGATTATGGAAGTGATTTCCAGTGGCGCTGGGGATATGGATCAATCTTTGTTTACGGCTGCATGATACTGGTAAAATATTACGATAAAATACTGTTAATTCAGCAAACGTGACTAGCAAGTCGAAGTGTTGAGAGTGAATACACTGAACTAGGGATGTACAACCGGATATCCGGCCATTTTTTCTAATCCGGCTCCGGTTCCGGCCGAAATGGTACCAGGTACCGGATATCTCAGCCGGATACTGCTCAGTCCTTTTTGTGCCTTCAGAGCGTCTCTTCAGCACTGCAGGAGGAGTCATTACTGAACATCGAGCACAACTGCTCCCTGATAACGCAGAAAGGCTAATCTTTTTGAAGTACAATGCTAGCCTGATTAAGTTGGAATAAGGCGTAATGCAACTGCATACAAGACTATTGAGTCGATTGAACATTTTTAGTTAATTTGTGTTTTTTGATTCACATTATATTACTGCTAATTGTGACGGTTTCACTGAATTACAGATATCCGGTTTCGGTTCAGGCCGGATAGTTCATTTGCTATCTGGTGCTTTCCGGTTCCGGCCGGATTTTAAAAATTGCTATCCGGTACATCCCTACACTGAACACATTATACACCAAGCAACAGCATGCATACATGCAGATCTACGGCATCGTACAACTACAACAGGGACAACACACAATTCACTCAAACCACTTACACCATTTAAAAGTCGCCAAAAATACCACTTAAAAGTCGTAACATTTGACAGTGCATTTGGTTTTATGACGGTCATTCCATAAATAATTACAAAACACTGCCATTCTCTTAATTTTCAAAGTATGAAAAATTATAACTGTTCTGTGGGAAATTTAATTCTGAGTACCAGCTGTGAGTTTTATTACAATGACTTCATTATTGTAAAATATGTATATTCTGCAGTTTTTTTAGCCATATTTTAAAAATTAAAAGCAATATGATGTTTTGTAGATTATTTATGGAACAGCCCTCATATCAGTGCAAAGCAAGTAACAAGCACACAGAAGATTTTGACACATTAAATATCAAATGGATCCATTTATATGCACGATATTAGTTATGCCAATTTAAAAATTCACTCTTGTGGCCACATTTGCCATTGTGTGCATTTAGAACTGTAGGAAAAGCATGGTGTTTCAGATTCTTCAGATTCCACCTTTTGAATTTATGTCTGAAAATGCCAACAGATGAGTTGTGCATCTGCAGTAATCAGCACATTGCAGCATAGAATTAAAAGGCAATTGCGACACATCACTGGACACAGGTAGGGACAACCCGGTGCACCACATTTTCACAGACAATAACAACTATGAGATTGTAAACATAATCCAGTCAGCATCTGCATTATCATTCACATTAAAACTGTCCATCCGCAATCAAATTACACCCACACACTGAATGTCCGTCATCAGAGGATGAGGCAGCCACCCTTCTCCTTGAACGGATTATCGCTCTGTTTGGCAAATCCTTTCATAAGCACGTCATTGTCGGCATGCTGTTGCATGTACTTCATGATCTCGGCCACTGACTCGGACACGGTCATGCGGTGTATGCCGGCCTCCACTCTCAGCTGTTCCACAAGTTGACGCTGCGCCTGCAGACCTTCCTGGAACTTGCTCATGTTGGCGCTCTGTCTCCACTGCAAAACATCACCGAAATATCAGTAAGTAACTGTACTTAGGCAATAACGATTACTTTTACTAGAACTATTCTTATGCAGGCGTAAGTTAACTTGGCGAAGCATCCAGGTGGCGAATAGCTAGTCTAGTCCTGGTAAAAACGTCTGTGTGCCGAAACGTCCAAATGGCGAATCGTCGAAGGGACGAAACGACCAGGACTGGGGGCGAAACGTCCAGGGGGGGACTAATAAAGCAAAGAATTACGGATAATTATAGGTTCAGTTCGGCGACCTGAAACTAAGCCAGGAATTGAAGGAAAAATTGATAGGTTCAGATCGGGAAGGGTTAGGGTTAGGTATAATTGATCCTCGATCTGAACCAGATCGCCGATCTAAACCTATCAATTTTGACGCCTGTTAAATTCAGATCGCCGATCTGAACCTAACACCGTGCAAGAATTATTAGAAAAAGTAACAGCTCAGAAAGGATACACAAGAGAAAATACTAGGTAGAAATAGCATTACAAATAACTACAGCAAGAACAACTATGATAATATCAGTCTAAAGTAAAACGGCACAAATACCCAGCCAAACTGCGTTAATTTCTTGCTGTATTAAGTAATAGTACCTGAATAAATAACGACAATACACCTACAAAAATAATTTGCCTCGTTCGAGAACAAAGCCACGCCCACTAAAGATAATCGATGAATCATACCAATTTAGTAACAGCAACAACTAGAGATGCGCGAAGCAGTAATTTGCTAAACGGTTAACCGAAAATGTGGACACAAAAAATTAAAATACGGGTACACATTTTACAGAATTAACACATACGTAACTTGAACTTAATTTAATATTAACTGCGGTAGATTAGAAAAATATAAACACATTACCACGACCTACACATTTGAAATCAGCGCAAAGTTTGGGGAACAGTTAGTAGTTCAAGTTAGTTGTGTCATCTTAAGTTAGCTGTGTCATTAGTCATTCACTTTGCGTATTTTAATTTTGATGTCAGCCATCTAACGATTGAGTTGCTAATCAGTTAACCATTTACTTATATGATTAGGCAGGCAGGTATAAGTTACAGCTTACAGTACTTCATGAGTTGACCAACTTCAATCTATGCATATCATGCGTAAAAATGTTTTTTTCTGGACAGTTAACTGTCTAACTAATTCTGTTTATAAATAATGAAATTAAATTTTATCCTATACCACTACCAGGGATGTTAACAAGGACTCAAGCTTAAAGGCCAAGGTCAGGACCAAGGACTCCAGTTAACAAAGGTAGTTTCTTGCACTTAGGTGTCATGAATCAAAAATGTTAAGTACCGGGTAAGTAAACATATGTGGCTACAAGTAGGCTAAGTTGCTAACGGGCAGTTCTTCTACATTGACTATCCCTGACTAACAAGGAAAGCACCGTGCAGTGGCCACTGACTTAAGGAAAACCAAACAGCACAATGAGTGACTTGTTTAAGGACATGAATCTCAAGACCAGGACCAAGGACTCAACGTTCAAGGCCAAGGCCAGGACCAAGGACTCCAGTTTTGTCCTTAAGAACAACCAAGGACCAAGAACCAAAGCCAAGGACAACATCCCTGACCTGGCTGACCACTACACCATGCAGCCACCATTGCTCAACAAAACGAAATTTTAATGAGAAATGGCCATTCACAGTTTCTTTCAGACATGCTTCACAAAGAAAACAAACAGTCAGTATGTATCGATTACAGCACAGCAGCTACAAAACATGACAAGTTGCCACTAGGAAAGTTAGAACTGAACTGTGTTTATACATATATCACTGTAACAGTTTTAGGCATAAACTAAAAATATGAAAATATATTGGTTTTAATGTTGCTTCCGGGGTGCAATGTGACACGCTGCTTAATTGCACCATATAAAACTGAACATTACTAAACAAAACTAAACACGGAATCAAACTGCTACGCAAATCCAATTGCCAATGCACTGACTACTGCCACTGTCTCAGAAATTATAAGACAGTATGTAATTGTTCTTCTACAGCATAAAAACACTTTTGTTACTCCGCAGACAGTTATAACGTTGTTCACCGCCGTTGAATCGCTGTTCAATCTTGTGTCCACATGCATCTAAACAAATGCATACTCACTTACTATTCTAAGTAGGCTACCGTTTACTATTGACTTACTACAGTGGATAGAAATAGTCACATAAAATAGTAAATTACAAGTTAAAATACCAAGAAAAGAATCACACCACTCGACAGTGCACAAACAAACCTAAAATAAAGATTATATCTGCTCTATGACAGTTAGTGCAGTCAATGCTTACAATTACAACCTTCTGCATAACACCAGAAAATAAAACAGAAAACATCAACAGAGACAAAAGTCAAAATCTTATGCAAAAAAAAGCAAAATATACACGAATATCTAAAACTGCCACATATTACAGAATGACTGCAGCATTTATAAAAAAGTCAAATACAAAATCAAAAGTCTGGCCATCCCTGTGGTCTCTCAAATGCAGTCTCGCATCTTCACGTATCGACCTTGAATTTAACAGCAATAACAGATTTTGTGCAATTGTAAGATACTTTGTTTTAATGACCAGTGCATACAGTCAGCACGAAGGACAGCCGTAAGCAGTATTTAGCAATAATTATAAGTTATCCAATATCTAATAATATGGCCCCATTCTAAAATCTCAGCATCACCCCAGTTAAGGGCCAAAGCAAAAAAAGATGATGATATTTTCATCATGTCACATATGCCTCTACAAGAAAGGAAGTCACGGCCGTGCTGTGTCGTTAAAATTTCAAATAAATGGGACAGAATTATATCTCGTGCAAAGTGATATCGTACCTGATTAAACTTTATTTATACAGACAATTTCTACAAGGATTTGTATGACTCTGGTCAGTGTTAATAATCTAAGCCATAATCCGCATCATTCCACCAGTCCGAGAAAGATAACGGCCCACCAAAGCGGCTCCAGCTGTCCGATACAGCTACTGCATTTTACGGACTAGTAAACGGTGAAACTTCACGCGATGCAAATAAGCCGACTGTCGCGTGAGAAACTCCTCCGAGCAGAAATTGCAGCGGTAACGTCTGCTGCCGGAATGCTTGACATTCTCGTGGTTATTGAGACCGTCTCGGCTTCTGAATATCTGACCACAGACACGACATTTATACATCTGGACAACTATTTCTGCCGGATTGCCAGCCAGTTGACTGCCTGGTACCTGATCCACGTGTGTCTTCCTATGTTTCCGTTGCTGTGACTCTGCTGGCGGCATCGTACACTGGTGATACTGTATAAAATGCGCCGACAACTCGGCATCGGAAGCGAATCTTTCCTGGCAGTAATCGCAGACCTTTTCCGAATTGCTCGTGATGTTCCGTCCAACCGACGGTAAACTCGCTTTGCGTGGTCTCCCAACAGAAGGTCTCTTTGCGGAATTTGCAGGACGAGGCTGTTTCCTGAAATAGCCACTTGCCGACACATTTGAATACTGATATGCGGTGGCTGTTGAATCAGTGTACTGTTGATAGTCCTCATACTCATATGGCATTTCAGCCCCATAATCATCAGCTCCATTAAAAAATTCCGGCTTGAATTCAGCAGTCTCACTCTCGTTAGCAACACAGTCATCATCCTGAATGCAGTCCGTCGGATCATCATCCAATATTTCAATAGTGTCGTCATTCAATAACAGATTATCGCTCACAGCGGGTTCAGTTTTGATGTCCGACACATTACCTGGTACTAAGTACTTTGACACAGCACTGGAGTTATGAGGTGAACTGTTACTACTCCAGGCACTGACAGGCTGAGTGCTACTGTATAAAGGCCGTGAGAAACTAGCTGATTGTTGCTGGGAAGTCATCGATTCAGCATCAGGCCACTGCCACAAATTGGTATCTGTCGAATCACTCTGGTTTTCCCCATTTCCAACTGATGGTTCCATCTTTACGTCATGATCTTCCAGGTTCTTCTGGACGTGACGACTCTGGGAGTTGTCGTCATTACTTTCTGACTCCTGACAAACTTGCGGAGCACTTGTCACGGTCGGAGAACTTGTTCTGGAGTTGTTGTAGCAATGTTCGTTCAACATAAAGTTGGCAACATCGCGGTCATCAGCGCGAATGTGCAGACTGCCATAGATGTCGAGGCGTTCGTTGTACTGAACGTTGATCTTGCAAAAGCCGAGCACAATGTTCTTCACAAGATCTGTCAAATCTCTGCAACGAGTAACGTTTTCCTGCATGATGAGATGAAACCTTCGTCTTGGTACTGTTTACCTACAAAACACCATCAGTTGTAATACAATACAAATTTTTCACGCTTCTGTAGTGTCAGATATTATTAGCCATTCTCACACAATCTTCAGTCCCTGAATATGAGGGTCCACACAACTTGAAGGAAGGCTACAAACAGGGACGTCCTGCATCAAGTCATTAGTACCACAATGCTGGATTTTCAGGGGTACCAAAACTTCTGCAGTGAGCAATTCAATTTGACAACTAGCCTAGGTTGAGCAGGGCCTACAATGTAGAGGGGAATGGAGGCGAATGGAGGCAAACTGTCTCCACATAGAGCCTGCGGGGTGAATTTTCACTTCGCAGTGGGATGGACTTTGCAAACTAGTAGGCCTAAGTTAATACAGACACTTGAAAGTGTACGTAGGCCTACTGAACTTGTTGCAGGACATTGAAGTAGATGGTCTCAGCCTTATATTAACGTTATATGGAGTAGGTGTGAATAAAAAAGACAGTTTTTTTGCATTTCACGGTAAAAGGATAATGTAATGACACCATGGCAACGAATCAACACTGCATACGGGTAATAACAACCACGGCTACAGTCAGCGGAGACAGCATAATTTCACACATACTTTGAACAGGTGACGTCTGACGTTAGTGTCATTGTTACGATAAGGGGATGACTGCTGTTTCATGGGGTTCCGGCCCAACTCGCCGAATCCCAAGTCGCCGAATCCCAACTCGCCGAATGCCGGGCTCCGGCCCAACTCGCCGAATCCCAACTCGCCGAATCCCAACATCCTATCCCTAACCCGATCCCTAAACCTATCC
>Ga0056132_1000267_pt1 | contig 12173 bp, 5 predicted proteins | sample WorMetLIZISLAND2_3_FD_71119 | JGI IMG/M metagenome (GOLD analysis project Ga0056132, IMG submission 71119) | Marine gutless worms symbiont microbial communities from Max Planck institute for Marine Microbiology, Germany - Olavius clavatus LIZARD... ...
GGGGTGGCGTGCTGGAGAACAAAAGCGGCAATATCTCTGAAACGCGTAAAGATAAAGGAAAAGTTACTGTAAAGGGCCTAAGCTATAGGAACTCACAAACGCTCTTTCGAACGGAACCATCCCCGACCCCCTATGGCCTCCTCTTCCCAAGATTGGGTGTTCGCAACCCCACCCAAAACTTCAATCTAAAATTTCGGGCAAAGGAGTGATGATAGAGGAATAATGTGTAGGGAGGGCTTATAGGAACTCACCATCGCTGTTTCGGATGGTGCCATTCCTGACCCCATCCAAAGATTGGAGGTTCACATCCCCAACCAAAACTTCAATTGCTATTATCTTAGGAATGGGCAAGCTACGGACTTCAAATCTGGCCGGTATACATTCACAGGGTCCATCCGAACAAAAGCACATAAAAATTTTGGAGAAAAGGGAGCGTGGGCGTATCCAGGGACTGCCCAATTTTTGGGGGTACCCCTATTATCTCAGGAACGGGTAAAGCTACGAACTTCAAATTTTGTACGCACATTCACAGGATCGACCGGAACAAAAGCCCATTAAAAATTTCGGGAAAAGTAGCCGTGGGCGTAGTCAGGGACTCTCAAAATTTTCAGGGCCACATAAATAGAGCGCATCGCGCGGTCATCTTTGCGATAGCTCAGTTTTCTTGTCCTTTAAATGTCTGAAGAAAAGTATTTTTTACATCATCGTAATGAAGTTTCACTGTTCATCCGTGATCTCTAAACCAGAAATTATTGCTATTATGCCAGGTTTGTTGGAGTACAGTTTTTGAACCACAGTGCATGTGGAATCGTTCACGACGACCAATGCAGACGCTGAAGCCTGCGGCAGCGTGCACTCCACTGACAACCACACGGCAATTATGGCACACGGTGCATGACGTGCAAGCCGGTTGCTTTAGGCCGATCAGTTTAGAGCACTATGCAATATTCATGAATTGTTTCTCAGGTAAAACGCTCTGCAACAATTTCAGGCTGCAGCTTCAGACCGTAGCCAGTGCAGTGAAAATGGTAATTTCATTTAGCCCAAACCACATTCAAATACTTAGTTATTATGTAATAGGCTTCCTTAAGACACTATAACAGAGTACACGTTATCAGTGCATGATTCATGGCAGACCTGAAACGCTCATGATAGGCTTACTGTAATCATAGCATCTCTGCAAACGCACTTGAGGCCCAATATATTTTCACGTTATGACAAAGACAATCTTTATTTCACCAGAAATGGTAGCATCAAAAAGGAATAGAACTAATAAATAAATAAAGAAAAATGATATAGGCTAAATAGCTGTACACACAGTAAGGTACGTTATGCTATGATTGTAGTAGCTGTCGCAAAGGCATGCCTGCATACTGAAACTGAAACGCACGATCTTGTTATCAACACTACAGCTCAACAAAGCGGTTATCGATTAGTTGTCGATCAATATGCTTATGACCTGCCTTCTCCGTGCATACCTGAACTATAGTAGGGGCTTAACCATCTGTTACCGCACAATATACTTCTGTCGATCTTTTAATCAACATACACCGCTGACTCGATGTTACTGTAAGCAAGTAGTACGTAAGTGAAATGTAGCTTATCCGTCAATGTATACATGTATTCCTCTAACACGCCGGTGAACAAATAATAATACAGCTATAAATGCGATCGAAAGCACAAATGCTGGTTCGTTTATGGCCCATTTTAAAGAGCCTAAAATCGAGGATGTGCTAGCCTAGTTCGATGATGATGACTGGGAAAGACACAGGCCAAAAATATCGCTCAAACAATCTCCAAAGATTTTTTACACGAGGTACTTTTGTGGAACACTTTATAGGCTTATTAGCCAGAAATACGGCCATCAAAACTGTTGCGTGAGTGCGAATAAGGTGACCCTTACAAGAACGCAGCCTTTTAAAGTGACCATCGTTAGCAGACGCTGTTGGAAGTGTCCAAATCATCACACAGCTAGTTGCGATCGAGAGCACAGGTGGCTTGGTGGTGTAGTGCGTCGGACAGTCGGACTTGTGATTAACAGGTCGCAAGTTCGATTCCCGGCCATGCAATGTCGGGTTTGTACTTGGATGGATGACCGTCTGTGTGCGGGTAAACCATCTCGGTATGAAACCAGTCACCGAGGTCAACTCAGTCTTCCATCCCTCCAGGGTAGGTAAATCGACTACCGGCCTCTGCCTCCTGTTAAGGCGGGGTGTGTTCACTTGTGTCGGGTGGCGGATAACATTGTGTGATCCAACACGGCAAGTGACACCCTATAGCTGTAAGAAGGAATTTCATTAACTTAAGTTAACTTAACTTAAATGTTTTAACTCATACTTGCCAACGGTGCAGTCTTGTATAACACTCATAATGTGCTCACACTACGCAACGCTCACGATTTCGGATAACCGGTTAATAGCTCGCGACCGACAAAACCGAAAGCACTACAATATATAATTATGAGGTGAAGCATTGACTTTGCTAATTCTGTGCGCCAGGAATCTGAGACAGTATCAGTGAAGAGTTGTACAAAAATATGTTTCATTTCAGCCGACCGCAGACGAACTTTTCCAGTTTTGTTTCAGTTTTGTGGACGTAAATAACACACACAACGCTCGGCAGCTCCTCTTTAAATATTTTGTAAGATTTTTTGGATATTTTCAGTGAGGTCTCGAGAACCCTGCTGACCGAGCAAATGATCGCGCGACGTCGCGTGGTTAGTTATAGAAGTGCCTTAAGTTCTGCCGGTGGCCTATAAGACTGTGTGTCGTGACGTTACACGCTGGTCACGACGATGACATTTACAGCCGCTGACATCCGACAAATACACGCGTTCGTCATAAATAACTGCACGGGAAGTTGAGAAATTAATAACTAATTACTTGTTATTGTCAAATTACGTTACAGTCTTGTCTTGTGTCAAGAAATCTGTATCGACAGGCAGTCAGTGACCACGCTGCCCGTTTCAAAATCATAGTCACAGAGTAATTACTTCCTACTTACAAATAGCGAACCTGTGGTTTGCAAAAAGAGATTCAAAACAAAACTAAAAAGTTGAAAAAGTGAAAAAAATGTGTGTTTTAAAAACAACAAGTAGTTTATAAAAATGCCTGCCATGGTAACGAAAACTGTGATATAAGATCGCGAAATTAGCTACCGGTACAACTCGGCTTGTACAAGAGATATGTCCCACAATCTTGCACCCGCGTTGGAGATTTTTTTAGGGTGTGCGAGTTTAACAGTGTTAGTTAAATTTGTGTCAGACAGATCATTGTTGTCATTTTGACTACAATTATCCCATTTGGTCGCAAACTGTGGCGCCTATCGTACAAGGGCGACCATCACACTGGCCATTGCCGCGCATTCTAGTATTCTTAGCCGATCGTACTGTTTGCATGCAGTATGATCAGCTGTTTACGTTAATGCGAATTGTTGCAATAATCGCTCGCTGATGTTCGCGGTGATGACTGGCGTACGATCGGCTTTTTCTCGGCGACAGCTGTGCTTTTTGTTCTGTTTCGTGTCATAGATGTAAAAATCGTTTTTACGCTTTTTTATTTTAAAATAAAAAAACGCGTTTTTAACGTTTTTTATTTTCCCGTTTTTTATTAATAAAAACGTAGGCAAACAGTTCCTGCTATAACAATATGTAGCTAAAAGAAGCGGGTTTCTTTGATCTTTGATATTTGAACAGAACAATGGCTGAGAAATACCTATATAGTATCTATACACACTTTGTTTATTAATATATGTCTATTTTAGTGGCCAACAAAGTCTACAGGTACTTCTGAGCACTTGTTTTGGGGTGAACGATAAAATCTGAGAGTGCATATGGGACCATACTGTGGACATGGACGCTTAACGTTATTTATTCAACGTTTACAAACGTTTTTTTATTCTTGTCACGTTTTTATACGTTTTTAACGTTTTTTTATTTTAATCTCAACGTTTTTTTACATCTATGTTTCGTGTCGATGCTTATTCTATCTACATGCTAAAATTATTGTATTTTTCGTATCAGACGAAGGAGCACAAAAATAAATAACGTGTTCGTATAAATTTCATAGGACAAACAGTTAACAGACGTTTTACGTACCACGACTTATCTTGACATTCTTGTCGAAATCATCAACGATCGAAGTCTTGTTCTGCGCATGGCCCTCCTGACGTCTGTTCTGCTGGGACCTTGTGGACGTGTGCACTCTGGAGTTCATAGCTGATCCGTCAGCTTCATCCGGCGAGAGCTCCGTGTCGCTCAGGTAGATCGGATTCTCGCGACTTTGTCGGTAGCGACCGTCGAACATGTTTGCGTTGTCTTCGACGACCAAAGGTGCGTCTGACGTGGCGTCGCTGCCGGCGGTGACGACGTCGACGTGACGCGGAGTCCCGGACGTGTCGATCGAGTTTTGTATCAGTATGCTGCCGCGCACGACTCGCGGCAGATCGTTGTTGGCGACATGAACCGGTGACTGACTGTCTGTCCTGACCGTACGACGTGTTTCGGCGTTGATGCGATTCGTCTTACCGACGTCGCTGTCGTCGTCGTAAACAACCGGGATCTCACGCCGCCTTCGAGATACCTGAGGCGGTGAACGCGTATCAACGACAGTTCTCCGTCGTTCTGTTACTAAATCTTCGGCCTGCTCTGTCGGCCGATGACGCCTCTGCTGACGCTGCTGGTGTACGGGGTCGTAGTTAGAAGGGTTTGCAGCAGATTGCTGGTATGTCCGACGATCATTGGGGCTATCGATGTCAAATCGCATCGTTTCGTTGAGCTGAACGCCGTAACGTGGAGGTGACATTGGACGCTGACTGGTCAGTCCATTGGAGTGGACACTGGCCAGCAGCCTACTGCCGTGTCTGTCCTCCATTTCTACACGTCGATTTCGATCAGCCACTGGTTCCAGTTCAATATCGAACTCGACCGTCGATCTGCTAGTGTTGCTGTTGAGTACGCCCACCGGCCGTCGACGGTCGGCCATCACGAGGCCGACCGCCGGTGTAGGCGACCGAGATGATGGCGTGACAGACCGAAGAACGTGACCGCTTGTCGACGAACCGCCGGCGATCCACGGAGGACTGGACGGCGGCGGTCGACGAGTGAAGTTAGAGGCGCGCTGATCGGCGGGCGCTCTCACGTCGTACACGCTTGTGTGCCGTACGTCAGGCTGCATTGCAGTGAACCATGTACTACCTAGCGCGTTGTACCGCGCACCTGCATATTGATCGTCAGTCAGCTGGCGCAGCTGAGGCGCCGACCCATACCAGCCACCAGTGATCACTCCCCCGTCACTACTTACACCGCTGTTGCTTCTGCCGCCGCCGTTATCGGCACCCGTAACTTCTCGCCAACCGCGGGTTGCATTTAACCGCATCTGAACGAAATATCGCCTGTTTATAGTGCCGATATCTGCCAGGCGTGGGTCAATGGCGTCAACCGTTTCCACTCGATGCTGACTAACCGGAACAGAACGTGCATGGAGCGGCATGGCTGATGATGCCTGGCTGCCAGACCTGATTGCATCGACTTCTGGAACGATGAAATTACGCGACGGAGAGCTATTAAAGTTGGCGTTGGACTGGGATACGTACGTGCCACTTCTGTATGGGCCGATTTGCGTCTCTGGGTCGCTAAAGTAGTGGAGAATATCGTTAGTCGATTCTGTACCAGTCATCGGTCGATAAATGTTCTCCGTTGTCTGTGTGATGCCGAGATTACGGATGTGACCAACAACGCTGTGCGGTCTCTCCTTAGCGTTGTTGGTATTCACGGTCAACGGCGAACGACGACGATCAGCAATGAAATGCCGACGACGTGGATGACCAGAATTCCACCCTGACTCGCCCTCGTCCCCGGAGCTCCAGACTTCTACGGATATCGGGCGTTGTTGCACGTGCGGCCTGCGCCTCAGCGATGATCGACGTCGATGATTTCTGGCAGCAGGTCGTGGTCGATGCTGCCGCCGAGCGTGCACCTGTCCGCCGACTATCGACACCGTGTAACCGCCCACGTCGTCTTCTTCACCATCGCTGACCAGCCACGAGTCCGGCGGCTCTTCGTCGCTGTTGCTGATGGTGCTTCTTGCCGGCCGATGATGCGGACGTAACTGAAAATCACGGCCGTGACGAGCGTCGAAGCCGGCGTCAGCACGCCAGCCTGCGACAGATGCAGCTGACATGTTGCGAGCGCTGGCTGCGCGAGCTACGTCATCGGCTGCCAATCTGTCGGCATTCAGTTGTGGATCGATATCCCTGCGATGGGCGTGCCTTGCAGCGCTGTGGCTCGTAACGCCATCGACGAGGAGGCTATCGGCGCTAGCTGAGCGAAAGTTGGCCGCTGGTGGCCTGCGCTGAAAGTCATGAAAGTCAGGTGCTCTCAGCTCATGTCCTGCGGCTGTTCCGTCGTTATCGAAGACGGCGAAAGTCTGAGATGCGCCACCCGGTCTATTGATGAGTATAGTCTCATCTGTCGACTCTTTGGCGTCTCTCAGAGTTCCAGATTCAAAATTTGATGGAGAATAGAGCTCATGCATGCTCCTTTGTTGCTGTTTTCCCCTCACATCGTAACCACCATGAAGAAGATTCTGTGTTCTGTCATCCGAATAATGCTGACGATTAATTTCCCCTTCTTGAATATAGTCGCTATAGGCTGTGTACATTCCGTAGTTTGGAATGACCTCGAAAAGCCTATCGGCGCTAACTGATCGAAAGTTAGCCGCTGGTGGCCTACGATGAAATTCGGATGCTGTCAGCTCATTTCGTGCAGCTGTTTCGTCGTTATCAAACACGACGGAAGGCTGCGATGCACTATACGGTCTGTTTTTGAGTGTATTTATTTCCGCTTCTTGAAGATAATCGTTGTCGGCTGAGTACATTCCGTTTTTTCTCGCACGTCTTCGAGCAGCATCGACAACATCCTGCAGCATTTGTGATCTACCAGATGATTGGGGGACCGCCGGGAGATCGAATCGTGGCTGGGGAGCATGCAGTCGGGCACGAGCTGCTCTCAGAGTCGCCCTGTCAGCGTCCGATGCCGCGTGGACATCGGTTCTATCGCGCACCAGCTCTTCCATTGACTCGTACTGCCGTCTTGCTGTCATGTTAGCCGCACGCCGCGTCACTTCTGCCGCGACCTTGACATCCTTCAGATAGCTGAACCCTTTCCGTACCCGCGGTGACTGCACAGCCCCCTCGTCGTCAGCATCCTCAGCCTGCTGTTCATCTGGCTCTGCTGGAACGTCAATCCCAGCCACTGGAAACTTAAACTTCTTGCCGCCGCTGCTGTCGTCGTGGTTGCTCAGTGCTGACTGAAAAAGCTGCGACACCAGCGAGCCAGTTGACTCATCAAGTTCTCCGGGCACTGATGAATTATGCATGTTGCTGTCGTCGCTGGAGCGCTTGGCGCCTCTGGTTATTGTGGACACGGCGCTCGACGTCGGCGTGCGTCCGACGATATTCTCCAGACGTCGAAGAAAGGAAGGTCGACGATCAAATATTGAACTGATGCTTCCGACTTTCGGTCTTGACGGCGACTGCAAGTTGTTGGCTTTCGGCTGCTCCTCAGAGTGTTGAAAAACTTTCGGTATGACAATCTTTCGACGCGGAGGCACAGCAGGCTTGTTGTCGACGTTCGACTGACGCTTACTGGTGCTAGACTGAAGTGGCTGTGAATGAGTCGTCTCCGTGGATTTCTCAGGTAGTTTGGATGAGGGCACTTCAGGTGCAGGTCTTTTATTAGGCTGGATGTCTTTTACAATTAACTCTGGTGGTGGCAATGACGGCTGAACTAGCGGTACAGGAGGCGCAGTTCGCTTTTTCACTTCAGTGAAACTCGATGATATGCCTTCAGACACGGAAGACAGTGACCCGTCAGCTGTCGGTAAATGAAGGTTGCCGTCGGCGGTAGTTTTCGCCGCTTCATCGCTCTCCTCGAAACTGCTGTCTCTGAACCCAGCTGGTGCCCCCAGAATTACGTTCAGATGCCGCTGTTCATGTCCGCTGTCAGACCGCGTCACAGTCGACGACGACCGTCGTACATTGGCTGTCGATTCGTCGACTTGCATCGGACTTTGTCCGCTCAAAGTGGCTATATTCTGGTCGTCGGCAATGGGCAGCGTGCCACTGGTCGCAGTCGGGAACTGAACATCGTAGGACCTTTTTGCGCCTTTCGCTGTCGTCTCGGAGTTAATGTGTGCAACCTGATGATTGCTGGCGACCGCTTGACTCGGTTTGGTCATAAAACGACGCCAAATCGGCGTCGTCTTCTTGCTTAGTTGTTGCTTTTTGCTGTTTTTATCACTTCTGTCACTTCCGAGCGACATTCCGCTGGGCAGAAATCCGTTCTTTTTGTTCCTATTGGCGGTCACTACGGCACTGCTGTTGATTCGGGTTCTTTCTGGTCCGTTTCCGTGGCCGTTAGCGCTGGTAGTCGTGGAGCTAACAGCAGTGGCGGTTGCAGGGTCGTCCTGTGGTGAAGGGCGCGGCGACAACCCGCCGTAGATATCAAGTGTTAGTTCCTTCTCTCCAGCCATCTGATCGCTGAATAACTGCTGCGACTGGCTGCCGAATGACGTCGGCCTGACGTTGTCAGTCATCGTCGTCTATAACGTCGGAACTCTGTGAATGACTTTGTACGGCGACTCTCCGATTAAGAGCTCTGAGATTTAAATGCCACTGGCTCCGATCGTTTAGAAAAGAAGAATCCAATTCACTGTAAGATGTGTCCTGTCGACAACACGCCGCGTTTGTCGTAAACCGAGTCCACCACCAGCAGCGTCAGCTGTTAATACAAATACCTTTGCAGCAGGTGCTTCTTTGGGTGACTCATGACGCAGGTGACTAGCTCGCCAGATCACGTGGAATCCAGTCAGTAGGCTATTTCAAGTGACGTTGACGAAATCCACATGACATCGTAGATCCAACAGAAAGTCCGTCGCCGATCAGTTTTTCGCACTTTGTCGACGCTGATAGAAGAAATGAAAGAAATTGCTTACACATCCGTTATAAAAATGATACAAATTTAACGGCAGCTGCTGTTGCTGGCTATATGCAGCTATCGGCCAGGCTACACGCCGAGTACCTGCAATAGAATGCAGGCGGCGGCATATTGCCGAGATCGATCTTTCGCGTTGACGCCGAGCTTCGGCCGAGGTCGATACGACGCGTGCAGCGTAGCGACGAGTAGGATCACGTAGCTGCAAGACCATTAGAGAAGTTGCGCCACGCACGAGTGGGCAGGTTGCCACGACACACCCACCAGCTGTTGCAGTCGTTCGTTCCGTGTGCAGGTATACAATGATAATCGTTTGCCCGAGATATATGATCCGAAAATATTCCGACGAGGTTGCGATTATCCTTTGGCGACAGTCACATGCTGCTTTCACACATTAGTGAACGACGAAGACAGCAAGCATGCGAATGAACATCGCAGCTGCATTTGTGGACCTGCCCAGCGACAGGAAACCACGTCACTCGCTGGCGAGCCAGTCGCTCACTGGCCGCGAGCGAACAGAACGTACTTTACTGAAGTGATGTCGTGTCTACAGACTATACAATTCGAAATTGTCGCCACCCGACGAGTAGTTCGGTACTTCGGTGCCTATTGGCTACAAGCCGCTGCTGTTAGTCGCGTACAGCGGTCGTAGTCATAGCAAACGTGACGGTCTTAGGGCGCATAAATAAAAAGAAACAATTCAGACTCAGTAGGCCTACATCGTTGCAGCATCCGTCAGCCTCGCCGGCTTACCTTATCTGCTGTCTCCCGTATTCAAGCTTTTTGTAGTGATAGCCTCAGCGCGCGCACCTGCCGATTACTATTATTATGATGGACACGCTGTCGCTGATATGCTGCGCGGCCGCGCTCAGTGCCTGTGCTGGCGTTGGCACCTGAGCAAGGTGCTGCCTGGGAAAGTCCTGACCCACTTGAGAGAGACCGTCAGTGACAAAGACTATTATTATCACGCACCTGCCAGATGAAGCTGATTAATCTCGCCAAATTCAATACATTTTTAATACGCTGGATTTGCATTTAGACAGCAGACGAAAATCGCTTTTGATCTTCCAAACTGTGCCTTAGAAAAAAGGGAACATTCGCCAATTACTTAGCCTCCTTATAACGATCTTGATAAATTTTGGCTTGCAACACATTTTGATATTAAATGCACATAATAGTTTCCTAAATCTTCTTGTTGTTACTTTCTTTTCTGCGTAATTACGTCTCGGGGTCAGAAAACACGTGCTTAGAGTAGAATAAAATAGAATAGAATAGAATAGAATAGAAACAATAGAAATGTAGATTTGGAGAAGAATGGAGCAGATAAGCTGGCCAGATAATGTATCAAACGAGCATGTAGTGCGAAAAGCTAATAAAAGCGGGAATTTGTTGAGCGTTATGTCACTGATATGGCAAGGGAAACGCGGATGGATGGGTCACTCACAAGTTATGAATTTCTGCAAGAAATTTTAGAAGGAAGAATGACTAGGAAACCAACAAGGAGAAGGAGACGAATACAGTTGCTCAACGATTTGGTTGAAAAGATGGACTTGGACTACGCTACGTTTCTCTGAAGAGAGAGACTGAAGGCAGATCTACGTGGCGTGCAGCAAACAGAAGAGAGAGTAGAGAGATTGTCAAATACAGATCAGCTGTATAGCAGACAACTGAAAGAAGAAGAATCTACATTCAGAGATGAACTACGCAGTAAATGACTTATGAATAAACCTACCACTTAGTTTCATATCTGTTCCCTTACCATTTTGTGAAATTTGAAAGTTCAGTTGTACATGTACAACTTTACAGCCGTCATTTAATTCGAAAGTGCAGTGGTGTGGTGCAAATAAAAGTCGATTATCATAGAAAACGTTTACCAAAGATGTTACATTCTCGCTCTTGTGTCAATATAGGCCTACATAGATCAAATTATAATAATGTGTTCAATATATCTGCCCTCGGCAGGCGCGCAAAAATACGCGTACATGCATGCTGTGACCGGTGAACGCGACTGGATCGATAGATAGGTCAATGATGTCAATGACGCTTTGCCTCGCAGTGACTTTAAATGGCTTCGTCGGCATTCAGAAATAAGTACGGTAAAATTAAATCTATCGAACAGAAACATAGGGTGCGCCAAAAAAGTATCCACTAAAGTTGCTTGCTATTTTCTGAGCAACCGCTTAAAATTTTACGGCGAAATTTCACACACGTATTACTTGTTCATACCTGTCCATGATCACTGTATTCAAATCTATTGTTGAATATGTTGGTGGAAAACCCTTGAGGTTTGGTTAAGCCTAATATATGACGCATTTTAACGTAACACAAAAACCTAATCGTTTATGTGGTCTGTCTGTTCGCTGCCTTCGACCGTTCGACGACTTTTAGGCTCCTTGGTCCTGTCTGTAGAGCCACCTATTGAATGAAATAGAAACAAAATTTTGTTAGACGATGGTTGTTATTTTTAAGCAGCAAGTGAGTCCAACCATTGAATAAATAGTCCCACTATTTATGCGTTTTTGGGTTTAAGTTTATTTATGGGATACTAAATTCTGGAACGTGTTTGAAGGTAGGCTTAAACTAAGGTCAGTCTTGCCTTTTGTCCACGCGATATTTCACAACTGGACTTAATGGAGTCCTGTTATGTAGCGTGTCTTATGTGGTAGGCCTCATAGTCAAATAGGTACAAATTTAACTGACCCGACCCGACCCAGCACAAAAAATTAGACCCGATCCGACCCATAGCATAATGGTGCTCAGCCAATTAGAGCCAGTGTTATTCTAGTTATTGAAATCATTTTAGTTATAGTTACAGTTAGTTTTTTGTTTAATCATTTCAGTTATTATTTAGTTTTTATTTAGTTATAGTTATGTAGTACGTCTTAAGTATCTGTCAATATGACATTGTGTGATCTATGATGACGTTGACATCATGTCTTGTCATGACAAGTTAATCCATTCACTGCCTGACAGTGACACTATCCAACTAACAGACGCATTCTGGTTAGTTAAAAGTAGACCCTACATGAAATATCAAATCAACTGTCAATAAGGTCATTCCAAAACATTTCTGTCACATAATGTCTTCTTGTATTCAAGCTCACGCAGAACACTAAAATTCACTTTCAACCAGACTCTCATTTCAAGAGATTTCTCCATTCTATTTCGTCTCTTATGATTA
>Ga0056132_1000269_pt1 | contig 12134 bp, 8 predicted proteins | sample WorMetLIZISLAND2_3_FD_71119 | JGI IMG/M metagenome (GOLD analysis project Ga0056132, IMG submission 71119) | Marine gutless worms symbiont microbial communities from Max Planck institute for Marine Microbiology, Germany - Olavius clavatus LIZARD... ...
CTCCAGTGAAGACCGCATGATCGTAGCTGGAGTCGTTTTGGCATGATACCAGCGTGTGACGGACAGACGGTCAGACGGTCGGACGGACGGTCGGACGGTCGGTCAGACAGAATCTATCATAGCTAATACAGCGCTCTGCATAGCAAGCTATGCTGACGCGCTGTAAAAACGATCACTCGAGCAGTAATTCAAGCAGGGCCATATTTAAGGGGTGGGTTAACGGGTTCAAACCCCCTCCGAAATGTTGGGAATTTCCAATTTCTAAATGTCTAAATTCTAATGATCAAAACAGCTACGGGCATTGCACATAAACGGCTTAAAGATGTTGCCATTTTGACAGCCGTAAAAGCATCAAAATGCAATTGCGGGCCCCGGATCCGCCCGGATCCCGCTGAGGGGGAGCTTACAGCGCTCCCCTAAACCTACTAGCTAGATTCAGAAAAAGAAAAAGGACTGCATGGGAAAGGGAGATGAGGAAAGGGGCTAAAAAGGGGAAGCAGAGAGACAGGAAAAGAAGAGAAAGTGAGCGCAGGTGAGGAAAGGAAGGGGAGGGAAGGTCAAACCACTCCCAAACAAAAATTCTGGCTACGTCCTTGAGTAATATTGGGGTGACACACGCTCAAGAACCTGGTACAAGAAACTTGTCCTATAGAAACTTGCGTCGATACACGTGACCAAAAGTGTCCGGTTGGATCGGCCGGCAGTGTTCGAAAGTTTCTGCTACAAGTTGCTTGTACAAGTTTCTTGAGTGTGTGTCACCCCCATAAGACGCGACAGCAGGTGGTCGTACAGTAAGTAAGACGACGTGTCATGCATGCCAACATAGGGGACAATCATTAGTCAGAGGTGCGGATAATATAATTCAGGTTTTACTGTACAGTACACTTTTCAAGCTCCGATGGATATTCTGTGATTTGTGAGTAGAGAACTGACTGACGCGTAATTTGTTTGCGTGCGCGATAAGCGATCATATCAGCAAGTAGGGATGACAAACGCTCACGTCGCTCAAAAAACTTGTACAAGAAATTTGTACCAGAAAGTTGCGTCGATGCACGTGACCAAATTGTGCGGTTTGATTGGTCGGCTGTGTTTTAAAGTTTCTGATACAAGTTTCTTGAGCGTATGTCACCCATAAGACGCGACAGCAGGTGCTCGTACAGTAAGTAAGTAACGAACCTGCGTGTCAGAGGAGGACTGTTGAAGTATATTGCTGAGCAACGGTCGCATTCGGCGCCTGTTGAGTGTCATTGTAACCAGCGCGTCGCCACTCAGACACGCTATACATAAAGTTCAACAATACATTTATGTAGAAACCCATGTTTACAGCACACCAGTCCGTCCATTTGTCTGCATGAAATAGACGGCATGTGAAAAAATGGATTTTCGTTGCGATGACAGTGACAGACGAGGTGTCACGCTTGCCACCACAGGGGACAAGGTAGGCCTACCCATTAATCAGCGGTGCGGATGACATAAATCAGGTTTTACTGTCGACCTTTTTGCCTGGCCTTTGATGACGATTGATGAGCAGAGTAGCCTAATCTGCAGAATTACTCGTTGGCGTTGAGCTTGCGAACTGCAAAGTAGGCTATATTTTGTGGACTCATCGTATAGAGACCTCCGTATAGAGACCTCCTTGCATAATCTCGTAGGTGCAATAGCCGTACGGGCGTGGTAATAATTAATATATAATAATCGCCTTTTGCATTTAAATCATTCAAAGCTTGCCCGTTGATAATCTGACAGCGTTAAATAAGTCAGTATGTATTCTTCCTGCAAAATACCGCACTGACGGTTGAAACAAACGAAACTTAGGCCTACTTTCTTGGCTCAAAGTCTGAAATAGTTCCAAAATAAATGTAACACTAAATAAACTATGCGAGGCAATGCCCGACATGACGGCTGCCTACTGCCTAGTTTCAGGGGTGACAAAAAATTATGGTGTTGTGACTTCACAAAATAGGGATCCGTTAATGTGCAAAGTTTGTAAGACTTGTTGGTGTCGTAGCCTAAAGCCTACGCAAAATTCAAGTACTCTAGCTTCGGAAGTTGTGGAGAAATTTAAAAGGATGCGAATTTGTGTAAAATGGCCAAAGGACACTTCAGCTAAACAGTTCTAGGGCATGTGAGCCTATACACTGGGACTGAAAGAACGTTTTTAAATTTCAAGAGTTCGAACAATTTTCAGACATCGGCACCTTTGTAGCCCAAGTTACAGAAAGCGGGGTACAGAAAGCGAGTGAGCCACTTTGTGAGTCTTTGTCTACCCACTCTCAAAACCGTGCAGGCGCCGCCCGTGATGTCGTGACATAAGAAAGCTACAGAGCGGAACGCTTAATACCGGTAGCGCTGCGCTATTCAGCTGACACCTTCGCCTCTGACTAACTTGCTTACTCGGGCGCGGGGTGACGGCGACCTTACCCACGCTATGCACAAATATGTCATACAGCTCATCGTAATATGAGCCTATCTGCTCAAGAATGCATACAACCGACAAGCTGAAGAAAAGCGCGACAGTTTTCGTTTGACAAACGGTTATTATACAATACGCGACTTACATATTATTAGATTACACAGGAAGTATCCAACTACACTGCTATAGCAAGCTAACTAACTCGGTCGTTAATCCGTGACTACTGTGCTAGCTACTGGATCATGTTTACACCATGCACATCTGTACCAATCCACTATAGAAATGCATTATACGTATATACCGTCGTGCATATCCACAATGACGGATATAGATTGTCTCGTTTTAGTCGTTTTTACTCGGTCATATACGTATGAACGAGCATTGCACGTATCCCGTTATGACGACGTAGGCGTAATAGGCCTAATAATGCACCCCATCGCCAGAAAAATGAAAAAAAAAACTTACACGAAAGTGTCAGAAATACCAAGAACAGAATGACAATGTAACGTGAAAACGGTTGTTAAGTTCATCCGTGAACGATATTAATCACAGGTAGATGTGATTAGAATACTGGAAGCTGCTGTTGATTAAAAAGCGCAATGCGTCGAAATAATATGACTATAGTAGAAGAAGACATTAATGAGTTAAACATGTATAGTACGACGTACGTTTTGGTTTTAAGGCCGGTTTTTGACGCCCTAGCGTCTTGGTAGCGTGCTCGTCACTGATTCCGGTCACTTTGTTGACGTCACTTCCTGCACTGCTGAAACCGGAAGTGGAGCTATCGGCGCTGCCCGACTCGATGTCGCTGGACGCCGATGTTCGGCTGCTGGTGCGTGCAGGTGGTTGGTGTTGGTCGGTGTCGACCTGTTCGACGGGCTGGCTGGTAGCTGTATCTGATAGTTGTTGGTCCACGTGAATTGGTGCGATGTCCAGCGTCGCAGGTGGACAGGCCTGTCGTCGTTGCGTCGATTCGATGTTCGCTTTGAGACGGGCAGGCCGAGCAGCCACTGGAGGCTTGCGTTTCAGATTGGTCGGACTACTGTCAGCAGTCGCCGGTCTCGCGTCGGTCCTGCGTTTAGAGCCGGAGTCGTGCAACCGACTACTACGATGCCGGTGAGACGGCCGCGCCTTGTGCTGCGTCGACGACGTCGTTGCGGCATCGCGCGGCAGCTCGTTCGCCCACTGCAACATTTGCGCTTCCAAGTTACCGATGACGCTCTGCTTGCGCAAAATTGGCAGGATCAGATCGTTGATATTCTCGTACAGGTTCTCCGGCTACAACCACATATGCACAGACTGCATAAACAGGTAGCAGACTGATACAGGCGCAGATTAGTTTCTGATTATTAACACGGCCACAAAACGTTAGCCGACAGTTCTACTGAGCCACAAAACTCAATTCTGGCTCACTTTTACCACTAGATTTATTTTATTATTATATTATAGTGTAATGTAGTGTAGTGTATTTAGCACTATATATGGTTTATTTTGTGTGTTTGGTTCTCTGTGTTAGCACTATAGTCTATAAGTGATTTCCTGGTAGACTCGACTCTGAAATGATTCTCTTGTGTGTCGAGTGAGAAGTAAAACTCACACACTCACTACACGCGTGCATCGGTGCTATGACCCGTCTCCAACTTATGCCGGCGTCAACATTCCCATCTTGGCACTTCAAGACAGCCTATTATATGATGCTTCACGGCGTGCATGCATGTCGATATTTGATAGGTTGTATCAGATAAATTTTTCCGTAGGCCAAAGCTAAACTTGCAATGTAATGGCTGCTAGCTTGAGGGCATCACGACGCAGGACGGCGCAAGTCTGACCGCTGGCCAAGTGAAACAACGTCAATAACATATAAATACAGAGTGGGCCAAAAGTTTACTCCCTCCCCAAATACATCATAGTCACTCAGTCAATTTTGCGTTCAAGCCAACAACAAAATATGCTGACCAACTGGATATTAGCAATAGCATACCGGTAGCCTAATGGGACATTTCAGCCGACACAACGTGGTCATGAATAATTAAGTTGTATTAATAACAGTTTTATGCAGTTAAATAGCTTCATAATAAAAACAGCGTGAAAAGTTGCAACTAATGTCTACAAAACGTAAACTGTGCCGCATAGAAAAATATTTAAAAAATGTTTCCAGGGAGATCTCAGGACCATTTTGTAGCGTCCCCGTTTGCCGCTGCAGATTCTTCATCAATTATGCCTGCTTGTGCTTAATCGAATGGACGATGGATTCGCCGACACGAACAAGACTTAGTAACTCACCTTTTCTATCGGTACTTCGAACTCTTCTTCGAACTCTGTATCACTCCATAGACCGTCATCTTTTTCGTCATCAATCTCGTCATAGTCACTGTGTATAACTTCTTGCTCGTCACCGTCTGCACAGCACACAAACAGTACGTTATAGGCCACCGTCGATTTCTATTTACAGAACTCAGTGACGGTTTACACAGGAACGTACGATATACAACGCTCTGCTGCAGCCAATACGGACTTCATCAATCACAATATTAATATTTCGTGTTATCTCTGTCTTGCCATCAGTCACGCGCTGGTATTATACATACTATTACATAGTCTTTCCAGTGCCAAAATATAAGACAAACAAGAAGCGTAGCTATCCCTAAGAAGGCCGATCCCACTGCTTACGATGTATGATAAAGCTGCAGAACCGAACTGTCGACCAATAAATGTACAATAATATGTAGTTGATGCTGTGGATATCTTCGGTGACGCTAACTTCATTAAGGTAAGTTTGTTTACAGCACGGTCAAGATCACTGATACAGAATTTCCGACCCCAACACCGCTGCGCATGCCGGAAGCGTGACCAATTAACCTGTGCCGGCTCACTGTGCTACGTGCATTACGTAACAACTTGTAACAAGCATCGTCCAGTCCACACGGCGTATGCCTATGCCTATGTCGGAACAGCCTGATGTGGCGTTTCTCCGATTCGTTTTTTCGGTGCGCTTTGTGCCAAATTTGTGGCTAAACGATACATACTATGATACTACAGCAAAAGTATCTGAAGAAGCGAATACGAAGTTGCGTGCTATGAACACGATGGAACAACTTTTAGTCCTCTACACCGACCCTGAACGCTACAACACACAGACGGACGGACGGACGGACAGATAGCCAGACAGATAGACAGACGACATCATGATGCCAATAGCAATCTGTACTGTGTAGCGGTACGATCGGTTAAAAGTGAAAACAAAACTGAGATCCAATTGTCTATCAATGAATTAACAACAGCGTGATAAATTGAAGCTGCTGCAGCTGACCTATTTCGTTGCCGTCGATGTCTACTGCCTCGTTCTTGAAGATGCTCATATTGGCCAAGTTTGGCAGACTCAGACGATTTGAAGCTTTACCAAACAACCTGTAATCACATGGCGACGCTGTTTGAAATGTCATAACTATACGTCGTTAACCAATAAAAAGGACACGTCATTCTCGTCATTCTGATTTATTTTAATCAGAGAGTTGACAGAAAAGAGCAGGAGGTCGAGTAGCCGCGGGGTTGGGCGCCCACTGGCGGTAGGGTCTGGGGAGAGAAATATATTTTTTTAATTTTCAAGTAAAAATGCAAGGTTGTATGCATTTTCATTGCGAAAAACTATACTTGCGGTCAGAAACCGGAACGAGGGGCTTAATCGACCCCATAGGGGCTGAAGATGTAAAATGTAAGAGGGGTTGAAAATTTGGCAGGGAATTCAAATCCCCAACCCGCGTTGAACTCGCACACTGATTTTAAAAATTCTCTACACTCTCTAGGAAATTTATAATAAAGCGATCATTAAAGATCCCATCAAGATCATTACTACCTCAAGTGCGTCACTGCACTACCTTGTGCATTATCAGTGATCAAAATTCGCACTGTTTACAGTCACGGCAACTGCAGATCAGGCGCGCACGCACTGAAGAGAAGACGCTGGAGCAAAACGCTCTCATTGCACAAGAAGAGCCTACGTTCATCAATCCCCGAATCAAAATCAACGACATTTGTTATTATAACGCGCTTATAACACAACTTATTATTGCTAAAGTGCGGTAAGTAAGACTCCGCCAAACTCATCAGCAAGAAAATTCGACGTACGGGTTGCGCTGTTTTTTTTCGACATTTCAAAAAGTAGGCTTGATGTAGCGAAACATTTGAGTTGTGGTCGGATCTTTAATGACGGCTTTATTGGAAATTTTGTAGAGCGTGTGTCAGTTAAAGAATTTTAAAATCAGTCAATACTATAAAGATATGGGCAAGAGTATTGTCATGGTGTCTCCTTTTTCTGACTTACATTGTATGTAGCGCCAGTTTTGACAGGAGGCTAAGTGAAACAAAATGAATTCGAATTCATAGTAAATTCTTAGTGATAATTTGCATAATTAAAAGGTTCGTCGTCAAGGTCACGAGGTAACCGTACAGCATAAATAGGAGGTCTAAATAATTAGTTAAGTAAAGTAAATAGTGGTTTTGCCAGCTACAGCAGAAGACTTTGCTATACGAAAGTTTAAATGTTTTACTGAGCGCGTTGACTTCTCCCGTTATATAAATTTCTAATGCTCTGTAAGACTAGTAGCTCTGATTAACCCGGAGTCATTTATACATTTTTCTTTTTGTTTTGTCATTTGACGTAGAGTTTTTGTGTGTACTGTCATGCCTGAAATGCCAATGGACTTGGTATTTTACTTGGTTTTATCGCGTTCATAATTTAAGAATAGGCCTACACAGTAAACACGAAAACTGGGCCATCGACCAGACGAACGACAGATTTGGTGAACAACAACAACAACAACTTCAACAAGAAGCTTTATAAACTACAAGGTCAGATGTCAAGGTCAAGAGATGATTTTAAAAACAACATTGTTTTCGTTTCAACGGATGAAAGGAATTATATGGAGGGCAAGTGATCGGATCGCAGATTTTCTGGTATAAGTTAGACATTATTTTATCAATAATGAACTGGGACTCAACACAGACTAACCTGGACAAAGAACCTCCGATCGAGTTTCGATTGTCGGATTTCTTAGACTTCTTGCCAGTTCCGGGCGTTTTCCTCCTCAAATGTCGTTTCCAGTTATTGCTTAGCTTCTTGTTCCACGATACTTCCTGTGACGCCGCTTTGTTACTTACTTCATCCTTGTCAGCATCCAGTTCCTCTAAGACGTCTTCCTCACAATTATTGATTCCGTCTCCAGACGTATTGCTGCCGTTGTTTGACACGTTGTCGTCCTGGTCATGGTCATGGTCATGGTCATGGTCGGACATATCTGATGATCTATTTTGTTGTGTATTGGCATCAGAGACCTGTATATCATCGCCGCTGTTGCTCTGTTCGATCACGTCCAGTATCTCCGAGTTGGAGTAGACGTTTTGTTGCGGCTGCAGCTCTGGGGTGTACATCTGGAACCCTTCCGCCGTGTCGTATGCGGGTTCCGTCGTCATGACGACCGCTTCCGGACCGGACTTAATTTCAACGCAAAATCGTCAACAAATCCTGCCAGATCGACGCGGTTTTGGTCACGTACGCCACCAGCAAGCCACTCGACTATGACACTCCGAAGCCGCTACCTGAGTACACACAAACACGACACAAAAAGGCACGGACTCACAATGAGAGAGAGAGACCCAGAGCAGCCGTCGACAGCAGCAGACCGTGGCGACTCGGTCGTAAACTGCGCATGGGTACAGTAATAGTGAGCAGACCGCTGTGGGCTATAGTCACCAGCCGACTCGCCGGCGACCATAGCCTGCGTATATTCTGCTGACAATCGTTTCCGTTGCGTGAGCACAACTAACATATACGCGGGAATTCTTTACTTGTAACGACGTCAGAGTTAGTTACATCCGCATCGCCTTCAGGCGCCCCACGTAAACAGATCGTGATCATGTCGGGGTCGCAAGGAAAGACAGTCACCGCGCAAGACAATGGTCTTTGTTCAGTCGGCCTCTCTCAACACGCAATAGTAAATTACATTATATTTCCCCACTTTTGAAAAAAATAGCTCTATTACGGAAATCAACGTCTTGTTTCCTTTTAGCAGTCCCACCTTGTTCAGTTTTTAGCCGATCGTACTGATACACAAAACACTGATCGGCTATTGGCATCATAGTGTCGTCTGTCTGTCTGTCCATTCGTCCGTCCGTCTGTAGCCCTAACTCTGTATATTGTGGCGTTCAGGGTCGAACGCTGATCAAGCTACATAATCGAGTGACATTTTACAGAAACGTTCTGAGAAATTTTTATATAACATAACTCGAGGAAAATAGTTTATTTAGTCAAGTTCTTGTCAATTTATTAGACGATCGTACTGTGACGCTGTGGTTTGTGAGTAAACGATACATCCTACACCAAGTGTCTGAACAAGTGAATAGGAAGTGCCCCCTACGGATACGATTTCACGACTTTCACTTCCTACACCAACTCTATCCCCTCAAACTTCCATATCTTGAACCATAGACATTGATGCCATCTTATCTGGCGAATACATTACTACACACTGTGATGTGTGAACAAGCGAATTAACCGCCAAAATTTCTACGCCTGGAATAGCCATCGTCAGCATGCCAGACAATGCAATAGCCTATCGTATCCGCGATCTACTTTTCATCGAACGTTGTATGTCTTCCTGCGATTATGATGCAGCGTGGCTTAATATCTGGCCGAACATTGACACATTTTGACGCATAATTTTCGAAGTCGGTAATGAATATTTTGCTTTGATTACGCACGGTATTTATATAGGCTAGTCACAGAATCGACCATGAAACGAGGAAGTTCTATAGACTTCCTTCAACCAAGCGTGCACGTTGAGGTTGAGTGCAGTTGTGTAGGCGTGCAGCGATCAGCTTTGCTCAAATCTCATCACTTTTTGTTCCTTATGAAGTTCCTTGTCTCAGGCATAGGGCCCCAAGTTTTGCAAATCGAAATAAACGTCTTATGTTCTATTTCAAAGTGTTGCAATGCAAATACAGTAAGTTAAATATTTGTTACTGGCTGTCTTCCTCTATGACTTATCATGCGCAACGACCTAAATTGTAACACGATTTCTCTGACAGCTTGTCAGTTGTGGGCTCATATTCAATGATCCATCATGAGAATAATGGATCACGGTTGCTAAACAACATACGCTAAATACTGTGCAGTTGCAGTCAAAATCTAAAATAGCAAGCACACAAGCATAAATCAGTCGCTTACACCGAGCTGATTCATATACTACCGTGCATTGAATCGCCACATGCATGTAAAGGGTTCATAACAAGAATGCTGTATTAATACGTTCTGTGGAACGCGGTATGTCCCTTTTGTGTGCAGGCTGTTACGTTACACTTATAATAGTGGGCATATGGGCGTATAAGCTTATTACAGATAATCTATCTCCAACAGATTATATAGCCATTTTATGGCTGAATAAAACAGCTACAAGCAGCTGCACAGTCACAGTCAATGTCTTCTACTGTCGCTCCTCGTTTATGCTCGTCTGCATGGGCGTAGCCGCGCCATCACAAGGCAAGAGGAGACAAACTGCCCCCGGCTTGTTTTTTTGCTCGAGCATAATAGGGCCTACCACATAAACACAAAACACAAACATTACATAAAAACGCACTCACGTACACGCCCGCAAACAAGACTGAACTCTGGTTACGCCTCTGCTAGTCTGTGACTGTCTGCCTATACTGTCGTTCGACCAGTCATTATTGAGCACCGAATCGCACCACGAAACAGCAGCGTAGTAGACAGTTGAATCGAGGTCTATTCAGTAAACGACAGGTCGTGCTTTTCATAGCATCAGCTTTTGTCCCTCGATCCAAGATCAACTTTGTCGCCGACGTGCATACAAGGCGTAGAAGGCAGTTTGGCTGGCATACTTTCAGAATACTTTGCACTATATGAGTCACCGATAGGCTAGGCCTACACAATGGGCCACATCAACCCTACTGCACCGAAACGTGTGTACAGCAGTAACAAGAATTCGTTCTGTTGAGTTCCGTATCTGTCCATTGCTGCACAATTTTGCTGTTACGCTACAGTTAGCAGGGATACCGGTATCACAGACAGTCTATCTCCACAGGATTTCGAGATAATACCAAATGCATCGGGGTCACGACTCTGACCTTTCGAAGTCACGCGACGTCACGTGTGCATGTATGATTTCCTGTAGGCGTTCAATTTGCTTCTCGACACCGATCCGCTATCTTGAATTAATGCATCAACGACCCTTCGGAAATGTATTACGGGGTGCCAATTTTGGAAAAAAATGGAGTGAAAACAGGGAACCGTTTACTGAATTTTAACCCCCCCCCCCAGTCACTAACTAGCTTAGGATGTTATGGTGCTTTATAAATGTTTAAGAAAACGTAGCCTACCTGTGCAGAACACTTAAGTTACTCTACACCGCGTATAGACTATATACGCTTATACAATTACAGTTAGCGAAAAATAGTCAACTATATCTAAACTGTCTAAAGCACGTTTGTTGCTCCTACCTGTGGCCTGTGTTGTTAAAAGCTTGCATGAGAACAATGTGCAATGAGTCGGTGGACCGGTGTGCAGTGCCAAGTTCACTGATAGCCGGCGGCGATGGTGACAGTGAGGTCAGTGTTTGTGACTGTTGTGTTTAAGTGTAATGACGTCATGCATGCTAGCGTGTGTGATGCATCCTCACACTGGTCATGTCGTCGCCAACTGTGTGTGTAGCCCACCTGCATCGTGGTGCGTCATCGAAACAAAGCTGTGTAGTCAACGGCTTGTCATTGCCATGTCCTGGGTTCCAAACTGCGATCATTAAAGTTATGAAAACAAACGTGCAAAAATGAAACACATACCGGTATTAAAGTTGCATTTAGGCTCAGGTCTGTCACTCACTAAGTGTCTTCGTCAATATGTAGGCCTACACCAGTCTGACGATGGCGGCGATGGTGACGAAGATTTGTTTAACAACGACGACGACGACGACAACAACTACTTGTAAGAAATAATAATGTAAATTGATCTATTTTTTATTTCAAAAGTTATCTGAACGCAGTGAGTGAACGAAACAGTGGTGTAGGCCTAACTATTAACAGTCTTTATATAACGGACAAAAAAGTTGCAGACAGTCACGCAGGTGACAGATTGCCCCGGATTGGAATTATTCTGTAATGCCACCGGTCTAGTTAAATCAGTAAAGGCTACATCGACCCTGCCGCTCTGACGTCATCTGCATAATAAATTATGTCAGCGACGCAAGAACTTCCGACATCTGCTAACAGTCTGTAAGCCTACATATTAGGCCTACAGTTGTAAAAAAGATAACTGTGTGTGGATGTGTGTGACTGTGTGTGTATGATGACCGAATATGTTCTTTCTCGTGTATTAGGCCTACTAGCCTATTCAATATTCTCAGGTTCAGACAGAGTGAATGGTCTGACTGTATATGAGAGCAACCAGATGGCCCTCAAATGCGACTGTCAGACTTAAGTTACTGAACTTGCCAAGTCTTCTGATCGAAACATAGGCCTAATTTGTTTTAGCATGGTATATATCATTGCCATAGTGTCGTGGATCGACTACTGGCTTAGCTCCTGAAGTTAGTTCCTTCGGCATCGCCGCTCGGCTATAGGACTCTGTCAAAGGGCAGATGTTGTGTCTCCAGCGTAAGGATCTTGGCAGAGCGCTACACCTCTAAAGTTGCTGTGGATGCATGTAGAAAGTCAT
>Ga0056132_1000271_pt1 | contig 12075 bp, 12 predicted proteins | sample WorMetLIZISLAND2_3_FD_71119 | JGI IMG/M metagenome (GOLD analysis project Ga0056132, IMG submission 71119) | Marine gutless worms symbiont microbial communities from Max Planck institute for Marine Microbiology, Germany - Olavius clavatus LIZARD... ...
CCATGATGGAGCAAGATGACAATTCTGTAGCATCACCCACGTACCATCTCGACTGGCACGTTCAATTATCTTCATTGCTATTGGTCCTTGTCCCTGACCAAGTGACAGCGAGGCTAACTTCTGTCCTCCAAAGCCCTGTTTTTTTCACGGCATAATGCACAGCATTCAATGTGTGTCAGCCACTGAGTTTGCAACATCAGCACTGGAACACAGTATTATTCTGAAACAGAGTACGTATGATAAGAGGCGAAATGATGTAATGTAATAACCATAAAAACCTTTTTATTTCTGTAAGAGTGACGTTTCGGCCGTTCAAGGTCATCCAAGGTCATTGATTTTGATACCAATCGAAAGCGCGTATGCGACCTCCTATTGGACCGTAATAGTAACCTTGGCCCTATCTTGCACCGTTTCAGAGATATTGCAGGTTTTTCTGCTCATGACCCTACCCCTATTCCACCCTAATTTTGGGGTGTTCCCGTTGGACCAGTTGGCCCACGTTGGGGTTAATTTGAGCACATGCTTAAGCTATTTGGCCGTGACATTATTTTCGCAGTATTCCACCTGTGTGAAAAACATAATACCTGAACGTCACGGACACCGGGACAGACGGACAGACGACGTACCGACAGACGACGTACTGTGGCATAACCGAGCGGTAAAAACTAAGTCTACTGCACGTGGCCAAAACAGAAAACTTACAAAAACAAACTACCAGTAAAAACCGATTAGTGAAGTATGGGACAAGTGACGTTACCATGCATATCGTTAAATGATAGCTGCTACAATGGTGTTTGTTAGTTTTTTTTTTTTGGGGGGGGAGGTAAAGCACAAATTGGGGGAGGAAGCTGTCTCCTCCCTCCCCTTGCCTGATGGGACCACCTTTTTATAAATAAAAATGCGATACCTGGTCATCAGCAAACTTGAGAAGCGCCGCTGTCGGATCAGCTCCAGGTGACAATACAAAGATCAGCGGAGACATACAGTCGCTGTCGTTGAAAGAACCGGATAGATCAAATGGAGGCGGTTCCACGTACTGCTTCCCGATTTTCTGCGTCACGAATTCCACGACTGCCGGTATAACTTTGTCTGGTCGTATCGCGTGCAGTATCAGCAGTCGCTGGAACTGGGCAAGACGTTCTCCAAACTCCCCAGGCACCTGCTCGTGATGTGGTTCCTGCATCGTACAAAACGGTCAGCAAATTGTACGATTTCAGTCACACTCGCGAACGTGCCTGTACGACTAAGGTTATTTCTCTGAGAAAGAGGCCAACTCTGATATAGAACAATATTATTCTCTCTAAGGCAAGACGGGTACTGCGTTAATTAACGTTACATCAGGAGGAGAAATGTAAAAAAGTGTATAATCATTTCTTTCTGTCTTCTTCAACGAGCTGTAAAACATTTTCATTTCTAAGTATATCACTCCACTTTAATCCAAGTATTTGCCTTCTTAACCAAATTTCCCTAACTTCCATTTTCTTTATTTTCTATATTATGAATAAATACAACTAGTCGATCTTGTTGCAATGGAAGGGTATAGTAATTACTTTTATGTTGTTTATACGCCGACGTTAAGCAGTTCGAAGCAGCATAATAGACCACAATGGTTTTGGTGAGTACTTTTTTTTACATCGATCCCTCATTATACTTACCAAAATTAATGACTTTGCAGGGGATCAAGCGGTAAAATATCTGCTCGTATCAGAGAAACTGTACGGACCTGACTGTCGTAGAACGCTCTCCACTGTTCTTTGTATTTGATGAACGTCTTGCGGATGTTTCTGAACGACGGCAGATCGTCAAGACGACAGAGTTCATCCCAGGACTGAGCCGGCAGCCAGGCTGTCGGGCTGCTGTGTGGGTTCTCCAGTCCGACTCCGCCGGTCAACAGGAAACGCCACTCATCGTCGTCGATTTCCTGGTTCTGCTTCAGGATGTTCACGCAGAGAATGAACGAGAACAGCAGCTGAAGACACACCATGAAGTGCACATAAAGTATCTCACCAAACAAAATACACTGACAGTTAAGCTATCCATTATTGCCACTCATCAGTGGTGTTGAAGGTCGATTGAAGGTCGACCTTGAGATCTGGTGCCAGAGGATTATCACAGGCTGAGAGAACGAACTAAAAAAGCTACGTGATTTTTTCTACTCTCTGTTACGCCTGGCCCACAAAGTGAACTTTTTAGAAGTATTAGAGTAACACTTTTCAAAAGCTGTATAGGCCTTTACGCCATTTCCATCGCTCAACCAACAACGTCAAAGCACTTAAATAGGTTTGTGTACAGTCACAAAAATGAAATATTTTGTTAACAAACAGACAGACGGGCACTATATCACAAAACTTCCTTCATCAATGTTGGTGCGGTTAATTTTCTCTCCATGCATAAAGCGAAAGATGTTCCAAGTATTAGCAGGATATGCTCTGGGTGTTTTTAGTCCAATTTTAATGCATTTCCTGGTCATTAATGATGTAAATGTATTTTATTTGCTTTTATTTTTATTTTTCTCATTTATTCTCGTAAAGTGACTCTGTTTCTAAACCGCTTCGACTAGCATGTTAGAGGCATTTATGCCCTTTGTTGTGTACTTCAATAATAATGTGAATACCTTGTCCTTTTCAAACAGTGACCGGCAGACGTTGCGGTACAGTGAGTAAGTGAAGTGGTCTTGCAGGTGCTTCAGTCGCTCTGCCAGCTCCTGACACCGTTCAGCGTTGTCAGTGGACATCATGAACAGGTTTATGAACCAGGCCAGTGAGTACTGGTACATTGGGTCGATGTTCTCCAGGTCAGCAACTGAAAAGAACAGAATCGTAGAATGGACTGCGATCGGCTTGTAGCCCATGCGAGCCTCGTCGATTTTGCGTTCGGTTTCTTCGGCGACCATCTGTTTACACCGAACAATCTCTGTACATGCTCGACCAGACACAAAAGTTAAAAGTCTAGACATTTATATACCGCAGGTTACAGGGAAACCATATAGCAGCGGTTTACAATGCGAAGCTGGGCACTGACCAGCATTAGCAGTAGGCAGTGCAGCTCAATTAGCGGCCGACCAATAAACGGGCTTTGGACCCGCGGTCTGCAGCTAGACAGACCCACCTATGCCCCAGCCAGCCGCAGTATGACCTTCATTCCGCAATGTTCTCTGGCAGTGACTCCCTATTTTTGTAGTGAGTATTATTAGTTACTACTAATTTCTACTAATTAAGTACCTTTAACTTCGAAATGTGTTAAGTTTCTCGTAACAGAATCAAATCATCCGTTAACAGTAGGCCCTAAGTGAAACTAATGCCAAGCAATCCAGAGTCGTCAAGGAACGCTGGAATGGCCCAGGAGGCATGGTCACTATGGGGCAAATGTAGCAGTTGTTTTCCGCCTTTACAATGGCCACTTTTCCAAACAATACATACGTTTTGGAAGAATAGAAAATATTCTGCTATGCATTATATATTGGCTAAAATGCTTTGAGAAGTCTTTCAAACTTATGCTCACAACCGTCGGCTTCTCCAAACCCCTTTCATCGTTTGCAGCACTGAGTACCCACAACCTATTTTCCGCTGACTCGATATCATCAGCGTCTAAATCTCGACCTACTCGCTTGCCACGCCCATATTTTCTCCGCCGGATAATTTTTTTTCCAGCCACGCCAGTAACCCTTAACCTCTAGACCGTAAAGCCGTAGCCGTGAATGCACCAGGTGTTAAAGGATAACAAACCTGTTTCAGTGTAATCTCGTTTGCAACATTCTTGGACGAGTTCAGGATCTTAATAGCTGTCTCGTCCTCGAGGATGTTGCCTTCAGATGTCGACAGAACTTCAAGGATCTTTCCCTCGATGTTTTTCAGCTGTCGCTTGTTATCGGCACCCTGTACAATCAGCGTGTTCTTCTCTTCCTCGAGTTCGGGGCGTTCTCGTGCCACCACTATGCCAAGCAGCTGGTCTTGCAGACCCTCTTGGGTAATCATGAAGTTCAACAGCGTCACCTGGAAAGAAACCATCAAGAAGCTAGCAGCACCAGCGCACAAACAAAGAACATTATTGCACCATTGACATCTCACATATCTATAGTGATCCCACATCAGCTATTTACTATTTACTACTACTAGGATTAAAAAGAGGTTAATCAATTAAACAAATTTGCTGCAGCGTTTTTATACATTACACACGTTGCTGAAGCCACAGACACAAGATGTAATTAATTCACGATGAAGAAGAATAAAATTACAGCAAAAACAATTTCAAGTTCTTAATGCAAATTCCACAATCCCTGTTATGCTGACATATTTTTACGTCACGTTCCTCAACTGTGTGTGCATATTTTACTGCTTTTAAATGTATGTTTATAACGGACACTGTAGACATACACGTCTGTGGGAATCCGTACTCTGCTGCCATATGATGACGATAACAGATTCAGAAGCTGGAGTCAGTGGGGCGAAGGTATTTAAAATATGAGGAGCCAGATCGAGAGCTGAAAGCTGGAGAATCGACTGTGATGCAGAAATTTTGGATTTTTAGACCTCAAAATGTCACATTGTGGCAGATTTTAAGGCTAAAATGGGGGCCAAAAGGGTACTTTTTGAAAAGTGGAGGCCACGACCCCTCTTTTCGCCGGTTCCGCCGCCCCTGACTGGAGTACAGAAACAGCTAAGGATCGGTTCGGTTCAGTAAATTAAATTCAATTAAGCCAACCTTGACAGCAGTCTCTGGTAGATAGTGTGGATTGCGGAGTTTGGTCGTGAGATACAGTCGAAAATCCGAGCAGTACTCTACAATGCTATCGCCAAGCTTCACACACAAAGTTCCACCCTGTCTGAATGTCTGCTTCAGCAGCAGAGAATCCAGCAGCGGATCAATTTCCTCGCCGACATTCTCCAGCAGCATCGGAGTACCGAACTGGATGCAGTTTTCCAGCGTCCGCACGAAGTCCGAGTCCGACAACTTGACGACGTGGAGATTGTTGGATTTCTCCATGTTCTTGATCCACTTGTTCGCCTGATCTTGCGGATCAATTATCAGTGGCCAGCGACGTGCATTACTGCAGAAACAAAATCCACAGTGATCGACTCTCGTCAACTCATAGAAAAACACTTACTTAACAAATAATTAGCGAATATCGTGCTATTTATAGCTGATAAAGTGTGATGTTGCTTTGCCTTCAGTGTCTTGATAGTCATCAGTGCTACTATTCCGTACGTCATACACAGTACGATCGGCCTTCTTAGCGACAGCTGTGCTTCTTGTAGTATTAGATATCAGTTTAGTTATTAAATTGGGTGGCCAGCGTTGACGACAGTACTCTCTTCTGACAGTGCGCTTTTGAGATGCCGTTGTTTATTGCACAATTTTTTAAATCTCATTTGGCAAAACAAATATTGCTGCTGCTGTTGTTCTTGTTGTTGGTAACAAACTAACAACTGGTTTGTAGATTCCTAAGCTTAAACGCCTGGTTGGAAACAGCGAAAAACAGCGCTTAATCGATCATCAAACCATCTAAAAATTGACAAAAATCTGCATAATAAGGTAATTCAGACAGACTAACGATATGATAATTCCGTTGTCGACGGAGAAACTGTCCGTTGGCAGACCGGAAATGTTCCAGCTACGGATCTGAACCGGTTCTCCAAGTGTGTTGATTAGAGAGAAATTGCCAGAGCATGGAATGCCTTTATCTCGTGTCATCTCAATCCAACTCTGAATTTGATCCTGGCAGACACAAATGTGTAAATGATTGTAAAACAATCACGGACCGATGTACTACAGATAGGAACTGGTGGACGCTGCTGCATTATGTGCCGAGCAGAAGCTGCCTGTGCACTCACGAGGTGGCAGCACTTTTTCTGCATAAAATGATGTCATGGCCGCCATCTTGAAAGAGTGACGTCAAACCGAAAATCCGACTCTGTCAATCAATGCGTATTTACTTCAATAGAATTCCTGCAAATTTTCTTCCCTGGTCCAATTTAAAGCGACGGAGCCTTATGCCTTTTTTGAAAAGGTCGCACCAACAAGAACAAGAACACCAAGGACAAGATAAGTAGCGACTTGAGATCAGTTCCTGATCCAAAAATATAGACAAATACTTCACAACAGCAGCTTCAACGCTAGCAACAACAACAGTAATAATAATACTGAGACCAATGAACGGAACATAAACACTAAACAGATTTACATTAATTTGTAACTACGCTAAAACGTTGACATCAGAGATGACGTTCGACATAAAAACCTGTCTAAAAGCGGAAGTGAAAGCGCCCAAGTATGCAACTACTCCGGACGAAATGAGGACATCACCAGTAAGGTTTGTGTAACTGTTACCAAGGTCCTTTGCTGCCTGACTCCAACGATCCTTCTCTCCTCCAAGTCCTCCAAGCAGCTGCTCTGCTCTATCCATCTTCTTTGTACACTGCTCCACCTGGTTCTCTAGATCCAGTTTGTTGTTCTTGTTCGTCTCCAGCTTCTTCTCCAGTTTCTCCAGCTTGTCCTGGACCTCCCACAATGAAGCTCGTTTGTTTTCCAGGTCAGCCATGGCAACTGACAGCTGCTCTTCGGCCTCGTGAAGTGCCGCCTTCTTCGGTGCAACTATTTTGGCCACACTGTTAAACAAACAAATAAACAAATATTAGCTTGTAGTCCTACGATATATATTATGTAGATAATGTATCATAAAATGCTGAACGATAAGCGTACACATAAAATCGCCTTTGGCTAAATAATTCACATGAAAAGATAACGGAGCATAACGATACACAAACTTCTGCCAAAGTCACAAGATACAACGTTGTAATGCATAACGTATGACAAAAATGAGCTCAGTCTGAACCATGCGTAGCCAAATGAAAAAATAGTCCTAAGTTAATAATTATTTAGAAAACAACATCTCTTACAGGTCATATTTCTCGATAGCCAAAACCCATCGGCAGAGGCCTTCACAGGCCGTTGAAGCCACCTTTATTTTCTCTGGATCGAAATCTGGATTGTTGCAGAAACGTGAACGTATCTGTTTCATGATTGGCGCCGGTATGTTGTCCTGCAGCCAAATGCATCAAAATAACGCAAACATATCATCTTTCACATTAGCATTTTTAGCAACATAAAAATTATGATCTTTAATCCAAAAAGGAAAACTTGCAAACAAGCTTCAAATAGCATATAACTAGTTTTACACTACTTTTTACAGTAAATTGCTGTACAATACATTTACTGTACTACAAACTGTATTTCTATATTCCTATACTTCTGCATGTCGGTGGCACTGAAATGTATGAAATTATGACAAATTATTACTGAAAAAGACTCTGGTCAACAAAGAAATACCTTATCGAGTAAGATAAGAGACTCCAGAAAGTGCATGTCACCAAGGACACGAAGCGAAGTTCTCCAGTAGTCATCGATCTTTTTACCGGTGGTGGCGTCGGTAACACGGTCTGGTTTGACGCCTTTCATCACGCACACTGCCTCCATGACTAAACGAACGCTGGCTGGAGGCGCCTTCATGGTTCTCACAATTGTGATGTCCTGCCATACAAATACAGTACAGCCGACAGAAACATGCAGAGAAAAAATAACATCATGTTATAACCACGCATTTGCGAGCTCAGCCGGGCACAGCTGCAAGGCGAGACTTTTCTGGAAGCAGTTTTGACAATACTTCCACAGAGAATAAGTCCATCTACGACAAATATTATTCTGATCAGTGAAAGGCAGTTAATTAAATGACGACGCAGCTTTTGTGCTGCATTCACGTTGTGCTAATTTCAATACATGCAGGTTATTTATTATTAAAGTACAACATACGGCGGGCGTGAGTGTGTTGAGTGCGGCGATGGCTGCATTCAGTACAGGCATCGCTTTAGACAGTTCGGCGTCGCATTCATCTTTTATCGCTTTCGCACTTTCCGCCTGCTTGTTAGCAATCGCCTCGTCAGCTTTCACAACCTGTCAGACAATATAGTTTTCAAAGGGCATTTCCAATCTAGAAGTATCACACAAAACTGTGAAAGTAATATGTAAATATGTCAAGAAGCTCAGAAACGCAGAGGAACAGCGCATCATGTATGCGTTTCGTTGTAGTCCGGTTTTATGACTTTCAAGGTCATTCAAGGTCATCTATTTCAAAAAGGCGACATAGTAATTTTTGGCTATGTCTCTAAGCCTCTAGATACAGTGACCAAAAGCACTGAAAATCACCATTTTTAATCATGCGATTTTGACATCCCTCTCTAGAGAACCCTTGAGAATATCCTCACAAAACAACCTTATACCAACAAAAACTAGGCTATATTTTTGCACCTGACAGTATATAACACCTACATATCAGAAAAAAACTATAATTTAACATAACTGGTCACTTAAGGTCGTTCAAGGTCAACTATTTCGGGATGAGGAGAAAGGCAATAAACAACTACAAATTAAACTTTGTCTCATATCTAAAGGTTCTGAAGTTATAGCGACTCACTGAATTAAAAATCGCCGTTTAAACCACCCGCTTAAGTTTGATGCCCCTCTCCATAGAACCCCTGGGAATATCTATTACGAAACTAGAGTCGTCAGGTGACATTTTGGCCGCTACCGTTTGGGTCTATCAACGTTCACATTTGGGTGATGACTACATAAGTCTCAAGTATAATGTAACACGGGGCGAAACAGCCGTTCAAGGTAATCCAAGGTCATTGATTTTGGTACCAATCGAAAGTGCTTATGTGACTAGTAGCAAACCTTGGCCCTAACATGCACATTTGTATTATCGCTTGTGTGGCAAACAAACTTCACGGTATACCTTTTCAACTTTGGCGACCTCGGCCGATTCTTTCTCAATGACGGTCACGATTTCATCGACCTGTTTACTGGCTTCGACCAGCTGCGGCTGCAACTTGGTCAGTTCCTTCTGCATCAGTAACACCTGAGATGCGGCAGATTCCAGCTTCTCCAGGCCGACTTCGTATCGGCCCTTCGTTTTCATCACTTCTCTACAACGATAATGTTACAGCTAACACGTAATGAGAGTACAAAAAAACTACCAGCGAATCAAAACTTCTACTTTTCTGCAGTTACTCCTCGATCATTGGCTGGGTCCCAGAAGTTCTCTCACAGTGAAATCTTTACCATTATGCAGCAGGATTTTAGAAACAAATTCAACAAAGTTTCTGTCGCCAACGAAGCTGGCAACTAAAAATAATCAACTTATGCAAATTAAAACTGCAGTTAAATTTAAATAAAAACTATCGAAAAGTGCCCGACAATCAATCTTAAATTTTTAAAATGTTTCCGATGATGATCGAGTACCAGCCTGCGTGGCTGGGGTTAGGCGGGGCGCGATCACTTGTGTCGGGTGGCAGGTAACACTGTGTGATCCCATATGGCAAGTGACGTCCCGTAGCTCTGAGATGGGTTCCAATGAAGACCCATATCGGCCTTTACTTTTTTACATTTGACCAGAACAAAACTAGGTCCCAACCTTCTCTTGTTGTCTAGCAGCATCTTAAACGTGCTGATAAGCTCCAGATAGGAGGTGGGCGTGACGTAATTTTGACGCCCTAGCTGGAGCAGATATCGCTGTGAGAGATGGACGGTCGTCGTGTGAAACTGCTGACACATTTCCACGCAGCCACTACGCTCCTCCGCCGTCATCTCGACCTCATCCAAGAACCGCATGGCGACCGCCTGCAGTGCATCTTTCGGCCACGACTGCAAACCATTGAAATATCAAAATATATACCGAAAGGTAAACGCAAACATCAAGACAGTACCGGTCTTAACACACGTGGGAAACATTCTGTGACATCCTTCTTCTCCTTCCAGTTTTTTCTCTTCTTTCCTTTCTTTCTCTCCTTCTATCTCCTCTTCCACTCTCCTCCCCTTTTCGTTCCCTAAATTTCAACTCCCCAGAGGGCAGACGAAGCTAACTTGGTGCATTTTAAAATTGCACGCTTAACGTGGCATCTAAAAGTGACAGTAAATTCACTGGCATTCGTCAGAAGCTATTGACGTACGTTGTTTCACTTTCAACCTTGCACTGGGCGCAGAGGTGGGAATAACGAGGCCCTGGCAAATGGCCCTGCTCCCCCACATTTAACGGCTGCTCCGGACCTGAACACCGCTATAGCTCTAGTTACATGTATCACCGTCTTGTCCAACGAACCTCATTTTTTGTTTGGCGGTGTGGCTAAGTGGCAAGTTACGCGTTCGTCTCGATCAATGAAGTTTCTCTACATTAGGTCCGGTTAGTAATTGAACAGGTGACCGTCTGTGGTGGACGAACCATCTCGGTATGTAACCAGCCATCCAGGTCAACACAGCCTGTCCATCCCTCCGTGGGTAAGTGCAATTGGTAGCTTCTCACGGGCTACGGGATGAAGGCAATGTGTGGCTAATTGGGGCGGTGGCATGTCTGCATGTTGCACCGCGATCCTATTGTTCGCTACAGCGGGCATTGGGCGGCCGCAGAAGGTCTGTCACTCAACAGAAATGCAGTAGAAACCTGGAACCAGTCAATGGTGCAGCAGTTGATGAGAGACGGAAACTTGCGTAGTCGACTGCGAAATGCGTCGCCAATTGGACTCATCGCTAGAACAAGGTGGAGTTGGTCTCGACAGCGCTGGATAAACATGTTGAACAACGCCAGCGGAGATCCATCTGTCTGCTTTGACTGATCTTTTTGCCTTCACAAGTTCACAACCATCGCACAACGCCTATACTATATAGTGCTGCCATTTTGTGGGAATATGTGAACGTAAGCACACAGTCGGTGAGAAAATGGATCACCTTAAACAGCTCAGGTCACTGCATTTCAACTCAGCCTTCTATCTTACGTCGAACGATAAGATGAATACCGGTATTAGCATTTGGTGACCGTGCTAAGTAGAAACAATAATTCTGTGGTGTAAACATTAGCTGCTGCTGCTGCAGTGCTGCTGCTGCTACTACTACTAGCAACAGCAGCAGCAGCTATAATTTAATAACAGAAAAAATCAACTAAAAATGGCACCTGTCGAGCTGACGCATCTTCTCACAAATTTCCTGTTTTTCATCATTCGGGTAAAGGTTTGGAACTTCACCGGCATTAAGAAGGTTGTTGATGTCCTCCAAGAAGGACTCGTGTTTGATCTACACACACCGTTTGTAACAGACAGTACATAAGCAAAGCAACGAGGCTCACGGCATTTATGATAATCTTTATTCACCGCGAACGACAGATGAAGAAAAGAATAAAACTTAACCAAACAAAAAAAAAATCAACAGTACAACACTGGTGACATAAAAAATATCTATATCGAAGTTCAAGCGAATACGCGGCAATATATGTCGTTCGTTGCAGTCAATTTCAATAAAAATTTATCATAACGTCTCGATAGCAATATAATGTAAAATGTAGAAATTTTGCTGCATTTTAATTTGGCGTTTTCCCAGTGTTCTACTAGCATTTACCAGACTTTTGATGGGCAAATTGAATTTTTGCCGGGATTTAATTTCACAGTCTTTTCGTTACGTTAAGGTCACGAACAGTGCAGACGTCGTACCTGCGTGTCGGAGAACAGGAAGACGGCATGCTGGTCATTTTCGGTGGCTCTACACAGGATATTCTTTAAGTCCTCATGCCATTGGTCTGTCGTGTAACTCTTGCTGATCTCAACCTACAATAAAACGTGAAAAACAGTCATTTCTCGGCCGACAGCTGCTCCGGAAATAACCTAACAATCGATGTAACAAAACACCCACATACATGTAAGTATATATTCAAAGTCGGTCTGAATTTTCTAAGCATTTGAATTTTTAGTACCATTTTCTCTGTTCTACGCACATTCCACATTCTAGTAGGCCTACGAATTAGAAGTCTCAACCAAAAGCAGAAAGATTTTAAGATTTTTTCGTTTCATAAAATATCAGAAAACGACGAATTATAAACACTATATTAGCATTATAGGCTAAGCAAAATGGCAAATTTTAAAACACAGACTGGCGGAGAGAAATGTGCAAACCTGGAAAATGTCGTAGTCGGCCATGTGAGCAGCAAGCCGGGTGAGTGACTGACGTCCAGAGCTGCCGACTCCGACGAGCAACGCGTGA
>Ga0056132_1000272_pt1 | contig 12071 bp, 9 predicted proteins | sample WorMetLIZISLAND2_3_FD_71119 | JGI IMG/M metagenome (GOLD analysis project Ga0056132, IMG submission 71119) | Marine gutless worms symbiont microbial communities from Max Planck institute for Marine Microbiology, Germany - Olavius clavatus LIZARD... ...
TTTATGAGGGGAATTGCACTAAAAGTTTCATATGATGTGTGTTGCTATACTCATGAAAATTTCGGTCAGTAATTTACGGGGGTTTCCTCATAAAATTTTGCTTCAAAAAATTACATTTTAGTGTCAATTGTGCACCTTTATCGCAGTTATCTTCACAATGCAATAAGACATTGTCAGTCTGAAATGGCATTGCAAACTGCAACATCTCCCACGCACTATGACTTAACTAGAGTTATACTGTGGCTTGTAAATGGCAAAAAATAGGTCAGAATTTTGACCCATCTGTGTCAGTTATTGTTGCAATATCTTCAGTGTTCAGAGTCTGCATGCAGCCAAAATTACACAAGTGCTAATGAACGACTAATGCTGTCTAATGCCATCTCTGACTGGGACATATATCCCCATCATTTTTAGAAAATAAAATTTGAAAATTCTGTCAGAAGCATAACTAAATCATGTGAATGATTCAGTCGTTATATGTTAGTGATAAGACCAATTTGTTGCATATGTGACACATTGTTGTTATCACTTGCACTGCTGTTGAAGGTATTTCTGGCTCAGAAGATGATGATTGGTCGATGCAACCGCGCTGGCAAGCCGGTGATTTGTGCGACTCAGATGCTTGAGAGTATGATCAAGAAGCCGAGGCCGACACGTGCTGAGGCGTCTGATGTAGCAAATGCTGTACTTGATGGAGCTGATTGTATCATGTTGTCGGGCGAAACTGCTAAAGGAGATTATCCTGTCGAGGTACAGATGGCTGTTCTACAACTGTTAGTGTACAACTTTACACTATCGGTTATTTGCACACTGTCTTAGTGTCCTCTTCTGTTAAACAATGAAGAACGTCTGGCCTGTAAATATAGTGTTAGATGGCTATCTTGGGCATTTTTTGGAGATCTTTCGGGTAGCTAACGAAAGTGATCTCGAAAAGCAGCCATTCAGTTGGTTATGCGTGTAATAGTAATAGTATATTTTGAGATCTCTTTGGTTATCTGCCTAATGGCAGGATTTTGACGTCATCATCTTCCAACTACTCCTTTTTTCATCTTCTCTCTTCAGGACATGATAGAAGTTGCTGGATATGTTGCTAAGCATATGCAACCATTTCCTTCCTCTTATAGCCTTCCCTAGCATTACCTGCCAATATGTCACATGTCACAAATAAAATTTTGGTGCCTCAGAATATGTCCAGTCCACCTGTGTCTGCGTTGTTGGACACTGTCTATAATGGTTCTGCTGTCCTGCACTCTTTGAAGTACTTCATTGCTGCTTATTTTATCTATCCAACTACTCTTTTCCATTCTCCGCCACCTTCACATCTCGAAAGTTGCCGACGTTTCTCTATGAGCTTGAGTCATTTTGGATACCTTGCGACTTTCTAGGATCATTTTTTCTCAACATAGCTGAGGTTGTTCATAGCTGATCATATTGAACTAATTGGGTGTATTACACCATTTTTATATGTATATTTATACTCGGTAGGTTTTGTGTGATAGTAAATCTTCGTTTATTACTGATAGTAATCAAGATTGCAGGCATTATGTGGAAGGCATGTCACGATGAAACCGGGCAGAGTCATTCTTTTTCAACAATAGCTACCTGGGCAGAACTAACCGGGCGCAATAAAAACAGGCCCATTGTCACTGTTTGTACAAGAGTTTTTGCATTTGTCTTTACACAAGTGGAAAGACATAAGCTTGTTGGCATGTGCGATTGTATCACGTTTTTCTCTTCTTCCTTTTTTTATTTTTTGCTGTTTAATGCTTGTATATCATCTGCCAGATTCTGCTGAATACAGAGTGTTTCTCGTGATGTGCTGTAATCAGGTGGTGAAGACAATGCACAAGATTGCAAGGGAGGCGGAGTCAGCTGTCTATCACAAGCAGTTGGTTGAGGAGCTCCGCCTACTGACTCCGCGACCTACTGATGTGACGCACACGACAGCACTGGCTGCTGTCGAGGCGTCAGTTAACTGCCTTGCTGCTGCAATCATTGTTGTCACGACAACGGGCAGGTGGGTAGCTCGTATTTAATGAATATGAGTACATGTATAGCAGATTAACTCGCTCACTTGATGCTTCGTGTAATTATCTTATCCTGTGTTGTTACTTTTAGTGATTGACATTGCAGTTTGCCGACTGATGAAGGTTAATAATTATCATTTGTATTACTCGGGTTTGATGACTTCAGAGACTATAAACACTGGTGCCGTTGGGAAGAGCATCTGACCATTTGAACTGCTTCCAAGCAACATTTATTGCAACATTTGTCTTTTTGTGTCCATATGTCCGTATGGTACATAATCTGCATGAGTGTTTGAGTCCGTTTCAAAGTTGCAGGTTGTGTTGCATTGTTTTACACCGTGTGATAGCTTAGAACAGAGTGAATATACAATAATGTCATGGTGCAAGATGCACCCGCACGGCCTGTTAGACTGTTCACTTTTTGACTCGATGTTTTTGCAACACAATTTCGAGGCCTGGCATGGCCATTCCTTGATTTACAGCCTGGTCACTTTTGTGAACACACACGCCAGCCTGATTAACATTACCATTTTCCAAAATTGAACATTCCAGAGCAGACTGTTGTGGAACAAAGTTGAATGGTCCAGTGTCATATGAAACCAGTCTGTCAATCTTGTTGGGCACACTCTGGTATTTGAAATATAACCAAAATGGCTTGCATTGTGTCTATTTGCCTGGTCCCACGTGGTTGGTTGCCACTGTTTGATAACCTCACTACAGTGCATTTTGCTGGCAGTGATTGTACACTGCGTATTGTTTGTATGGCTGGGTAGGTCTGCGTATCTGATGGCAGCGTATCGTCCACGCTGTCCAGTACTTGCCGTAACTCGTACTCTTGATGTCGCACGTCAGATGCAGCTGTATCGCGGGCTTGTACCAGTTCACTTCCGCGAGGCCCGGATAGAAGACTGGACGGAAGACATGGATACTCGGATCTACCACGCCATTGACGTCGCTTGGGATCGACATGTAAGCCACCTGGCAGTGCTGTCACAAACTTTGCTAGCTAGTAGTTTATACATAAATGTTAGGTCAACCCTTCACTGTTTGAATGCTGTTGGTTGGATTGGAAGGCATTTGGCCTGTAAAAGTCCACGGATACACACACCATTTTAACCACCATTTTCCAGACAACACTGGACTAGTTGGTTGCCCGCATGATTCTCAGTCTCAGTTATTCTTATACTGAGTGTCTTCATGCAACAAGATGAAAACTCTTCATACTTTCTTTTGAAGTAGGCAGGTTGGGTTGCCACAGGTTACTTTGGGCTGTACCTCGTCCAGTTAAATTAACCATCATCCCAAGGGGTTTGGAAGTAGATGGACCAAATGCCCTTCCTGTCATCATGTCACCCACCCAACAGCATCAGAGTGCAGAAGTCCCACTGCACGTTTCCCAAAAGTTCACTTTGATGGACTTGAACTAACCTGGAGTAAATTCAGAAAAATTGGCTGGTTAGTAGGTTAGTAAGTAAAATGTGGGTTTATACAGCGCATTGTAGTATAAAACATCTAACGGTTATATTACGGTTTAAAGAAATTGATTGTTAGTTGTTGTTTTACTAGACAGTTTTGCTGTAATCGTTATTTTTGTGTGTTAAGCAGCAGAATATCATACATCTGATTGATTCCCACACTAGGAATGTATTTTGCTAATCACAAATACCCAATATATTGGACATTTGTATTCAAATATGACTATTCAGTGTTCCCAGGGGTCATGAAAAGTCCTGAATCTGGAGTTTTCATTAATCTTCCTGGAAAGTCCTGCATTGGACATAGGTGCTGAAAAAATCGTGATAAAGTCCTGAATTTGGCAAGTTTGTTCGTGAAAAGCCAAGTTGTGAATCACTATTTTTTAGTGTAATTTCCCGGAAGTTACATTAGATTTTTAGAATCACTTTGACATGTGAGTAGGAATGTAGCTCTAAGTTCTGAATTCTGTGTGGAATTTTGTGGTACGGTAAATATTTGCTTTTGAGTGATATGGTACGCTTGATGTACCACGTTTTCCTACACAGTCATATTTGACTAATAGATTAGGTCGTGAAATTGGTATTGAAAAAGTCCTGCATGTTTATTGTCATTTGACTCGGAACACTGCTTATTGGACTGTTGTTCTTTACTTGTGCTGTGAATTTAACCCTTTGAGTCCGAAGTGTGGGATATCCTGCGATCCATACTTCACTAGTGTACAAAGCGCGGGATAACCCGCCATAGTGACTAATGGCTAGAAAATTATTATATGGACCGCGGGATATCCCGCAGGGGGATCAAAGGGTTATCGTTGATTCTGTTGATAATGATGGTGAATCCGTCATGTCCGGTTGTTACAGATTGTGAAGGCCAAGTCACTCGTTGTCGTTGTGACCGGATGGCGTCAGGGCTCTGGATTCACAAACACTGTACGCATCGTCAAGGTCCCCGAGAAAGGTTCGCGGCCGAAGAAGCTGGCGATATTATCTCAGAAAACACGTTCTCCGCCGTCTTCATTTGATCCTGTTCCGTCGGTGGATGAAAGACCAGTACTGTTTGAGTGATGCTGCTGACCACTGCACCTACTGGCACCATATCACGTGATTCCTGCCTTCTAGCACAACGAACTGCTTAGGCTTAAACTAGTGCCTTTTAGTCAACTGTTTAGGTAAATGGATGATTCAACGCATTTGTCCTGTGCTATATTGCTGTATGATAATTCTTTGTTGTCAACTTTAGTAGCTTATTATTATCATACAGCACTTGTGCATAAAGTCCTGTTTATGGTATCGACAGAGCTTGTGATATTGTACTTGATTATTTTTGATATTTGAAAGTCGAGCTTTGTTTACCTCAATTTAAATTGTTTTTGAAATGACCGATAGTGCTGCTGAGAAATCTGCCAATGCCATTAATGTCTGACTAAAGCTGTGTGATGCTAATGAAGTTTAGTACATGCTGTTTTTATTTACTTCTAATATGAATCAGTAAGCAGTTAGACAAAAACAACATTTTTTATTGAACAAGTACGAAAGTACTGTAGATCAGGCACTGATCTACTGTGTAGGTGCCAGGGATACATCATGGCTGCCATGTTGAAATTATGACGTCAAATCGAAAATTCATCGATCGATGCATGGAGGAACAATCCTGCCAAATTTCATTCTAATTCATTTTTGCAATGATGGAGCCTTGGGCTTTTTTTGGAAGAGGTCACCCCAACAACTAGAAGGACAAGATGAGTAGTAATATGGGATCAGTTCCTGATCTAAAAAATATTGTTGCTTTAGTGTTAACAGTGATGAGATGTGTTATGCACACAGTTAATGTATGCAGACTAATATGGGTTAAGACTTAAAATAGTGACATTAAAGTGAAATTTATGCAAATAAGGCAGCCTGTCAAATACTAGAATATTGGGGCGATCTGTGATGGAAGATGTGTTCATGTGTTTTGATTTGTGCGATGCGGCAGAATATTATCGCGGCAGAATATTATCGTCTACATGTATACTCTACAAGAGCCTAGTTCACATAACCGTATTCTACAGACTTGGCATATTTGTAGTGGATGCTCGTCTTTAGTGCTGATGTTACTGGTATATTATTATTATTGTTATTATTACTATTACTATTATTGTTATGAAATTGTACACAAGGAACAGCAAATATATCGATATGAAGAATTTAAAAAGTAAGAAAAAAAGAATATATTGAAATTTTGCATACAGCTGTCTGTGTTTAAACTAGTATTCACCATTGTGCCTTGTTATTCTATTACTGTGCCTTGTTATTCCATTACTGTGTTGAGATGTGTTTGATGTTTTGTTGAGTTATATGCTGAATATATACTTGTCTTTTTTATTTAAGCAACCAATTTTCCAGAGTTACTCCAGGATGCACCACGTGCCCACATATGAACTTTGTATTGTTGGATCAAGAGTGTACAGGCTGGGTGCTCCTCCTATTGCCAAAAAAGAAAGCAGTTAAGTTGCTGAATAGTCCTTTATAACTGAATATTGCCGCAATTTGCCGGCTGCACTATGTTGCTGAATATTCCATATAATTGAATATTCCAGGATTCAGTATTACGATTTGTTGTGATTATGGTTTAATGTCAACTTTGTTTTTGCTGGAATGACATTCCTGAGCCGATGTATTGTGCATTCCGACCCGACTAAGTTATGTTCGTTTAATGTTGTTGACCGTGGTTGCTTGGTGACAGCCTGTCAGCATTATTTCTCATGTTCACACAGTGTATTGTTGTAGGGGTACATGACATATGGGTGCCACCGTTTGGGCGATGGGACATATGGGCGCCGTGACAAATCGGTGTTTAACTAGACTCAGCTTCATTCAAACACTGCATGGCTTTGTTCCGGGCTCACTTCACAACTTGACAAAGCTACCGACACAGAAATGGTGACTGCTTAAGTAATAGGCCTTACAGCCGCTTTGTTGTCAAGCGCCGAAACAGCGGCGCCGATTTGTCATGCTCCATGTTGTAGTGTACAAATGTAGTTCATTTCTGCACGTCACACTGTACATTGCAACACTGATGGTGGTATGTTGGTTAACTTATTGGGTACAATTGCTAGATTCACAGTCACAGTGAAAATGTTACAAATGAACGAGATAGTAATTACTAATTGACTTGCAGTCTGTGTAAAATCGTGTTTATTATTGTTATGTCACGTCGTACTAAGCTTGTCATTGGCATCATTTGTTATGAATGTAGTTTGTTGAGCTTCATTTTAAAATGTCTAAGCTGTTGAAGTGTCCTTTCACTTATTCGTGGTGAATATTTCACATTCTTCAACGTGTGATTGTATACAGAGATTGGAGTTCACAATATACGTACTGTTTTGGTGTGATGAGTTTGTACACTGATAAGTGCCTTGTGGCTATTGTTGTTGCACAGTACTGCTTCTAGTTTATAATCTTTACGACATATAATTATATCTGCTTGTTATTTACATGCAACGCATGTATATGTTAAGCTGCTGGTGAAAAAAATCGATTTCTTTTCATGAATTTAGTTTTTTCTTGTCATTAAATGCATCCAATGATATGTTGATCGTGGGTTTTCTTTACTGATGACAGGTTGTTTTACATGAACCCACCAATAAACAATAAAATTAATCGCATGCGGTCTCATTACAAAGACCTCGAATTGCAGCAGGTTGTCAAGTTTACTCCACACGTCATGGAGTCAGTTGACACAGCTGCATTTCATCTAAGAATGGGCCAAGATCAATACCAACTGTTACATTATTTCTATACCTGATGAAAGATGGTTGAATTTAGTGGAAATCAGACTTGTTCTTGTTGATAAATCACAGACAAACAAGTGTAATCAACAACTAAACCAAACACATGTGAAAACAATACCCACTTGGTGACAGTAAATATATATACAGCAGAAAATAACACACAGACAAAACTGAATTTCCATGGCCACCCACAGGAGGCAGAGCTTTTAACCTTTCTCCCTCAATCTTCTTCTCTCCATACTTACAAATAATTTCAAAGATAGGTGACCCCTTGCCAACTCCTGTAAACTGTTAAAGCAGTAGCAAATTTGATGCACAGTAAACAAACAGTATTGCTGATTGGCACCATAAGAAAATAAATTATTCATAAAATTATAATACAATAAAAATTCATGCAGCAACACAGAGATTGTCAACACAAGTTTAAACCGACCTTAAAACCGTTTCGTTGTCCTACAGTTTCAATGTGCTGGCAACGCAACAAAAATGTTAGTAAAACACAACAGCATCATGATCAAAATTTGATCCCGTGCCCCCAGAGAATCTTGAGGCAAATTGCATTCTTCTGCAGTTGACATAAATGAACAAAGTGGCTGTTGTTCGTTGGTAAATTTCTTTATTCGTATTTTTTGCAAATCTGAATGAAGACGTGGGCCGCAGGCATGCAGCACACGTGACTGATACTTTGACGTAAGTGAGTAGACAACAAGAGCAAAAACAGTAGCCTATAAGTCACTGACAATACACATTACTGACTCACAGAATCTATTACAATAGAGAATTACTCACAACCGCTGTCACAACTCAGTGATTGTCACGCCGTCATGTGAAGTGTTTTCAGATGTTGTAGATCAATTCTCCAGTGAGTTAACAGTAAAAATGCTTCAAAATGTTGGCATACAATACAAAAGTTGCACATTGCATAAGTGATAAAAATACAAAAAAACTGTATAAATGAAAAATTAAAAAGACTTAGAAAGACACGCAAATAGATCCATGACAAGATTGTCTTGTAGCCTTTTAACTTATCCATCTTTATTTACTTTGTTGAACTGCTACACGAGTATGTATTTCTGCATGTCTGTCAGTGCCTGCACGTGCCATGAGTCGCTGAAGTCTTCTTCTTGTCCTAGACTCAGGGGTGATTGGGGACAAATATGGTCTCCTCCATTACGTCGTTCTCCAGAAAATGAAGTGGCAACTTTCAATATTTCAAACCCCTCAGCCCTCACTACTAAAACTCACAAACAACATCGAGAACCTACCATAATATAACGTCATCTGGTGCAATCGTGAAATATTAGCAACAGCTTTGATATAACAGATGAGATTTACAGTGTAAAGCCTTATATTTCATCTGTTTTTGTAATTTATTTGATAAGAATAGAAACTAGAACAAGCAGCCATTGACGGCATGTTATTTCAATAACATTTACTCAGGTAATAAAGTCTTTCTCTCTCACTCTCTTAGCACTCTCAGTCTGGCCCACTTCTCACGGTAACAACAGAGAAGTTGGGTTTCCACATAAAAAGATTTGGAGACTGCTGAAATGGGATCGTTATAGGCTGGATGCGGAACCAGTTGCTTGACCATCCAACAACATCAAAGTACTGAAGATCTTATAAAGATCTTATAGCATCCTTACCCCATAACCCATCTTTTTGGAGAGAGCAATAGACTTCCAGTGACTTATAATGACATTTTGCAGCTATCACAAAAGGCCTAAAAAGACGGAAGCTAAAATGTCGTAAAATTACAATTTTATGACATTGTAATCCATATACACATTGTTATTTACATCTGTATAAAGGAAAATGGTGACAACAACACACAAGTGTCACGTCATCACATCGTTCAAACGCCACTCACATTAAGATAAAAGGCATATAAACCAGGCTGCAGTGGTTCGGGAAAATTGTTTTTCTGATTAATTGAAGAATACAGGTTGTCCAAAACTTAGTCAATAGAAAACTAGAAATTATTGTGTGCAGTTTAGCCAATCTGCCCCACAAAACAACATTCTCAGTTGTGAAACCTAGTGTTCAAGAGTTATCTTGATTAACAGAATTTTGGCGGCCGTTTGCCTGGCTTACCCTGTGTAAAGTATCTACAGGTTGGCTCAAAAAAGTAAGCTGTATACTTTGGTGGATATTTCAACAAAGTAGGACCATTTATGTCGCAAAAATAACAAACAATGTACCTTCAAGCTGGGGTTCAGAACAATGCAGCACATGTCGAACATCTTTTCAAATACAGTGTAGGTGTTTTCCTAACTTTGTGAAGCTCGTTTGTGTTTGCTAGCAATACTATTGTTGTTCCTACACTGACTGCTTTCAGACATAGAATATTTTTTACATAAAAATACTGACAAAAATTTTTCACGCGAAAATGTACACAATGCTTCACTTTGTCTGTAGACATTCGTATTTCTTTATGTTCCTCATATCTTCTCAGTTTTCATTGACATATCCGCATAAAATAAACAGCTTTTTGAGCCACCCTGTAGACTGAACATCATAGTTTAGTGCTACTGAGAAGTGATAACGTCAGAATGACAACATCTGCTAGTAAGGTTAGGGGCCGCTATAGCTAGGGGCCGCCATAGCTAGACCTCTATCCCATAGCTATGGCACCATAGCTAGGAACTATCCCTATCCCTAACCCCAGAGGTCTAGCTATAGCGGCCCCTAGCTATGGCGGGCCGTCCCCGCTAGTAATCATATTCGCTATGAGAAACTTTTGGTCGACAAATTCGTTCATGCACTGTGATGCGATCAGGCTTAAACTTGCGACCACAGTTTGAGCAGAAAACCCGACCGTCTGCCGCTGTCCGCGATGCTTCCTTCTTCACCGCCGACAGATTATATCCACCGCCTTGGCCTGCCAACAAACCAATTGCATCGTACCTTATAGTATATGATATTTATTTATTACTTTATTTTATTAGCACATATGCAGTATTCTGATCATCATCATTATCAACATCATAATCATCATAATTAAATTTTGTTCCAGGCTGACCATTATCACGTACCACTGTACCACAGTGGTACGTGATAATGGTCAGCCTGGAACAAAATTTAATTATGATGATAATTACACAGAACACACAACACAGTTGCTGTGGATTCTGTCAACATCAAAATCTTGCTTCTTGACGAACTCTTACAGTGCAGTAAAAGGCCGCTGTGGCGAGCACTGTACGAATAACAGTATTGTTATATGCTCGTAGTATTAAATTATTATTTTTAATGTCCTTGGGTGTAAAGGATCAGAGGTCCAGTTGGCTGTCAGATAGATCAAATGTCTCCTTGATCAGCACAGCATTGAACTGCTGGACAGACCTTGACTGACAATCGCTGAAACAGAAAAGCTGTTTCATGTCTGCCTTCCACATGACTCACGCATTCACTTTCTTTCTCATGTGATGTTCTTCTTTTTTGTCTTATTATTATTATTATTATTATTATTATTATTATTATTATTATTACTATTATTGTTATATTATTGTTATTATTAACATCACAGCTGCTGTTGTTATCATCACCATCCTGCCATTGCTGCTGCTGCTGCTACTACTACTACTACCACAACCACCATTGCCAACACATACAGCACCACTAACAGTCACACAAACACTTGTTTTTGATTTAATCAGTCCACTTATCTGCAGTTTCTTGAGGTTGTTAAACCAAGTCCCAAGTGTGGTTTATGTAAAAAGATCTGCTACAGCTATCCAAAGAGGTTCTCCTGGGATTAATGCAGCAGGTTTTTTACTTACAGAATGCCTCTCCTGTCTCCCAAGTCCCAACCAACAGCATCAAAGCACTGAAGGAAAATATTACTGCTATGAATATTATTATACAAATGAAAGCAAAAGTCTAGACCAATATGGTGAACTTGTGAGCATGAAATGGGAACTTGTATGTAAGTAAGTAAGTAAAAAGCACAATTTAAGTGTTCAAAAATGACTGTGACTGCAACATAATTCACAGATACCTGTGAGAATTTCTGTGTTTTATTGGAGTATCAGCATTTAGCAATTCTAGCCAACATTAAACATCTCAACAAACCATCCGACTGTTAAGAAAATGTGTGAAACGAAGTATACAATAATCCAGGATTGAAAATGAGTAAGCTTGATGGCAAAATTTCAGTACAAAACCTGTGTTTAAACTGTTGATAAACAAATAATATAATTATCTGTGAGGAACGAGAAGCAGTGATGACTCAGAGCATGAGCCACATGACCTGAATAATGGTGAACAAGTTACTAGACCATAGACACTGGTGAACAAATAAAATGCCAGGCGTGAAAACGGAATCCGTGACCTGAGATAAATAAAAAAAAACTATACCTTGGGTAAGGAATAGCACGAGGCCCTGGAACATTAGTCATTGCATCAACAAAACATACTTTGTATAAGTTGTTCACAAAAGCATTCACACCTCAAGCCAGCAGAATTATAATGCTTTTTATCTATACAGTTTATGTAACAGTGTAATGGTGGACACTTCAGTCACAGCTGCAGCTGCCCCCCTAGGCCTTTGGCTCTGCCCCCACACAGCAAAAATCCTGGCGCCGCCCATGAGAAGTAGAAGATGCTGCATCAAGTGCAAAGTCGGTTAACGTCAGAGCTCATCCCCTTCACGACATTTTCAGCCAGTGAACACTTAAATGTAACAGATCCAGCACATAGCCAGATCAGATGGTTGGCTCCATTAACAGCCTGACAGCCAGCGCCTTCAACCCACTATGGCAGCACTAGCAGTTACGACAGCACGGTCTACTGCA
>Ga0056132_1000273_pt1 | contig 12070 bp, 10 predicted proteins | sample WorMetLIZISLAND2_3_FD_71119 | JGI IMG/M metagenome (GOLD analysis project Ga0056132, IMG submission 71119) | Marine gutless worms symbiont microbial communities from Max Planck institute for Marine Microbiology, Germany - Olavius clavatus LIZARD... ...
GTGTACATTTACGGAAGTTATCGCAAAATTAAAACTGGGGTACCGCTTTTTTTGGACCACTCTGTATGTATGTGAAGTTTGTGGCCGAGGGTTTCCAGAGCATCTTGGATTGATTGGTCACATGCGTTCTCATGCTCAAAAATGCACATATGCATGTCGTTACTGTCGCCAAATGTTTGAAAGAACGGAGGCACGAGCAGAGCATGAAAAGGTGCATGTTGATGCAGGGGAAGAAATGCAGTATCCTGATTCAGCAACCAGTTCTGACCCGTTTCCATGCTTTGTATGTGGCAAAAAATTTGCCACATTTCGGTCACTGAAGCGTCATGTACGATACACCCATGATCCACCGAAGAAGTGGTATAAGTGTGACAAATGCGACAAACAGTATCGCTTTCCGAGTTGTCTGAAGGCGCATTCATTGGTACATGTGCCAGGTGATTCACGACCTCATGTATGCAGTGTGTGCAGCCAGGGATTCGTGTATCGCGCTTCATTGCTTGAACACATGCGCTCTCATACAGGCGAACGTCCATTTGCCTGCCGCGTTTGTGAAAAGACCTTTGCACAGAGCGGCACCAGAAATACACACGAAATGGTTCACTACGATTTATTTCCACACATATGCAGTGAGTGTGGAATGAGGTTTAAACTGCGTGGACACCTTGAAATTCATATGATAAGGAAGCACCAAGATAATCGTCCTCATGCCTGCTTGACATGTGGAAAGCGGTTTAAGATGGCATTTTCCCTGAATCTGCATCACAGACGTGTTCATTCTACCGATTATCCATATGTGTGTGCTGAATGTCCTTCGCAGTTCAAGGACATGCATGGCTTAAAGAGGCATATTAATGCTGTACACCTGAGTCTGAAGCCGTGGCATTGCAAGGTGTGTGACAAAGCATTTACAGTGCCGGCAAATCTTCGCACACACATGCGTGTGCACACGGGTGAAAAACCGTTTGTTTGTGATGTCTGCGGCATGCGCTTTGCACATTCGGGCACTCATAAGTCGCATTTGAGAATACACAGTAACAGTCAGATGACATCTTAGCAGTCAGTGCAACTGTGGCATGTGACAAACTCATGATAAGTTTAATAGACTCACTGTTGGGCGTGTGACATAACTGTCTTTTTTCAGTTCCTTATCATTTTGTTATGGTGGTAGTATTTCTTATGTTGTGTTTTGGTGTGTAACAGTTATTGATTAAATTAGTTGGCATTGTGTTAAGTTTTAAAGTAGTAGAATGTTTTGTGTGCATCTTGTTTAATAATGCCTGATGTGACTACTACTACCACTACTGCTGATGCTATTTTTGTTCTTGTTTTTGTATCTAACTGGCCTACTTTGCAGGAGTTAGGCCACATTAAATTACCAACAGGGCACTTGTGTATTTCAGGAGCATTATTTTTTACCACCTTAATGCATTTTCTGTGCCCAGTGAACAGTGTGACATCACATTGTGTCATAAGACATAGGTAACAGCAGAATGTAGCTAGTAATGAAACATCTCACAGCTACAGAGTTTCACTTCACTTGCCATATGCGATCACACAGTGTACCTGCCACCCGACACAAGTGAACACACCCTGGCTTAAAATCAGCCAGACAGGCCGGTGCTCAATTTTTGTATCCTGTAGGGATGGAAGGCTGATTGACCTAGAATATTTTGTTTGAAAGCAGTATATAGAATATACATGTGTGTTAAATACATGAGGTATCTTTGGTGAGTGAACAGTATGCATGTCTGATCTGCAGTATAACTGTGTGTGATACGAGAAATTTTATTTACTAAATAACTGTTGTTGTCATTTGTTAAATTCTTGTCATGCATAATGACAGTATACTTCTATCTTTATCTTAAATTCACTTGTTGAATTTTTTATTGTGAGTGCTAATTTAGGTTAGGCAGTGGCCATCATTGTGGTCATATCAGCGTTCTGATAATTGTTGTGAAAGATCACGTGAGCATTCTGTAAATTGCAGTAGTAATCATGAAGAAATTTTAAGTACAAAATTGTTGCCGTATTCTGTGATACCAGTTATGTGATTGTGTGCTGTATCCATTAAATTGCATGATTTGATATAAAGGTGTTTGAAGGTGAAGGTGTGTTAATGTTATAGATTAAGTAAAATTATTAGCATTAATTAAAATTGACGGCATTAACTATCTATAACTTGACACTTAATTTATCACCATTTTACTGTATTAAATTTTGTTCACCTTTTTCAGTTTTTTTTCTAACAGTCTGTTTAATTTGTAATATTTCGTAGTAATGTTAAATCATCGCTATCAGCTCTTACAGTTTATGGTTAACTCGGTATTACTTTGTCTCGGAAAGAGATATTTCTAGCAAGAGCCATGATGCAACCTAAAAGTGCCATTTAATGCACTTCCACCCGGAGAAAGATATGCCAAAAAAATTAGGTGGTTTGCAAAGATAAAATTTTTGCGAGATTTCTGAGAATTTTGGGACTTGGTCATGAATATCGCCGGAAAGCAACAAGATGCCGTCAATCGGAAAATGGCGTTGCAATCTACTGCCACTCCTGTACATATTGGTTGCCAAATTGCAAAAATACCCACTGAAAAACAACTTTTTCGGCTGCTCATATCTCGAGGGACAAATGACGACCTCTGCTGAAAATTTTACAATAATTAGAGAATGACCACGCTTGCTGCATACTGGATCAGAGAGGGGTCTTCAGTCTTCACCCAACAATTTTTCTACAAACAGTAAAATTAGGACTAGAGTTTTGATCCACTCAACCCGGGCTGGATGCCACACATTCTAGTTTTTAGTCATTGGTTAGTTACATTTGAGTTAGACATGGGTTGTTAGTGTTAGTGTTAGAATAAATTACCAGTGTTGCATAGAGGAGGCAGTCAAGTGTCCTGCAACTCAGTATATGATGAAATAGGCATGATCTGAGGTCCATCAGCATGCAGTGACTTAGAGAATCCCAAGAAAAGTTGAAAGCTATGCATGGAGTTCATTATCAGCAGCAAGATCTATTTAGTGAACATACACACACAGACATGAGAGTTTTTAAAAAATAGTATTATGCTGATACTGACTGCAGACATCTGAAATATGCCTTTATAGCTTTTATGCAATGTGGAAAATTTGGTTCAGCATTATTCAGTGCATCTTGGTCTTTGAAGTAATGCATGTCAACAATTCCCAGAAGGTGCCCTTTGAACAATTAAATGCTATACTGAATCTGACAACTAACCATGTATGAAATATATGCTAAATGTTTTTGGTGTTGCTAATGTAGTGTGTGTATATTGTGCGGGATTTGCACCAGTGGTGAAGTAATAAGTTTTATTTGTTGGACATCGAAATACGTTGTCAGTGTATGACTTCCAGTCCATGAATCAACATAGACTGTGTTTTTGTTGTAAAATTTTGTAGTCCTTTTCGGTGACTGTAAGTTATTTTGTTGATTTGAGGGAAACAGCTACGGAGGATTGGTGACAAAAATTTTTTGGTGTCTTGCCAGACGGAGTGGCTGGAAGAAGTGCAAAACGATACTGCTGTGCTGAATGTGGACGCTGGTTTCAAAACGGGCGATACCTGACTCATCACAAGAATACGACTCATCGGACAAAGTGGCATTCATGCAGCAAGTGCAATAAACAGTATCGGAAGCTGGAATTTCTCAAGAAGCACATGCGTAAGCATGACACCGGAGAAGATAAGCCATATATTTGCAGCGTCTGTGGACGTCGATGTGCATTTGCTACGGCCCTTGCAGAGCACATGAGATGCCACACTGGCGAGAGGCCTTATCCTTGTCGTATCTGCGGCAAAGCCTTTGCTCAGACAAGTACGAGGTATACACACGAGAAAGTTCACTTTGATCTCACTCCACATGTCTGCAGTCAGTGTGGAGTTAGTTTTAAGTGGGCTGGCCTGCTGCGGAGGCATGTCATCCTGAAACATACGGATGAACGGCCATATACATGCTCAGAGTGTGGAAAGCAGTTCAAATTGCCGGCCATGTTGAGAGGTCACGTGCGCCAGGTACACAGTGATGATTATGAATATCTCTGTCCAGATTGCCCGGCACAGTTTAAGCTGCAGAGCGGCTTGAAGAAGCACAGGCGTGCCGTTCATGATCAGTCGAAGCCACACCACTGCAGTGTGTGTGACCGTCAGTTCAGCCAGGCTGCAAACCTTCGAACACATATGAGGACCCATACAGGGGAACGTCCATTTCAGTGTCCAGTCTGTGGACTGACCTTCTCACACTCAGGCACTGTCAAATCTCACATGCGATGTCACATGGACAAAGTGTCGTTGTCCTCCCCAGTCTCAACTGTGTTCGTTGAGTAATCATTTGTGATTGCATTTCTTGTGTTGTTGAGTTCTTAGTTTGTATTTCTGTGGCAGATCATATGATCTGTTGTTCAGTTGCTGTAGTATCGGGTTATTGTCATATGCTAACGTCCATGGGTATTACTGTAAGTAATGCTTGGTTATTAGAACTTGCTGTTGACTGTTGACTTTAAGATGCATACTTCAGTCTTTGAAGGGAGTTAATGTCTGTGAACTGGTTATTTAGTCATAACTGAAGTGCAGTAACATTGTTTGTATGACTTTAATTCCCACATAAATAACTTAATAGTTCTTACTTGCTGATAGACTTTACGGAATACTAGATCGATAATCGTTTGGTTTGGTCTGCCGGTGTTTTCTTGTCATTTTCTTCTGAAGTGTGATGTGATGTGTTTTATTAAGCATGTATTTGTACTCAAAATGTGTTCTCTGTCTCTCAGCTCTTGACGGCACCGTCACTGATTGCATGGCATCTTTGAGTAACAATGAGTATGGTTCTTTAGGCTGATGTTGAACATTTGTTGAGTAGCATAAGAGGATCGTGTCTTTTATTCTGCACACAGTCTTCACAAAATTAGTTTTTAATTTTGTAAAAACAAGCTTCAGTGGAATTAATTGACACAGACTTAAGAAAGTTTTGTCATTAAGGTGCATTTTTGAAGATTTAGAAAAATAATCCTCATTTTGTGTGCTGCTCATCAGTTGCTTGTAGCTATTTTCGGCAGCGTTTCAGTGCTGCATGTAGTAACTTACAAAGACCTCACGAGTGACGTCATTTAATGTTAACGGCAATATGGTGTGCCAAGTGGATACTGGAAATTGTATTGTGCGGTTTATGCTGAAGTTCACGTGATTTTTCTTCTAACTGTGTTGTCCCTTTACCCAGGCACTCTTCAGCAAATTTGAACTTAACCTTCAGTAGTTACACGTTGTGAAGGGAGGGAGGTAGTGATTGAGTTAGTAAAAACTATACGTAAATTCAATAGACAGTTTGACACATTCAGTCGTGTGCTCATTTTCGTCAGATTTGTATTTTTGTGCAGTGATGTGTGATAGACTGTGTTTTTGATATTGTGTAGCACCAGTTGTTTCACTTTGTATGCTACCTGTGTAGAAGATTGCACTGTTTCATCACTGTTGGTTGGGTGACATGAAAAGCATCTGGTGTATTAGGTAAATCCCGTTCCAGCCGTACTGAAAAGTTATTCTTTGAGCACCTTGCCTTACTAACTTGTGGGTAATGATGAAGAAAAATATTCTGATGAAAGAAATACCAAGAGTAGTGAAGCAGTGGCATGTGAGTAGCTAACATTTTGTTGTTATGGTGTATAGCAAAAAAGACAGTTGGGTAGCTGGTGCAGTTTACATTATATGTGTATGTTGCGTCAGAACTGGAGCTGCGGAAGTTGAAATCGGAGACTGATGCTTCCACCAAAACCACACGTAGCAGCCAGATATCAGCTACCCTGCATGCCACAAGTGCCATGTCTGAACGTAAGCACATGTGCTGCATCTGTGGTCGCCGGTTTCGCACAGCTGCCATGTTGGTAGTACATATGAGAATACATACGGGTGAACGACCTTATGCATGTGAAGTCCCAGGATGTGGGAAACGTTTTGCGCAGGCCAGCGGACTGCAGTACCACACGCGCACTCATTCTGACGCAACGCCGTACATCTGTTCAGACTGCGGCCGACAGTTCCGTCATCCAGGCCTTCTGTCGGCACACCTGGCAGTGCATAGCGGCATTCGGAGGTTTTGCTGCGACGAGTGCGGATCGGCGTTCATAATGTTAAGTCATCTGCGGCGTCACCAGCGCGTACACAGTGCCGAACAGCCTTTTGCATGTTCTCAGTGCCCCGTGAGATTCAAGTTCAGCTGGGGCCTACGCCGGCACGAGCGTGCAATGCATCTTGGAGAGAAACCATTTGTGTGTTCTGTGTGTGATAAAGCATTTGCCGAGATTGGCAACCTGCGCACGCACGTGCGTACACATACTGGTGAAAGACCATTCGTCTGCTGTGTGTGTAACCAGCGCTTTACTCAGTCCAGTTCACTCAAAACTCATATGCGGCTCCACAATCTTGGAAGTAACACTTCCGCTGCCGAGTCACTGCCTGAGCCTTTGTCTTACGTGAACACCACACCTGTAGGGTCAAAATCACCGCACAGTGAGTCATCCAGGCCTCTGAATGAGTCATCAGTTCCTTTGAATGAGTCATTCAGCAAAGAGGATGCATTAATATCTGATTGACTGTAATTATTCCAAGCTGAGTATTGGTTCATCTTTCCATCTTGCCACTGCTTGTACCACACATGCGCTACTCATAGAGCTTTTATATAAAGCATATTTTGATTTGGTTGGCAAGGGTGTTGATTATATTTTTGTATATATGTCTGAATTTGATTTCTGAAAGCTCACATTGCAACTTAAGACAAGTTAGGATGTTGTTGTTTTACTGTTGGAGATGCATTGACTGATTTTAGTGAATTGTAATTGTCACAGTTTGAGAATTGTTTTGACTATATTCATAAGTGTTGTGTTTATTCATTCCTGTGTTGTGGAAGGGCGTTTGTGACGTCTTTCATGCCACGTGTAATGTGTACGTTATTTTAAGAGTGTTGTGTGATGTTTTCTTTGTGAGGTGGTGCTGGCTAAGGAAGTGGTAATTCAGACGTTGTATAAAATTTGACAAATAGGGAGCAGTGAAATGTCGAGCGTTCACGTTATATTATTTGACTTGTGACTGTTGATGAATCTTTAACACCGCGTTTTGTTGGTTTGTTCCCATTTCGTAGGCAAGAAAACAATGTTTGAGAAAAGGGCTAGATGTTTTCCATTTGATGTCTCATTTATTGGCACAGGCTGATTGTACTGACCGACACTTTCTGTGTACAGTATTATGTGGTTGATATGATGACAGAGAATGCAATTCAATACTTGTTGCAGGAGTTTCAGAGAAATTTTAATTTTAAATTCTAGTGTATAATAACTAAGCTTGTAACTACAATGACTAAATTATACTTGACTAAATTATAGTTTTGTTTGCTTCATCTGCATTTGTATACTAGGTATTAAAGAAGGTATTAAGGGCCCAGGAACCAGGACGGAGCAAAAGTGTGTACGTCATTTATAGCAATGCTACCGAGCATTGTTTAGAAAACTTATATAACTGAGTATTACTGACCACACTGACAAGCATTAGTTAATGCCGGCTGCTAGTTGTGTACATTTACATTAGTACAGACCTGGTGGGGCTTTGTGTCCACTATGACAAAATTGCCATAAGCTCACTGCTCTGCACCAACATTTAGGTATGCAATCATAGCAGATAATTTTATGTGCTGGAGAATTCACAGATAAGCTGACACAATAGCTTCAAGTAATTGTGTGGACAAAAATGCTTCATTTGCATGTGCTTGAAGGATAATGAAAAATTCGTAGGTTATGTAAATGATGACGAAGTGAGAACAAGCTGTCTGTTCAGTTCTCATACTGTGGAATGCAGAAGGACCACTTGCGGACTTTTCTCACGTGTGAACCTAGCACTGTGCAAGATAGAATTTGTCTCATCTTTGTTACTAAATACATAGATAATCCTGTGAGTAACATGGAACTAAAACATTGCAGTGCTGAGATTTGGTCTGCATTGCTGAGGTCCTGAATCCTTGATGTTAGCCTTCAGCCTTTTCTTTCTGCAGTCTTTACAAACATGTAAACTATTGGACAGAGATTCAGAGCTTTTTCTCTCACAGCCCATTGTACAGATCAGATAACATACTTAAGGTATCTGCAGAGTTTATTCTTCAGTGGACTGTGATGCACTGATGCTGTTATTTTAAAAACATTTCTTACAGTGTTAAAAGTTAGGTTTAGTAAATTAAATTTATTGCACTGTGTACACCGCTTAAGTGATACGTGCAAGTTTTTTATTCACGCGATGAAAATGCTATTTATTTGGCACCCATTAATGGTAATCTTTTACACATTAATTTATTAATTCATGTTTAGTGTAGATTAAAGACTGATAACAGCACATAAGCCTGTTTATGTCATAAGCACTGAGCATATTGTAGTTAAATGATGACGAGATCGATTTCAGCTATAAAACTGTTGATTTCTGTCCACAGGTAATATTGTGATTTTTCGTGATAATATGCCATGGAATATGATAATGTCCTATGTGTATTTGTAAGGCTGAGGTCTTTAGTGCGTGATGGTTTGTTGCGGTATTTGACAGTGCTCTACGTGTATTTTCAGGCGTGCGTTTCAATGTCTGTATGGCAAAAAAGTGGCTATTGTCGTCACTAGTTTGTTGTAGCGAGTTTTCACAGTGTTGTGAAAGATACCTTGATTGTAGCCAAATATATTCACCTATTATCATATTTAAGTGTTGTTTATATAATTAAATAGTCTGCAAAGTATCTAATTACTTTTTGTCAGAGTGAATTATAGAGTCATACCAATATTATAATAATATTGAAAGACATTTTCACTTACCGATATATCTGATTAGACATGGATCGATTTGGCGAATTTTGCCAGATGAATTGCAGGTCAGTGTTATTGTAAAAATGCATTGCTTAGCAGTTGACACTTAGTTAACTGAAGGGAAAAGCAGTGAATCAGTATACTGTGAGTGACACCATACTCGTGTATGTTTCCTCACTAATTATTGCCCATTTAAAAAATTCTTTGGCACTCTCGGTATGAAATTTGCAATAAAACGGTCATTAGACATACCATAACACCGCCAGTAATGCTTGAGAAGTAAGCTTAATCACACTGCTCAAACAAATTGCAGTCTCAGCAATGAGAGGGCATGCACATGCACTGGGGATAATGTGGTCATGGTTGATAAACTAAGTGAGTCAAGGAGAACAGCTATAAAGTTTTTATAAACTTGAGTTGAGTTATTATTCAGCATGCCAAACAGTACAGTCTGCTCTCATGTGGATCATTATTTAACTTCGATCTTGATTTAAAGACGTGCTTGATGAAAATCTGAATGAATCACTCTGCAATGCAAGACTGAAACAGTTGCTAAATGATGTCTTGTTTTGGGTTAGTGATAAAAATATTGATATAAGCCTCACTGGCAATACTGAGATTCTCACAGAAACTGAAACTGACAAACTATGCTTTGCTGCAAAATATAGAAGAAAGGTGTTGAAGCACTCTGAGGAAGCAGAACATTTCTTTGCACAAGAATAGCATTTGGTCCCTCGCTGTTGGTGTCTGTTAGTGTGTTAAAATTGGACTACAGAGAGAGAGTGTGTCAGTGAGAGAGTGTATTGTGTCTGTAAGATGATAGACTTTCTGGTTATTGTTGGTGAAATTTTTTGCACTTGTTCTTTGGGGTTGCATTTGCTGATAATGCCTTTTAGTAGTGCTGAAGGAAATGGACATCTGTTTGAGAATATGTGATGACTGGGATGTTTATGTCATAGAGTGTCACTTGTCACTTTGTGTTTGTGGTGATATGCAAGTAGAGTTGAGTACACACAAGTGCAGTTTATGTTCAGTTATTATTTGACGAGTGAAGTGGAATAACTCAGTGTGGCTCCTCGTCAAGCTTGTTGATGTTCTGTAAATATAGATCTGCTGATAACATGCGAGTGTGGTCCGAGGCCTCGGTGTCCATCTCTTTAGCGTGTTATATTACAGTAATGATGATGGGATACCGTCTTTAAATTCACACTTCATTGCGGCTTCCAATTTCATGTCACTGATAATAATTGTTTCATCATAGTCATTTGAACCTTATGTGACACATTCAGTTTCTTCTGTACCTCTGTAATGGAAATTGGTTTCAGTGAATTTACTGTAAATGTGTTTCACGTATTCTGCAAAGTTTATGTATGCATCGTTTAATTAAATGAAGTTGCAGAAGTGCAATTAGTGGTGTGCAGGTTGTTGTGTTGTATGGCCATGTTCTTTGTGTTTGAAACACTAGCGATTCTATGAGTGGTTGACATTCTTTATTGGTCATTGTGTGTTTTGCTAGAAGAAGTTGGCGACAAACGGATGAACAGTCATGAATACCCTCATTGCTCTGAGCGTTTCGTTAATGAAACCCAGCTACTTCAACATGTGGCATCTGCAAGTGCTTGGCCAGAGAAGCAGGGATTGAGTACAGGAAACAATTACACTTGTCCAAAGTGCATGAAGTCGTTTGGCACTGCTCTTCAGTTACTGAGACATCTAAAGCATCACGAACATACCAAAGGCTTGACCATGCAAGCAACTGTGCACAGATCCAAAAGCAAGAAGAACTTCCATAATGCTGAGACTGACATCACTGACAAAAGCCAGTCTGTACAAATACCTGCAGTGGATAAGCTCTCGTCACACGAGGAAGATCAGCATGTCAAAACATTTCAGTGTGATAGGTGTCCGCGGTCATTTGATGCAAAGATCAAACTTCAGAAGCACATTGATTATCATAGAAAACATCACAGTGAGATGTTTTACTGCAGTCGATGTTCACAGCACTTTTGTAGCTGGAACTCGTGGCAGAGGCATGAGACTATCCATCAACGCTTCGATGCGCGTAAAAAGCATGGTACAGAAAGTGTTAAAAGTGTTTATTCCTGTTCTCGTTGTTACCGCACATTTGACTGTCGGTTTATGCTTGCACGCCATGAGCAAAACCATAGGGAAACTGACAAACGAAAGAACAGAGTGTTTCGTTGCTTGCATTGTTCCCTTACATTTGCTACATCTGCACTATGTCAGGAGCATAAGATGTCCCACAGTGAAAGCACTATTAGTGAAAATATTTGTCAGGTGTGCAACAAACATTTTTTGTACCGTGCTGTTCTGTATAAGCACATGGAAAGAGCACACAACCATGAAGAACTAAGCAGAATTTTGCCTGTCCATGCTTGCTCCAAATGTAACCAGATATTTGTGGAAGCAGAGCGACTTAGAGTTCATGAGTTACTGATGCACACTGAAATAGACAGCCAGTCGGGTGCGCAGAATTCTGCGAAAGTGTATGAATGCAGCCAGTGCAGTAAGAGCTTTAAGTCGCAAGGTGAACTGAAACTGCACCTGCGCACTCACTCTGGTGCTCGACCTTATCAGTGTCGAGCAGGCTGCAGTCGCCGATTTGCCCAGCACAGCACACGTGCATACCATGAGCGAACACATTCCGACGCCATGCCACATATCTGCTCAGTATGTGGACTTGGTTTCAAGCACTCGACAACCTTGCGACTGCACAGCCGGTTGCATACGGGTGTTCGTCCCCACAAATGCCCGTCATGTCCAAAGGCATACCATAAGTCTAGTCAGCTGATACAGCACGTCAGGTTCCATACCCGTGAACGTCCATATGTTTGTGCAGTGTGCTCAAAGCAGTTTGCATTACGGACACAGCTCGTGCGTCATGAAAATGGCGTGCACAGAAGGCTGAAGCCATGGCAATGTAGTGTCTGTGATAAAGCCTTCACACAACCTGGAAATCTTCGTACACACATGCGAGTGCATACTCAAGAGAAGCCATATGTCTGCTCATTCTGCAAGTTACAGTTTACCTATTCGACAACACTAAAGAGTCACATGCGTATACATGAGCAAAAGCAGGCATTTTGAACACTCCAGTAATTGTTTTGTCAGCCTGTGCCGTGTTTACTGATTGTTGTTAGTGAGTGCTTGGTGTATGTTATTTTGCTGTATGCTATACTTGTGAGTGCATATTATGGGGGAAAGAA
>Ga0056132_1000275_pt1 | contig 12059 bp, 6 predicted proteins | sample WorMetLIZISLAND2_3_FD_71119 | JGI IMG/M metagenome (GOLD analysis project Ga0056132, IMG submission 71119) | Marine gutless worms symbiont microbial communities from Max Planck institute for Marine Microbiology, Germany - Olavius clavatus LIZARD... ...
ACAACTGACCAGCAAAGGATGGCAGTGCATAGGTGATAACAGACTGAACGATTGAAGTAAAGATTAGGTGTAAAGCCTCAGGTGACAAACCTTGATATTTTAGCAGACCAAGGAGGTGCAGGCGCTGATTGGCTAGGGAGAGGATGTGTTCAACGTGAACAGCGGCAGACAATGTAGCAGTAAGGTGAATACCTAAAAGCTTAACTGAGATGATTTGCTCAATCCCAGGAAGAGAGGCAGGTGAGATAAAATTACGTGCACCGGGGCGTCTGAAAACAATCTCTTTGTGGCAATACATTTGAGGTGACTCGGGTGAGGTTGTAGATTTTATTCTAATTATTCTGCAGTTTGTCTGTGTGCGCAACAGTGAAAGAATTATTGAAACATTCATTGACAGAAAGCCGACAGACAGATAGATAAAGATGTTTTTGTTTGCACACTACTGGCACATTTAGCACATTAGAGGCTTTTGTAGTTATAGCACGCTATATAAGTTGACATTTATTACTATATTATTATTATTTGTTATTATAGATGAGTGTGTTGGGTGTGTACAGAATGGCTGAGAAGTACAATATGAAGCTGCTGTTTACAGTTCCATTTGCCGACTATTTCCAACAGAAAATACACAACAGCGAGAACCGTGGCTTGATTGGCCGCATGCAAGGATTAGAGGTAGATTACCACGGACTTCTATTTAATAACTCAAATAGTAACAGTAATATTATTCACAATTAAATTTAATCCACAGAACTCTCTTTAGTTTCAAGTTTGTCCCAGCCATCAGACAACACAGTGTTCGTTGGCCGCACCTTCAGTTCAGCTGATCGTCACAGATCCCCCACGCACCATTCTGACAGCAGCATCTGTTAACACTTTCTGTCGACATCTGAAAACTTGCCCATTCTCCAACAACGTAATCCATGCCTACAGTTTGAACCTGTACTTACTTACTTACTTACTGGTGCTTAGATTGCAGACACATGTCCAAGTCTATCACATATTTCACGAATGGTTTTTATTTCACCGCAGTCAGCGGGATTCAGCATCAGCAGGGTGCACTGTACATAATGATGCAAAAAAATTCCTGCTTATGGAAAACAGTGGCAAGTAATGGTACACTGTCAATGCAAGATCTTTCAGTGCTTTGATGCTGTTGGTTGGGTCAATAGGAAATGCATTTTGGCCTGTAATAGTCCAGCTTCACCAGTACCCAGTACCCAGAAGTACAGACTTACAAGATGACGGAGTAACTCTGTAGAAATTGGCTAGTTAAACAAAGACTGAAAGTTATTAGAGGTTACCCACACAAACTTTTTGTTCACTGCTGTACCAGAGATATTTGCTTTCAGAGTTGTTGCACTTTGAAATAATCTACCCTGCAATCTTACAATTTAGTTCACTTTAATTCAAAAGCAGCTTGCTTATTAAGCTGGACACATTCTAGCATAGCTGTTGTAAAATGTATTAAACTGAGAGACATTAAAGAATGTTTAAAATTTATGTGTGTGTCAGTAACGATGTTATGCTGTTAAATGTTTGTAGCCAAGAGACATTTAATTCCATTAATTAATAAACTAATCAATTCTTTTATTAGAAAATGTTTACAATGATAGATGCCAATAATGATGCTATGCTGTTGAATGTTTGTAGCCGTATCCAGCAGATGATGACGTTGAGCTGATGAGTTCTGATGCAGACTCGTACAGTCACATCAGGCAACGCTTGGATCAGATGGTACAGAGGAGTGAACGTGACTCAGAGGCTGGTGGCAGAGCCCGGAGACAGCTGAAACTAGTGAGACTGCCTGATATGATCTGTTTTAATGTCACTGCACTAATCGTTGTTCATCTACCAAATTCCACGTAATTCCACAGAAAGATTAACATTTTGCAGCAAAGAGCAAATTCTGCAGTTTGATTCGATATTCTGCAGCCCATGAAAAACTTACATGTCGTGTGTTGTAGAAGTAGCAGCTCTGACTCTTTGATGGAATGAAAGTTGAAACATTTCATTCATTCAGAGTTTTAATTATACTTTATACTATAGATGTCTTGTACCCACGGCCATAAGATTGGTTTACTTTTTACTTACTTCCTTATTTTATTCATTCTGTTGTCGAAGCTGTGTGTCAGTTTATGAGCATTTGAGCACACACACAGTGTCATATTGTACTTGTGATAAAGTCCTGCTGTCTGTTGTTGCATTATCAGGGCACACTATCACAACCAGAATGGGAGGCCACAAGTAAGTGTGATTTTCATTGTTTGTCGATTTTTGTGACATTTTTTAAAAATACAATGCCACCAGTTCTCCACCTCTATCATTGGTGGACAGTCATACATTTAAATACAGATGCAAAGCAAACACACCAAGGCTTCAGATACCCTAGAACTAACATCCTTGTAACAGTAAAACATAGAAAGTAAAACTTCTAACAAGATCAGTGAATAAGCTACGTTGACTGATTATATTGCACCAACAAACAATTGTCTAGAGTACATTAACAATATGCAAGCTCCATAGAAGTTTTATTAAGTGAACTAATAATAATAATAAAAATAATAATATCATTAGTATTATTATTGTTATGATTGCATTGCAAAGTACACTGTTCCCAATGCTCAACCCTCAAAAACCTTTGTAGTGCAGCATTGAACAAAGTTTGTATGGGTGACCCCTAGTGGCGTTGACAGAACTAATGTTGAACAAGAAAGTCTAGCTAACGCAAAGGTAAGCGCGAGACAGCCTTGGTAGTATATAGGACTCAACTCACTAAATCGCCCTGCACTTAGTAACGCCAAGCAATATCAACTTAATCTATACATTGTTTAAAAGTACTGTCAGTGTGCAACAGTTCTGTCGTTGACAACGCAGGTCTATCTTCATTCATTTAGCTGTTGTTGCCTCCCAAACATGCGAAGTATCGCAAAATTCCGAGAAAATTTGAACTTACAGCAGTTAAAGGTCATCCAAGGTCGATGATTTTGGTACCAAGCGAAAGCGCATATGCGACTTTCTGTTAGTCATTAATAGTAACTTTGGTCCTATCTTGGACTGTTTTTGAGATATGGCAACTTATTGGCTGAAAATTGCGTATTTTTCCTACCCCTCTGTCATTTGGCGCTCCCGCTGTCTATGTTCCCTTTGGAATTTCGTGGTGAAGTTAATTGTGACAAAACTAGAGTCATGAGGCTACTCTGTGATGAAAGTTGCATGATCCTAACTTCAGCTGTCTTCGACTGATCCATCCGTGTGACAGACGGATGAATGGGCGATAGTGTATAGTGGCGTGCTGAATAGCATATATGCTGTCGCACGCTAAAAATCATTGATGTGAAAATAAACTAAGCCACAGATTATAACACATAATACGACGAAGCATAATACAACGAAGGTGTTCATTTATGTGTAGTGTTATAGAAAATTTGTTTAAAATGTCATTTGTCAACAGATGCTTGTTATTTTGAGTTATACCATTATATGTTTTTCTGCTGCTATTATCTGCCTTGTCCTCTTTTTCTGATGTACGTCAGTTGTATCGTTTAATAAATCAGTCAGTCAGTCAGTCAGTCAAATTGTTAAGATGCTATTACGTGTGACTACTGTGATACTAAGACGAGTGCTTATTACCACAATTTAATCGACACACCATTTTAACGGCCCATTTTTCCAGGTCAGCCTGGTTAGCCAGTTGTCCCCTTGATTATCAGTCTCCAGTCATTCTTTTCCTGAGCATCCTCACAGGACAGGTGGCAAATTTTTGTGTCAACATGGTTCTTTGACTGTACTTAGTCCATTTCCATTAATTGTCATCCCAATTGGTTTTGAAGCAAAAAATTTTACTTGTCACATGCCTTTCCTTCCTGTTGCTCGGCCAATAGTCTCAAAGAACTGAAGGCAAGAGTTTAAGATGTTCAGTTATTTATCAGTCTTGTACAGAAGTGTATAATTACTCGGTTGACATTTGCTTGTAGCGGTTTATTTGGCATTTGCGTTTCAACGTCATCCTCCTGATGCAGACAGCACACATGCAGCTGCCTCGCCACATGCTTCTGAAACAAGTTGGAAAAGAAAACACGAAGACTGTGATAGTTCAGCCACTGGAAGAACACCTGTGTGATAATTGCTATGTTGATTTAGAGTGAAACATTGCAGGCATTAGATCGGTCATTGTTTATACATATCTGAACCACCAAAACATATATCAACCTTGTGTGACCACAACCGTTTTATGTAATATCGTGTAATAATGATCACAGTCACTCTCATTTGTGGTAATTGGGTATGGATAGGCTGATGACTGACTATTAAACTACCATTCTAAGTCTAAGCTGAGGGCTTATAAAGTTATTATAAAATGTATATTCATTAAAGACTACTACAAAAATGACATTCTGTAATTGCTGTCACAACACAAATATATAGTTACTGTCTGATTTAGAAAAAACTGTTTGCAACACCAGAATTGCAGCATCAGCTGCAAGCTGCAAAACAACTACTTGCAACATTTCAAGAAAAGAACGAATGACACATTGTTATTATGCTATAAAATTCACTTAAATAGAGACAACAGACTATCGATTGTGTTTGACCAGCCAATTTTTGTGCAGTAAGTCTAGGTCAGTCCAGGTCCCATAAGCAAATTTCCGTGAATTGTTCTACAGGCTTCCCAAACAACAATAACAACACTGAAAGGCTAAATACAAATATATACAAATAGAGATATAAACGAAAAGACAAAGTACAAGGTGGAGACCACAGCTTTCCGCAGCAAATTTTTCAAAATTCCGTGGGCCACTTTGCCCAAAAATTTTCACATATAGTAATTAATCTTCTACAGCCCCTGAACTCGACCAAATATGCAACTCCACAACTGACAGATACAGATGTCTGCCAAATAAACTGGCAATATTTCGGATTAGGTCAGCTCAATATCCCATTACAGCCCGAGTGGCAGTCGTGTATTTCACAGCAGAATCATGTCTACATATAGTAATTAATTATCTACAGCTGCCTGAAACCCACCAAAATATGACGCATTTGTCACCCTTATCACTGGCCAGTACCAAATTCCGCGAAAACATAAATTCTGCGGAAAGGGGCAAATTCCGCGGCTCGACTCTAAATTCTGCGGTCTGTGGAAGTCTGTGGTCCCTGGTACAAGGCAATAGAGTAATAATGCACAGTGTGTACTGAAAAGCTGGCAGGTAACAGCTTAGACTACTATGCAAACAAAAACCGAAAATTAATGGAAAATAAACAGCAACAGATATGCTGCTTGCATAATGTCTACATATAAGCTATATTACATATTTAGGTATAATACATACATATTTAAATATTTCTTTAACTACTGAGCTATGACATTAAAATATTGCATTTAAAACAAAGTCAGTAGATATGCTTACGGTACTGCACTGTAATGTAATGTCAGGCTGAAATGTTCATACAACGAGCCAAGCTCATTTGCATTTTTATTCAGCCGCCTCAGCCGAATTCACATCCCACTGACAAGAGCTAATGGCAACAGCTATGATCAACTGTGTAATGAGTGGAAATGTCATCATTGGTTCAGATGCTGTCAGCCTTGCTACCTCCTATAACCTAGAATTATTGTCACTCAGCTGTAAACTAATATTTGCTGGGCTTATCCACATGACCAGGTGGGTCTTGGCAGAGATCAAACAAACAACATTTTTGCTGCATCTCAATTTCAGAATGTAGAAATTTCGCTGCATGCTGCGCTTTCCCAGTGTTCTAATAGTGTTTAGCAGGCCTCTGATGGGATAAACTGAATTTCTGTCGGTATTTAAATTCGTTCTTCTATTATACTGGCAAAGTTCATGAAAAATATGTGCTTAACAGTATTATGCAATAAAACCTGATAAATATGGAAAGCTGCGGCTTACAAACTTCAACAACACACAGAAAATGACACAGAAAATGACATGCAGTGCTGTAGTCAGGATCAGCTGGAAGTGGCAGCATGTTCACTATCATTGTTCTGAAATGAGTCAAAGTTGACATCCGGTTGTTCTTCCTGCACCACGCACATCTCCTCATCACTCTCAGTTTTAGCAAAGTCCAGCGAGATCCGCATCGGCTCCTGCTCCTCGTTGGCGATGCACTGTTCTGACTGCACTGTCACACATTTAGCACTGTTGGCCTGAACTGAACAGAGTGATTGGCACACTATCAGACTGTCACCGAAGCTGCAAGAACCTTCTTTTTCCTGTGTATCCATCAAAATGCACAACCAAATTAAATTAATCTACAAACATAATTACACACAAACAAACACACCAACAAAATCATTTTCACAGCCGTTATCTAGGTAAACTTTGGTTAGCTGGTTGCCCTCTTGATTTTCAATCTCCAGTCATTCTTATCCTGAGCATCCTCACATGACAGGCCAAAACTCTGTATCAACATGGTACTTTCGGCTGTACATTATTAACCACCATAACAATATCTGAAGCATAAGTTTTTAGTGGCCGGATGACTTTCCTGTCACCCAACCAACACTGTCAATACTCAATACACTGAAGGCACAAATTAACTCGTCAAAATAATTAACCACATAAACAAACAACTCTAACGTATACATACTTGACGATATACTATTGCCTGTTAATCATGCAGATTTGTATGTGATAAAAACCAGTGGCGCCCCCCCCCACTGACCAAAAGTTGGGACTGGTCATGACCGCAAAAAGCAGTCTGCCTTGGATAGGGGGTAAGCTATCGCTTAAATCTTTGGCCTCCTCTTTTGCATGAAAATGGACAAAAGGCTTCAACGCCTGACCCCCACCAGACCCCAGAACTGGCTCTGCCCCTGGAACCTACTGGGGCTTCCCCCAGACACCCATTATAGGCTCATGCTGTGTGCTCGCCATGGTCCCTCCTTTGGCAAATCTTGAATCCGCCTCTGATAAAAACTGTGAACTTTACAGCAATTTCATAAAGTTTTCAATACTGTTCTAATAATTCAGAGTCGCAGAGTCATCAATTTGGTGGTTGTCTTGGTGGTTGCGTTGGTTGAGCGTCGGACTCGTGATCGAAAGGTCGCAAGTTCGACTCCCGGCCGGGGCACTATCAAGTCAACTAGGTCAACTCAGACTTCCATCCCTCCGGGGTAGGTAAATTGAGTACCGGCCTGCATGTCTGGGGTTAAGGCGGGGTGTGTTCACTTGTGTCGGGTAGCAGGTAACACTGTGTGATCCTATATGGCAAGTGACACTCCGTAGCTGTGCCATGGAATACTTCCATTAACGACTATACAGTACCTTCACCCTTTACTTTTACCCTTTAATTAGTCATGCTGCTTACTGCTTTGTAGTCAAGAACCATTTCCTTGAATGCTGGGAAGTCGGTAAACGTCAGCAGCATCTCAAATACTTCACCGTCGAGATGTTTGCTTCTTGCTCTTGAGTGACAAACGTTTATCACAAAAATCACTCACAAGGACACCAGTGCTTTTACGTTCAATTAATCACTAAATCCTAGTGACCTCAAAACTGTGCTCTGGCTAATAAAACAATTAATGCCATGAACATGCTTCTCAGTAACAAGGTGCTTTCTTCTACAGTACTGGAGCGACTAACTTAACTGAGTGAGAGTAGACTGCTTTAACTCCTGAACCACGGCTGCTCTTCTGACAAGTTTGCTCTATTTAACTACTGACACCGTATTTGTTATGTGCTGTTAACCTTGTATCTTGGCTGCAGTTTCAGAGCTGGAAAAAAATTAAGATGAAATGACTGACCAGTACTAAGTGTACTAGTAACACAGTACAACTCGCCAAGCAGCAGCAGTGGCGTCGTGGTAGGGGGCAACTGACCTCCCGAAGTTTTAGCCCATCAGAAAATCTTCATCATTTGGAAAGGGAATTTTCACCCTAAGAAAAACGGCTGTACTGAGCAGAGCAATTTGTGTCTGAGCACACTTTGAAGTGCGGTTTTTATTTCTTTACAGTAAAACTTTGGACAGAAGTGTCCAGCTTCTATCGGTACAAGTAGCTTTGACCCCCGGCCTGCATCCAGGACCCGGCATTTATGCGGGAGACCCGGCTTCTATCAGAAGTTTTATGGTATGCAGACAGATGTACTGTATGAGCAACTTTCATATTTTTCTACACATGCAGTACAAGAAATCGAAGTGACCATCCTTGGTACTTTTTAAGAATAATTTTGGAAATTTGCTATCGGAAATTTGCAGCTTCTGTCGGAAAATTGCAACTTCCTGCCTCCAACTTTTTCAACCCATGACGCCGCTGAGCAGCAGCACAGTACACCATCACAAGCAGTAGAAGTAGATAAATGACAATGACTGACAAATAACAGGGCTAACTAATGGAGGTTTTGTCAGTTATGTTCAATGCTGTGGCATAATAATACAGTATTTGTTTAATAATGTGCTAAGTCAGAATGCACAGCAGAACAGTGGGAGAATAATAAAACGAAATAAAAAATACAATTAAATATAATAAGTGTTAAGCACGCTAACTAGAATCAGCAACCATATTCCAGTATACAGTAGTACATTAATATTAATTAACAAATGAATTGCAGAGAAAGACAATGTTGCTCAAGACTGACATGAGCTGTTTCTGAAACTCTGTCATGTTGAAGGATGGCATTCGTTGATGCAATTGAACTTCCAGAAACTGCTCAACAGTTTCGACCTACATGCAGACACAACTGACAGTTTACGAAAATGTTTGTCATTAAGTACCAGTAGTCATCACTGTCAATAAACTATTTATTATAAAACAAGAACAATAATAAGCTACAGTACATGTCACCTCTCCTCTACCACACATAACTTCTAAATCACTAAACCTTGCATATATTATACTCAGACCCTAAACGTAATATATATTAATTGGTTAGTACAAAATCTTATTAATAATGTTCATTTCTAGTCTGTACCATACTCCATTACAAATACACTGCTGTCTGCATTCTCCCTTTGTTGATGTTGTTTATTCTAAGCACTGTCAACATTAGTGCACTGGTATTAAAACATTCTGTAGTACTTTTAGTCTCACTAGTATTAAATAATTTGTAGTCTTTTTACTGACACATTACATCAGATGTACTAAGTTATACAGCTAGGTAGCTGTTGAATGCACATTGATCAACCACTTTCATGTCATCCTAATGTTAACAGAACTACAACCACTTAATGACAGCATTTAAGTTTCCTCAAAGGCACAGGTGACAAACAACACTGAAACATTGCAAGTGGCATGTCAAATAAAATAAACTGGATTGAAAAATTAGCCAAAGATATTCACATAAGCCCTGTGTATTTCGGTGTATATGAGCTTGTTCTCTTCAGCATCTTCAAAGACCATGTAATGGCTGTCCAGAAATGTCTGCTGGAGTTGATGAAATTTATCATCTGAACAAAACAAGCAGTGACACAAATTCAGAACAGCATTTTTGTCTCACTAGTATTAAATAATTTGTAGTCTTTACTGACACATTACATCAGATGTACTAAGTTGTACAGCTTTATACATGCAAACTCAATCCAACTTTAACTGGGCACACAAGCAGGACATAGCCAGGAATGGGCTTGGGGCTTTAGTCCCCAAACTAAAGGTTAACTGATGAGTGCTGATGCAGACTCATACAAACAAAAGCAGAAACAATGATTTTGTCATCTGTAGGCAAAAATGAAACAAATCTTTGTTTCAGTCTTATTTCAGTCAGGGGCGTGGGAACAATTTTTTTGGTTGGTATGGCAGAACGAGACCTTGTAGCAGGAGGGGCATGGGAGGGGTATCCCTCCCCATCCAACTGGAGGGTGTGGGAGAGCATCGTGAGCTCCCCATCAAAAATGAATTTGGTGCATTTTATTTTTCACAGAACCCATCTTTTGGACGAAAAATTCAGTCTGTTTATTAATGACTATTCTGCCATTGTTGCAGCAGCACTGACTCAGCAATGAGAAAGCTTGGCTCAGGCTCTAGCAGTGGGAGTGGGGGCATGTCGAAGCAGGGGGGCCGAGACCTGCAGGCCCTTCACTTTAACGCTGATGTACATGTATTTTGAAACAATCTGAAAGCAAAGACAGCACTTGCTATGTAAGACAGAGTAAAAAGTAGATTTAACATTCATGTGAGTGTACATGGAAAGTTATTAATTCATTGGTATGGTACTGCCATGCCAGATTTGTAATTGGTCTTACTTCAGTTGTGCAGAGCTACATGAATAAATATGCTGAAGAAATATCCTGAAACTATCCTACGACATTTTCAAAACAGTGTTCAGCTTATGAAAATCTTTATTCACCATAATATGGTAAATAGGATATTTTGCACTATGGTTGGCCACCCACCACCTGCATTCTCCATGACATGGGTGTTACAGCGATTGAGGCCCTGCAGCTGGTGGAGGATAGACAATTCTGGCAGACGATCGTAACAGGGGGAGGCTTTGGCTGAACGCTTTGCGTCAAGATGATGATGATGATGCATTATATGTACTCTGCCCCAGACCCAACTAGAGGAGCTTGCAAAGACTGTAAGAGTCTAGGTCGGTCGATGACAGCGAACTTGGTTGCTTAGTGATGGGTGCCCTGGCTAGCTCTGACCAGTCATACTGTTCTGATTCGGCCGCCTCTCCTACATCTCTTGTGCCATGAGTTGGGTGGTTTCCCTGGTCGGTAGAAACACCGTTTCCCATGGTGGGGCGTAAGTCCTGCTACGTGAAGGTGAGCTCCGACTGTAGAATATACGGACCTGACTGTTCTGTTCTGTTCGATGTTCTGTTCCGGAAGTCGGGAGGTCGACTTCCTATTAGATCTTCTGATGACCTTTCCGATTTGGATGACCTTGACTTTGATGTTCGGTGTTCGGTGACCTTGAGTGTAGTAGTAGTTGACCTTGAAGTGTAGTAGTTGCTTGTAGTAGTTGTTCTGCTGTAGATGTTCTGTAGATGTTCTGTTGTAGTTGTTGTGCAGTAGTTGTTCTGTTCAGAACTCTGTGGACTTGTTCTCCCACGATGTGCACGGTACACGTCTGCGATGGCAACTGAGGATCTCACCCGCTTATAAAGGACTGGGCGATACTAAGTTTTGCCGCTTAGGGGTGTTGGGCTAAGTCCATCCTGGTTTCCGTGCGGTAAAAGGGGTGCTTCTGGCCTTTTCCACGGCTTTAAGCCTTAGAATATGCCGATGCCCAGAAGTGTGGGCGGAGCTAGAACTTTCTAGAGGTTTCCTGGCCTGGCATGCCTCGCATAATGAGAAGCGGTGCATTATGGGTAGTTAGAAGTGTGTGGGTGTATAGTTAGAAGTGAGAGAAGTGTTGTTTTAGTTCTGCAGTGTTGTTTTAGTTGCCTAGAATTTAGTTATCTTATGAATTTCGCGATCTTACGAGGTTAGTAATTGAGCACCAGTCTCACAAGACCCACAGCTGGTTGTGGCAGAGGAGATGGGAAGAGACAGACTTATATTGATCTTAAGCCTCCCACACACATACACTTGGTTTTTCTTTAACTGACCCATTTTTGAGAGTTATTCAAGGTTAGGTTAAGAAAACTGCTACAAAATGTAGACCAGTGGCAGTACTGTGATGCCCTTCCTGTCACCCAATCAACAGTGTCAAAAGCCCCCTTTCGGGGCTCCCAGTTGTCCTGAAATTCCTGAAATGTCACAGATGTCATGAAATTGTCCTGAAATTAACAACTGTCCTGAAATTTTACTGATTTGGTCAGAATGTCCTGATATGGACCTTAATCTTCAAACTTGTTGCCACTAGGTGGCATCTTTTAAGGCTAAAATGCACCAAATTTGATTTCGGCTGGGGCTTACAGCGCTCCCCCAGTCTGCCCCCATAGATGGATTTGAATAATGTCGAATGTAAACTGAACCTGATTATGTATGCTTATAAAAGTGCCGGTTTGCTTTAGTTCTTATAATAATAACACTTATGAGGACAGAAAAACGTGCATTTTCTGTGTCTTGAGCCTCGTGAAACCGACAAAAATGTCCTGAAATTGTCCTGAAATTTTCTAAAAATTGGGTCCTGAAATTTCACTTCTTGCTCC
>Ga0056132_1000277_pt1 | contig 12027 bp, 8 predicted proteins | sample WorMetLIZISLAND2_3_FD_71119 | JGI IMG/M metagenome (GOLD analysis project Ga0056132, IMG submission 71119) | Marine gutless worms symbiont microbial communities from Max Planck institute for Marine Microbiology, Germany - Olavius clavatus LIZARD... ...
GGGGCGGCAAACAGACCGATTCACGCGGCCTCACGCACGACGGTGACACGCTGATCAAGAGCGTTCTGCGCCAGTTTCGTCCGGGCAAACCCAAGCTGGTAATCGATCACCCGGAGATCGAGGCGCCGGCCCTGGGAGTGGTGGAAAAGCTGAAAACGGAAATCAGAAACGGCATGACAACGCTGCTGGCAAAGGCGGGCGGGGTTGCGCCGGAGCTGGCCGGTTTGCAGAAAAAGGGCTTTTTTACGGGGCGCTCCATCGGGATCGCAGCCGACGGATCGCTGGATCATGTCGGCTTTTTGTACGGCTACCATCCGGCGGTCAAGGGGCTGCGGGGGCTGGAGTTCACTCGGCCCGAAGGCGCTCTCGAATTTTACATGCCGGATCCGTCGGCAATGGATTGCCGACCTGCGAAACAGTGCCCTGTAGGGCGGCAATCCTTTGCCGCCGGACAGGGCGACAACGAAACAACAAATGAACAAGGAGGCAAGCAAATGGACTTAGGACAGATTAGGGATTTTCTGAAAGGGCTGGGGCTGAAAGTGGTGCCCCAGAAAGATGCCACCGCTCCGGAGACACCCCCGGTGAACGGCGAGCAGTTCTCTGCGGCCGACATCGAGGCGGCCAAAAAAGAGGCTGCGGAAAAGGCGGCCAAAAAGGCCGAGGCCGAGTTTGCCGCCAAGGAAGCCACGGCCAGGGCCGAGGCGCAAAAAAAGGAGATCGGCGGATGGGTCAAACAGTTGATCGACGACGGCAAGCTGCCCCCGGTCATGACGGCCGGGATGGCCGAATTTTGCGAGGCGCTGGTGGACGCCGGCGCCAAGGCGCCGATCCGCTTTTCGTTCGGCGACGCCGGCGAAAAAAAGGAGACCGATCCCGCGGCGTGGTTCAAGCATTTCTGCGAGCAGATCCCCAAAAGTCACCTGTTTACCGAGTTCGCTGCCAAGGAGCGGGCGGGCGGTACGGGTGACGCCGGCGACGCCGGGTGGGACGCGAGCCTGAGCGACAAGGTGTAATCGGGCTTTCGTTCGGCGGCAAAAGATTGCCATCCTACGGGATGCTTTAAGCCGTTGGTTCAGGCCTCTGACCTGAACCAACAATAAATGCGCATTAACCGGCCCGCGAGCGCGGGTAGTAAAAAACGGAGGATATCATGAGCAAGGCGAAGATAGGCGAAATGACAATGGAAACGGGCAACTCGATCCTCGGCGGTCAGCATCCGCCCGTGGTGCGCCGCGGGACGGTCCTGGAAGACCAGGGCGAACTCCCCGCCGGGTGCATCATCGGCAGGGACGGCGCCGGAAAGATCATTCCCGCGGCGGCCGCCGGTGACGCGGTGGGCGTGCTGATCGAGACCCTGGACACGACCACCCAGACATCGGGCAACTATGTGCCCCACGGCTCGGTGGTGGAGCAGAACCTGAAAACCACCGACGGCGCGGGCGGCTTTATGGCCGCCGACCTCGCCTGGCTGGCGGCGCTGGAGGACATCGGGATTTATCCCGAATAACCGCATTCCGCTTGTCGGCATGGGAACACCGACCTACAGGAACCAGACAAAAACTCTCCTCCTTTTCAAGGAGGAGTCCCCGCCTTAGGCGGGGGAGGTGGTTACGAAAAGGAGGATAAAAAATGTTTAACATCATAAAGAGCTTATTCACCCCCCAGGCGATTATCGCCCGGCTGAAAACGATGGAGCCGCTGAAAACCATCGTCATGGACACGCTGTTCAAGTCGCGCCCCAACCACGCCCTGCCCATCGTGGGCAGCGACATGATCCATTCGGTGGTCCGGGCTGCGCCGGTGGTGCGGCGGGGATCCCCGGCCGTTGCGGTGGGCGGCGACAGCCGCAGCCTGGCCTGGTACGAGCCGTTCCCCATCCGCATCAAGGCGATTATCTCGGCCATTGAGCTCAACAACCTCAAGGTGATGGGCAGCGCCGACCGGAATTCCTGGGCCCGGGAGAAAACCGATTTTCTGCGCAACACCGTCCGCATGACCGCCGAGGCCCTGGCGACCCAAGCGATCAGCGGCGCTGTGGCCTGGCCCCTGAAAATCGAGGGCGGGGGCTGGGACACCTACGAGGTGGACTGGCCCGGCATGGCCACCTACACGGCGACCAAGAAACTCTCGGCCGCCGACGCCGACCTCGTCACGGCGCTGACGATCCTGCGCGGCATGAAGAAGAAGCTGATCAAGAACGGTCTCGGCGGCGGCCTGCAGATCTGGGCCGGCTCGCAGGTCTACGACAAGCTGGCCCAGATGGCCTTAGATCACAAGGGCACCGGCAAGTTCCGCGTGGAACTCTCCGAGGCCGGCGTCAACGTGGGCGGGTATCTCATCATAGATCGTTCCGAGGTGCTCATCAACCCCCAGGATCAGTCCGAGGTCCAGGTGGTCGCGCCGACGCACCTGATGATGGTCTCCACCACGGCCGGGCACAAGATGCCCTACTGCGCCATCGACGATCTCGACGGACAGCTCCGGGCGACGCCCTTTTTCGTCAAGCCGGTGAAGAAGGATGATCCCTCGACCATCGAGCTGATCGCCGAGTCCAAGCCGTTCCCGATCCCCAACATGCGCGGGATCTGCGACTGCGTGGCGGTGTAGATGTACTGCACCATCGACGACATCAAGGAGCAGCTCCCTGAGCGGGAGCTGATCCAGCTCACCGATGACGCCCGCACCGGCGAGGTGGACCCGTCGGTGGCGAACCGCGCCATCGAGGACGCCGTGGCGGTGATCGACGGCTACGTCGCCAAAAAGGCGCTGGTGCCGTTGAACCCGGCGCCGGCGATCATCCGCAAGATCTGCGTGGATTTTGCCATCTGCAATCTCCACGCCCGGCGGATGGACGAGATCCCGGAAGCGCAGAAAGAGCGATGCGAGCAGGGCCACAAAATGCTCGTGCTCTACTCGAAAGGACAGATCACCCTGGGGCTGCAGCCGGCGCCGGAAGCGCCCGGCGAACCCGGGGCCGACGCGGCGCTGGTGAACGCCCGGAAGAAGATTTTCGGCGAGGACGAATTGGACAAAATGCCATGAACGAGACCGTCACGCAGATTGAGCAGGCGATGTTGTCCGCCCTGGAAGCGGACACCGATCTCGCGGAAAAGGTGCGCAACTTTGACCTGTTGAGCACCCTGGATCAAGACGAGCTGCGGACGCTGTGCAGCCTCGGCCCGATGATCGGCGTCATCGCCCTGCGGGGGAAATACGACGGCGATCTCACCGGCGTGGCCGACGAGACCGGCGAGTTCGCAGTGGTGGCCTTAGATCACAATCTCCGCTCCGGCGCGGCGGGCAAGGGCGGCGCCGTGGGCGAAGTAGGGGTGTGGGCGCTGCTGCACCGCGCGGCAGAGGTGCTTCATCACCACCCGGAGCGGCTCGGCTTAGATATTCACGATATTGTGGTCACGTCGCGCTCGCTGCTCTTTGCCAGCCGCACCGCCTGCGGGGTGTCGCTGGCCGTGGAGGTGACCTGGAGACACCAGACGTAAAACCGTCCCCCGCCTAAGGCGGGGACTCCTCCTTGAGAAGGAGGAGAGTTTTCACAACATGCGACAAAAAGGAGGAACATAAAATGCCGAACCTGACACGCAAAGCAACGGTTCTCGTCGGGCTGGAGCCCGCCTACGGCGGCGTGCCGCCGGAATACCAGGGTCTCCTGACGACAGTCCCCGAGTACAGCCCCGAAGGGGACGACCTGCAGCGCGATTTCACGCGCACCACCCTCTCGCCCATCGGCGGGACGGTGACCAACAAGCGCCAGACCCTGAGTTTTGACACCGAGGCCAAGGGCGCCAATGATCCCGCCGATCCGGCCAAGACGACCCATTTTCACCCGCTGCTCCTCGCCTGCTGGCTGACGGACGCGGTGGTGCTGCGCATGCCCGCGGGATCGCCCTCCGGCGATTTTACCGCCGGCGAAACGGTCGCCGGAGACACCTCCGGCGCCGCGGGAACCTTTTTACGCCTGATCAGCGGCGTGATGCACCTCTCCGGCGTGACCGGCGCCTTCGATGCGGGGGAGTTGGTTACCGGCGCGGCCAGCGGCGCAACGGCCGTGGCCGGGGCCGACCCGATGGTTGACCTTACCCGTGAGTATCGCCCCAGCTCGGACCATGCGGACATGGCCAGCGCCGGGGTGCATTTTTACGCCGACTCAATTTTGCACCAGCTCGTGGGCGTGCGCGGCAACGTCACCGCCGAGTTCGAGGCGGGACAATACCCGAAACTCAATTTTGCCCTGACCGGCCTCTACGAGTCCCCCACCGAGCCGGGCGCGCCGACCAACGTGACGTTCGAGGAGCATCCGCCGCCCCGGGTGCTGGCCGCCGGTCTCACCATCGACGGCGTGGCCCCCGAGTGCGTCAACAAGGTGGATTTCGATTTCGGTCAGCAGATCGAGCACAGCCGCTGCGTCAATGCGCCCCAGGGGATCAAGGAGATTTACATCACCGGCCGGCAGCCGTCGGCCAACATCGACCCGGAAGTGGAGGCCCTGTCCGCGTTCAACCCGTTTACCAAGTGGGAGAACTCCCAGGGGCTGTCCGTGGCCTACCGCATCGGCGACGATGCGGGCAACCGCGTCGGCGTGATCATCCCCGAAGCGCAGATCGGGCAGTTGGGCTACCAGGATCGCAGTGGCAAACGGGTCTACACGCTGCCGCTGACCCCCACGGGCGACGACAACGAGATCATTTTGCAGATCGGATAACGGTACATGTCGGCATGGGAATGCCGACCTACAAAATACCGCGCCCTGCAGGGCGCCGATGAACGGAGGACACGATGCCGATTTCAATGGACGAGCGCAATGTCGCGAAAATTTCCTACGGCGGGGAGGATGTGGAGATCTACTACCGCAACCCCACCAGCGCCGAGCTGGCCGCGTTCCGGGCCACCCAGGTGCGCCGCAAGAAAAACAAGCTGATCAACAACATCTTTGCCGCCCGCATGGAGGGCGGCCGCAAGGTGATGACCGGCATCCGCGACGGCGATTTTGAGTTTGAGGGCGGGCTGATCTCGTCGGATCCCCACAGCCCCGATTTTCGCCAGGACTGGAAGGCGCTGTTGGTCAAGCACCTGCCCGTGGTGGTGGAGGGGGTGGGCCGGGCCGCGTTCGAGGCCGGCTTAGATGACGACGACGATATGGAGTTTGTCACCGCCGGATTCGACGAGGACGGGATGGACAAGGGCCTGGCAACGCCCGACGCGCCGGAGATGCCGGCGCCGGCCGCCGCGCCGGAAACGCCGGAACCGCCCAAAGAGCCGGAGCCGCCCCGGGTCCCTTTGGCGCCGGTCTCCTGACCGGAGAAATCCACTGGCCCGGCGACATCGAAACGTTCCTGGAGGGAGGATGCACCGATCAGGCGAAAAAGGAGTGCCAGGCCAACGGCGGGCCCCACTGGGAAGCCCTCTGCCGCTCCTGCGAGAAAAAGAACTTTACCGGCGGGCCGTACCTCCCGCAACTGGCCTACATCCACAATCTCCGCCGGGCCGGGATGCGGTTCGATCCGGATACGCTGCCGCTGTGGTTCTGGGAAGATCTCGGAATCTACACCCACTACCACCGGATCATGAAGGAAACGCCGCGCATGGTGCCGGGATGAAAAAACGATTTGTAGGGCGGCAATCCTTTGCCGCCGAAAAGGGCGGCGCTGAGCCAAAAAACTCTCCTCCTTTTCAAGGAGGAGTCCCCGCCTTGGGCGGGGGAGGTGGTTGATCATTTTCTTGATGTCGGGAAAATGATAACAGTCCCCGCCTTAGGCGGGGGACGGTTTATGAAAAAGCGTCGGGATAAAAAACAAAATGGCTGAAAACGTTGTACGCATAACCCTCGACGTTGACCCCAAGGGGTCGGTGCGGGTGCTGCAGAAGGTCAAGCAGGGCGTCGGCAAGCTGGGCAAGTCCGTCTCTGCCGCCGACAAAAAGCTGGCCGGTATGAACCGCGCGTCGAAAAGCACCATCTCGATGATGAAGCAACTGGCCGTTGCCTTCGGGGCGTACAAGGCCCTGGAGGCCGGTATACGCCTCATGCGCAACAGCATCAACGCCGCCGGCGAATTTGAATCCGCCTTGGTTGACATGGCCAAGGTGACCGATGAGCCGTTAGACGCTATCCGGCAAAAAATCCAGGCGATTGACCCCGTATTGGGCAACTCCACTGAGCTGGTGCAGGGCTATTACCAGGTGATTTCAGCGGGCGTTTCCGATCCGGTGGAATCTCTGAACGTGCTCAAAGTCGCGGCCATGACGGCCAAGGTGGCCCATGTGGAGCAGGCGGATGTCGTCAAGGGGATCACAAAGGTCATGGCCGCCTACGCAAAAGAAAATGTCACGGCGACCCAGGCGGCGGAGCAGCTTCTGGCGATGGAGAAGGCCGGGCAGACCTCGGTGGCCGAACTGATCCCTTACATTGGCGAACTGTCGGCCAAGTCAGCAGCCCTGGGTATTTCGCAGTCAGAGTTGGGCGCCGCTTTCGGAGCGGTGACCAAGCTGGCGGGGAACACCAGCGAGGCGACGACGCAGTACAAGGCGCTCGTGACCAGCCTGCTGAAACCGTCGGAAGAGCTGACAAAGTTGCTGGTCGATTATGGCTCGGCCCAGGAGGCGATCAAGAAGATCGGATTTGAAGGGGTTATGCGGCTGATCTCAGAGGAAGCCGACGGCAACGCCTCACGGCTATCGGAGTTGCTGGGTTCCGCCGAAGCGCTGTCCAGCGGCCTCTCCATCGGCGTGAACGAGTTCGACGCTTACGCAGAATCGCTGGGGATAGTAAAGGATCGCGCCGGAAAGCTTGATAAGGCGTTCCAGAACTATACAGGGACGTACCAGGCGGTCAAGGATAAATTTGATAACACCCTGCATAACATGTTTATCGAGCTGGGCGAGGAATTGTTGCCAGTGGTGACCAAAAAACTGGACGAGTTTGCCGACTGGTTTCAGGAGAACAAGGGCGACATCGTTACCGCGGTTGAAACGATAATGGATGCGACCGTTACGATGGTGGACAGTGTTGTCAAGGTGGTCAATCTGTTTAAGGGTGAGCAGGAGTCGCTGGGCGAATCCATGGAGCGTCAGCACGGGCAGTTGACGGAATATATTGAGTACTACGACAACGCCAACTGGTTTTCCAAAATGGTTTCGGGCGGCAACGCAGAGAAGGCCAAGGAAGACCTGGCCAAACTCGAGTCGCAGATGCGGCTGGCGAACAGGGAGATCAACAATTCGCAGCCGTTGTTGAGTCAATTCAGCGGCAACATGCGTGTACTGGCCTCCGACGTTGATACGGGGACATCTGCCGTAAGGGGTTTGATTGACGCCGAGGAGAGGCTGGCCCGGGAGAATCCGGTGCTGGTGGAGGCCAAGTTTACGGGCGATGGCTCGTCCAAAAAGCACCTCTCCGATAAAATTTTCGAGATGGGCGACCTCATCGGCGACTTCAAGGACGACGCGGCCGAACCGGTCACCATGACCGCTGACTTTTCCGACGTGCGCATGGCCACCGAGGAGGCGCGCCGGGCGTACGAGTCCATGTACCGCGACTTCGGCCTGGCCGACGACCGGGCCTATCGGCTGCGGGTGCGCAACATCGAGGACGAGGCCAAAAAGTTTGCAAAGGCCACCGGCGACCAGGTAACCGCGGCCGAGTGGAAACAGGGGCAATTAGAAAAGTTGGACAAGGATCGTGAGCGGGCCGTCAACCGGGCCACCGAAAAAGAGCGTCGCGCCTACGAGTCCATGTACCGCGACTTCGGCCTGGCCGACGACCGGGCCTATGAGCTGCGGGTGCGCAACATCAAGGATGAGGCGAAAGCCTTCGAGGAAGCCACAAAAGATAAAAAGGCGGTTCAACAATGGCTCAACAAGGAGTTGGAGAAGTTAGACAAGGAGCGAATCCGCGCCGTGATGGATCGCGACGCGGAAATACTCGACGAACTGGACTGGTTTGTTGAGGAGCAGAAGAAGGCGTACGATGAGATCTCGCGGGAGGTTGAAGACGAACTGGATGAGTTCATCGACGAAAACCGCAGGGCCTCCGAGGAGGCCGAGCGCCCCTGGAAGGATTTTGTCAAAAACACCAAATCGCAATTTGAGGACAACCTCGCCGGAAGCATCAGCAACACGTTCGACGCCCTGCTCGGAGATGTAAAATACAAGAAGTTTTATAAGGATCAGGCCCGGGAGATCGAGGGCGTCATCGATCAACTGAAGCAGCAAAAAAAGGCCCACGAGGCGGGGGTTGAAACCACCGAGGCGCAGATCCGGGCGTACAAGGCCCAGGGCAAACCGGTGGATGACCTGATCCGGCAAATGGATGATCAAAAAGCGTCGGTGGAAAAGATCAACGATGAAATCAAAAAGCAGGAAGATGCCCACAAGGATGCCTTGGACGGGGCGGAAGAAGCCTACGATGGGCTCTGGGAGCACATCGGCGGCGGGTTCGAGGATTTGTGGAAAGATGTCCTCGGCTCTTTTAAGAACCTGGTCGCCAAGGGGATCGCCAAGAGCCTGATGAACGCCCTGACAGGCGGAAAGGAAGGCGGCGGCATCGGCGACATTCTGGGCAGCATCGGCAAGTGGTTCACCGGCGGCGACAAGGAGGGCGCCGGCGGGACCGGCAAGAGCCTGATGGGCGCCGGCAAAAGCCTGCTGACCGCCGGAAAAGCCTTGTGGGGCGGCGCGAAAATGCTCGGCGCTAAGGTGGCCGGTCTGTTCGGCGGCGCCGGGGCCTCGGGCGCCGGAGCAGGCGCCGCTGGTGCGGGCGCAGCGGGAGCAGGTGCGGGGGCGGGAGCAGGCGCGGCAGGAGCAGGCGCAGCCGGTGGCATGAGTCTGGCCGGTATGGGTGCAGCGCTTGGCCCGGCGGCCATCGTAGCAGGGTTTGCTGCTGTTGCTACGGGGTTTGTCAAGGCCATCGGAAAGAAATCCGCCCGGCGGCAAATGAGGCGCGACATGGGCGAGATGGACAAGCTCCGGGAAGAGGCCCTGGCCGCCGGGGACAAGGCCCTGGCCGAGGAGTACCAGGCCCGTTTGGACGCCTACGCGGAACGGTTTGTCGGTGGGAGGGGTTTGTCGGGTTATGAAAGTCTTGCCGGGGAGTACCGCAAAAAAATTGAGGGGGAATATGACGAGGAGGGAGGGCAGCTCTATCGATGGGAAAAAGATCCGGTGGCCGAACGAATTACAAAAAAATATGGGACGGAGATTGACAACATCGAATGGTCCCGCATGGCCGTTAATATGCGCAACGAAATCAAAAAGATTTTGGAGGGCGCTTCGGGCGAGTCGCTCATCGAGTTCAACGCCGCCATCGCCAGCTTGGACAGCACGACGTTTGAACAGAAGATGGACGCTCTCGGCCTCACCGGGTCCGCCCTCGGCTGGACCGGCGAAGCAACCTTGGAGATGGCCACTGCCCTGGGCAGGGGCGACGTGCCCTGGGAGAAGATCCAAAAATACCTCGCCGACGCGGGGGTGGCCGACGCCGAGGTCATCAAGACGATCAAGGCCGCCTACGACAAGGGCAAAAGCGGCCTGAAAGCGGTGGATGATCTCTACGAGGCATTAGAAGCAGAAGGGGTGGACGAGAAGGTGATCAAATCCATTGTGGCCGACTACAAGGCCGATGGCCGGATTGATGACATGGATCAGCTTCATGAGGCGTTGGAAGCCCAGGGTCTCGATGAGACGGCGATCAAGAGCATTGTATCCCGATTTTCCGGCGCGGCCGGAATGCGCTCGGTGGATGAGCTCCACGAAGCGCTTAAAGCGGAAGGGATAGACGATAGAGCGACCAAGAGTATCGTTGCCCAGTTTAAAGACGCCGGCGGCGTGGGGTCGATGGATGATCTCTACAGCGCGTTAAAGGCCCGGGGGATCGATGCGTCGGCCATCAAGTCCGTTGTGGCAAAATTTTCCGGTTCCGCCGGCATTACCGATGTCGGCTCCCTCGCCAAGGCGCTGACCGCCGAAGGAGTCGATGACACGGCGGTCAAGACGCTACAGGCCCAGGTCGCAGGACAGCCCGGACTGCGGGACTGGCCGGCATTAGAAGATGCGATGGTCAAGACCGGTATCGACGTCGTCACCATCAAGCGGATCCAGGGGCAATATTCCGGCGAGGGCAATTACCGGGAGTTTTCAGGGATGCTCACCGGCAAGGGGGTCCCCTCTTCCGTGTCCCGGCGGGTGGTCGGTAAAGTGGATGTGCCGCCGGTAAAGGCGGATGTCAATTCGTTCAATAAATTCAAGATGAGTGCGGACCCACGGGATTTCAACAATTTTCAGATGGAGGTGGGCCGGGCGCTGGGCGGCCCCCTCTTTTACGCGGCGGGCGGCTGGCTGTCGCAACATCCGGCCGGCGGCGTGATCGCCGGCGGCAGCGGCATCCGGGACGATGTTTTTTTGGGTCACTCCTACTGGGGAATGGCGAGGGAATACGTCGTCAACCAGGCGGCCACGAGAGCCAACCGGCGGTGGTTGGACTGGATCAATTTCAAGGGCGGTCGCATTGACGACCTGATCCGATCCGTACAGGGCGTTGCAGGCGGCGGCTACCTGCCCGTTGTCGGCATGGGAATGCCGACCTACGAGATGCCGCGACCGCCCGCGCCGGTGACCATTGGCGGGGGTGTGCGCGAGGTACACCACCACGAGCAGCCGGTGACCATCCCCATCACCGTGGTGACCGAGGACGGCAAAAAGATCGTGGAGAAAAGCGTCACCATCACCCTGGCGGAACTCAAGCGTCGCAGCGGCGCCGGTGACATCATCATCGACGCCCGGGGCGTGGGGGAGACGATATGAGCACATGTACAACCACCTCCCCCGCCTGCGGCGGGGACTCCTCCTTGAAAAGGAGGAGAGTTTTCAATGCCGACCTACGGCGTTGTTGTAGGGCGGCAACCCTTTGCCGCCGAGCAGAGGCGGGCGAGGTGAAGAAGCCGACCGAGGATCATTGGGAATTTTGCTGGAGATGTAAAAGCCCGTTCTATTCTGCATTCGTTAAAAAATGCCACAAGTGCGGCGCTAAAGTGCGGTTCGCGAACCGTCCCTACGATCAACAATGAACGGAGGAAAACCCATTGACTGACTGGGAACAATACGCCCGGCGACAGGATAGCCGCAAGATTTACCTCGCCCACATCGACACCCTGGCCCCGAACGGGTCCATCAGCGTCCTGCGGGTCTCCACGGCGCCGATCCGGCCGAGCCTGACCCCTGTCGCCTACTGGCCGATCCTGACCAGCCAATCAATGCCCGCCTACTCCACGAGTATTCAAGAGGTGCTGCAAGGCCGCTCCCAGGACGGTTTCGGTGAGCTGGCCGTCAACATCCTCGACGGCCGCTTGGACGCGCGCATTGCGACCCACAAGTGGTCCGGGCGGCGGGTGGCCGTGTACATGGGCTTTGCCGGGCTCCACGTCAACGACTACCGGCTGCTCTTTTCCGGACGCCAGCAGCGTATCGAATATGACGACCGCACCCTGCGCATACCGATCATCTCCCCCAAGCTCTCCCTGGTGCGACGCATGCAGGGCCAGGGCAACTACTCGGACACGGCGCCCAACATCGTCGCGTCCCTGCTGACCCTGGCCAACATCACCGACATCGACCCGGCCGCCTGGGACGCCTGGGCCGCGGAGAACAATTTTACAATCAGTTACTCTCTCGATACCGCCATGTCGGTGGGGACGCTGTTAGACGAGATACTGGGACGCATCGCCTGCTTCTGGCGCTTTACACGGGATGGCAAATTCACCCTCGGCACATTCAAGCCTCCGGACCCGGCCGTGATGTCAGACCTTCCCATCGATACGGCGCTCCACGGCGTGGGCCAAACCGACGCCGTGCGGATCAAGCGGTTAGACCGCTACTGGCGGGTGCGGGTGCAGTACCACCGCGCCGCGGCGCAAACAGTGACGCAGCAGGACGCCAACATCCTCGTCGAAGATCCGCTGGCCCTCGACGGCGGGGCCATCGAAACCTACCTCCTCCATGCGGCGGACGCCAACACAGTGT
>Ga0056132_1000278_pt1 | contig 12023 bp, 7 predicted proteins | sample WorMetLIZISLAND2_3_FD_71119 | JGI IMG/M metagenome (GOLD analysis project Ga0056132, IMG submission 71119) | Marine gutless worms symbiont microbial communities from Max Planck institute for Marine Microbiology, Germany - Olavius clavatus LIZARD... ...
CCATCAGCTTAGCCAGCGGTTCGAACAGCGCTCTCCGCTCGATGACCTCCATGTCGCTTAACAACTCGCCCGAGTTGTTAAGCCAATTAGCCATTGTACTGATCTCTTCGATGGGGGGAGCGATTATCTCAGCCGCATTCAGGAATGCGCTACAACCGCCCATCACATCACGTGCATGGCGGTAAAGGGAGACGAGGCGCCTCCACGCAGCCTGCGCATGGACGGCAGGTGGTTGGGTCTCAAGATACCGGCGAACGTACTCTGCTGCATTGCCGATCTCCTCCGAGTTGGAGACCTCTTGTTGGATCTCGGCTAGTAATAGCCAGGCGGGAGGATGCCCACCAGCGAGGAATTCCAATACTGGACGCATATCCTCGAGAGAGGTATCTCCCTCACTAATCTTTCTCGCCGTTTTCCTGAAGAAGATTTCCACGCGCGGGCGGATGCCTTCCTTCAGCCCAGACGACTCCGTCGCGCCGATGTCCTGTAGGAACCGGATGTCATTTTCGATTACAGCTCGAATGGGGCTAACCCTCAACTTGCGTCTACCGAAAAGAGCGGCGGTGAGCGGAATCCCTAGGAAGTCGGTTCCATCGTTAGCGGATGTGCGCTCAATGAGCGACATTCTCACGAGTTGATCGATGCCAGCTTCCGGATCCCCGCCCTCGCTGCCATGGCGCAGTAGGACAGCTTCGACGGCAAGTTGTGGCACGAGAGAACGCCAGCCGCTCAGAGTAAGGAAGACACGGCTCGCGATCGGAGACAGGTTGGCGTAGGTACGCTCGAAAAGGGCGTTGAGAATATCTTCTTTGCGTGCGATCAGGTGTTTGGGTTTTGAGAATTTCTGGGCGTCGGCAATTTCACCAAGCATGATCTTGATCACGTAGGGATGACCGTTCGCTTCCTCAATGATGAGGTCGCGTTGTTTCGTGCTGATCATTGGCGTAATGCCCAACGAAACGGCAGTTTGCTCAACAAGCGTCTCTGCTTCTCCCTTCTCCATGCCAAGTACTTCGATTGGGTAGTCGGCCTTAAATTCCCGGACCCTTGTCGTGATCACAGCCTTGTTGGGGAGTCTGACATTCGTATCAATCCATTGGAACAAATCTAGTGGACTCCGCACTGTCTCGAAGTTGTCGAACACGAAGAGCGTTGATCCGAGGGGACTGTTTCTAAGATGTTCTGCCATCAAGGTAATGGACTTAGTTGTGCTCTCTAGCCCTTGTTTCGACTCGTCGATCAGCGTTCGGTATTCCTCGGCAATTTCACGATCGGTGAGCAAGTGCGGTCGCACGGGCTTCGCTCCCGACATCAAGAGGTCGATATCGCGTGAGCTAAACCAAACAATAATTTCGTACCGATTGGTCTCGGCAATTTCGCGTAAAGTCGCGAGCGCGAGGGATGTCTTTCCTATGCCACCACGCCCAACGAGGGTTACGATAGGATGGCGATCGTTCATTAGCGCCTGACGTACCTCCTCTTCAAGGTGTGGCCGCCGCACGTAGTTGGAAGCGAGGGCGGGGAGGTTGGTGAAGACTTTGCCAAGCGTGTCGAGTTCACCTTTGCCTTCGGTCTCGCTGGGCGGTCGTTCGCTCGGGGTTGCGATGTAGGGTGCCGCATCCCCCTTAAGTCGGCTATCCGTGATGAGCGAGTGAAGTTCGTATGATCCATTGCAAAATGCACCATTCGGCAAGAAGAAGTCGGACACATCAAGGTCGGTGTAGACAAGTTCGACTCGCCTGTATCTACCTGCCCACAGATAGACGCCGTTTGGGTAATTCTCACCGGTGACTGCGGCAGCTGATTTAAGCTTCTCAAATACCGTAGGATCCCCACCGAGCATCTCCACTCTGTACTTGCCGCTCATATTGCGATGAAGATAAGCCCATGGCAGTGTGAAGATCGGGTTATTTATGCAAAGCAAACGGATTGATGCATTGAGCTTCGGCGTAAGCTTTGCACACGTGGCTGGCGTCGGCGCACCGTGACCTCGGGTCTTGTTGCGTAGTTCGGAAAATAGCCTGAACCAATTGCGTAGTGGCACCCTCCCGCCAATTGGCTGCGTGCCGTCATAGACTCCCATCAGCACTTGGTGGAGATCGTGAACGGCCTCATGCTGCCAATTGCCCTTGCTGAGGCGCTCAGTGAATACTCTCCTGGCGTCGGAAAGATCCCCTGTCAATTCCTGCGAGGCAGGGCTAATCAAGATCTCGTCGAGTACTCGCGCCCAATCGCCAACTCCATCGGCGCGAACTAGGCTATGGAGCATCCGGTAACGGTGATTCTCACAGTCGTCTTCGATCGCCGAGACGAGCGCTGCCGTAGTTATTTTCGCAACGAACTCGCCAGCATAAAGGAGTTCGTTGAACAGAGCCGAGTCTGAATCAGCGCCGTAACGATCTACACGGGCGAGCATGAGGGCGAGTGGCGCAAACGTCATCTACTTCTCCGCCAATTTGAATACGCCTAAGAATCGGACGGTATCCCCTTAATCGAAATCATTTGGGAAATTCACAGATAGGCCTCTGAGAGGCTCTATCAGGCGATCTCTCACCTACCCCTGCGTTGTCCATCAACCATCTCCCGTAAGGCCTCTACAGGACTCCTTTCCCTGCTGAGGTGAAGCATTCCCTAGGTGGGACAGAGCGACATTCCCTCTTACGAAGAGGGGTGCCGGTCGCTATTGGTATTATATTGGCTGTATTAGGGCTTTGGGGATACCAAGGAGTTAAGACGTTAGGGAAGGCAAGAAAACACCTCAGAAAGCCGCTCAGAGCTTCTTTATACCCGCCTTCACCGCCCCACCCAAACCCGAAGCTGCGTGATCGCCTGCGCGGTTTGTCTTCGCGGCGCTTTGGTAAAGAAACCGGTTTGTGCGGCCACCTCCCGATCACCGGGCAGTACGGCTAAAACGCGGCCTTTCGCGGTGGCGTTCCCGTGCTCCCCGGTCCGGGCATCCCACAGCGATAGAAATTGCTCCCGGCCGTAGGTACGGTTGCCGAGCGAAGGATCGGCAAGCCACACCGTTGACGCATTAATCCCCCGCAGCACGGAAAAGTGCCCAGTGTCACGGAGTTTTAAATAGACAATCACCGGAATTTCGAGCGTGGCTAATTGCTCATAATGAATAGCAACGGCAACGGATCGAAAGCCGAGGATTGCTAACGCCTCCCGCATATTTTGAAATGAGGACCGAAGGTTTTCGATCCCCATGGCTATCAGCACCTCTTGTTCCGTCACCGATTGTCCGTAGTACTCATTGAGTAGCGTGGCGAGAGCCGCGGCACCGCAGGAAGTATCCAGGCCCTGTTTCACCACACGTTCATCGCGTAAGGTTTTCCAGCTTTTGATTCCGACCGGGCCCGCCAGAAAGCGCGTGCTCAGGTAGGCCTGCTCACCGGCCGCGCATGTATTCGTTGCGGGGAATAAGATTGGGCCGACACTCAACCATGCGGCGAATATTCCGGCTGTACCGTGCCTTTTCATTCCAAGAAAAAATGTATTGCAGCTCCGCCAGTTTCGATAATCACGAAAGCGATTATAAAGAACGTGGACGCAATACAAATAGACAACACGTTCCATACCGGCTGTTTGGCGAATGCGATCTCCTGAAACCGGAAATAAAGAGCACGCGGGAAAACGACTCCCAAAATAAACAGGATGATCGAGCTGCAGAAAAACAACGTAATGCTAAAGCGCAGCTGCTCAATCCGAATGGCTTCCAGGTTATACCGGTAGGCGTCGAATAAGAACAACGAAAGCACGACAATGAGCATCGATATTACAAAGTAGGGAAGCTGATCATCACGCGAAACCATGCCTTTTGTTCGCATTAAATAAGGACGCAAAAAAACTCGATTGAGTAGCCACATAATAACCAAACAGGCCGGTAGGCTGAGCCACGAAAAAGACGCCTCCATTTCAAGGAACCGCAGGTCCGGATCAAAAAAGGCTACGGCCAAAAACCCCAAAAAACAAGCCGTTACCACGGGAAGAGGTGAAATAAAAATAACCGTTTTAAGGGGGGGGAGAGGCTTAATAAACGAGCGCTCGTTGAAGCTGAGATGAAACACCCTCGGGAGGAGGACGGCATAATAAATCGAAAGTCCGATACTCAATGCTAAAAGTACAAGAGCCCTGCTAATATGATACTTTTCATGGAGATCATATCCCCCAGGATAATCATGCCAAACTTCGTACAATAGAAATAAAAGACTCAGCAGCACGGCCGGTATCGTGATATACGGGAGTTCTCTCTCCCGAGTCGCCCCCCCGTTTGATCGCCTTAACAGTGGACGTACCAAAAGGGGCAGCCCAAAAGAAAACCAGGCGAGATATATCAGGATGGTGACCGTTCCGGGATCGGTAAAAGCATTGAGCATGGGATTGCGGCAACGTCAAGCGGTCAGTATATCCAGTGTACGTCAAGATGGTGCCCTGCCGTAGAAGTAGGGAGGGCCGCATCCCGAAGGTATTGCGGCACGACATCTGCCAAGAAGCGTGACATCTGTTCTTCCGAAAGTGCCAGTAAAACCTGGTTCACGACGTCGGCAGGGAGATCCTCCAGAAAGTCTTCCCGCGTCGTGCTTTCCGGCGCGGCTTTGGCCAGCATGTAATTTAAGGTTGCTGTTGGGATGCCGGAAAGGAACTGCCGCAGCGACGCGCGGTCCAGCGTGTCTATGAGACCAATGAGAAAGCGGCGGGCATCTAAACTCCTCGCAGCCACACTCTCGGAGGTCCTTTCCAGGGAATAAGGAACCGCTCTTGGAACCGCCCTTCCATCGCCTCCATTTTGGAGTCGATCCGCCGCAATCCGGTCTGTCGCGTCACAGACGTTGCGCATAAGCGCTAGAAGAGTCCAACCCCTCCTGTCCATGAAAGCTTGAAGTCTTGCTACCGAGGCGCGGGTTCCCCCCTGCTCGTAAATAAGCGTTGACGCAAGCTGCGCAGCACCGGCTATGGAAGGGTGTACGCTTAATAGCCCAGCTACGGCACTGAGTGTTATAAACTCACCCATTAATTTTGGGTGTCCGTGCTCGGCATGTTCGTACGGTGAAGATCTCTGTTTCCACCCATAATACGCAGCCCCATAGGCGCCACCCCAAAACAGCCGCCCGAACCAACTCGTCGAGAATGGCCACCATAACGCACCTTTCGTTTCCGCCATTTCCTCTTCGGAAAGCAGCGCTACTTGAAACCGGCTATCGACCCCGAAAATCGCGGCTCGATCCGATGCCGACAGCATTCGTTTCGGTAGGCGATCAACCGCGCCGGCCTGGACGGGTGCCGCCATTGCCAGGATCAGCGCGATTACTGTGCCGTTGCCTTTAATACGGTGTGTATTCATGATTATACCCCATTAAAATGTATAGAGAAAACTCGCCCCGATTTCCGCACTCCCACCTCCCGACAGGGTGCTCGTTAACCGCACATTCAAGATGGTGCTTTCTGAAAAGGCATACCCCATTCCGAGCTGTAGATCGGTTCTGGTCCGGTAGAACGAAGATTGTTCTTTGCCATAATGATGATCCGCTCCCCGCCCGGTCCAACGAAAACCTGTCGCCAGCGTTACACGATCATTGGCTGAAAAGGCAACCGACGGGCTGATCCACAGCAAACTACCCGGCCGCACGTCATGGTCGCCGGTATTATGGCGGAGACCGAACCGGTACCCCATATCGCAGGACAAGACAACCGGATCAATCGCTTTGTATGCCGTCATCCCTACTGTAAACGACTTTAAAAATACAACGTTGGTACCAAACCTTTCCCACAAAGCTGCTTCGGCAGATAAAATAATCCCCGGAGTGGCTTCATCATTTTTCAACCGGTAATTAACGCCTACCCAACTATCTCTAAAATTTGAGTCGCTATCGACTTCGGTTCTATTGTTCGTGCCAGAAATACCGCTACGGGTATGGCTGTTTAAATAACTAACTCTCCCATGCAGTTCTATTTTTTCCGTAAGCCCGTAACGCAACCCTAAAGTACTAATTAATAGGTCCCGATTAATTTTTTGCGTCGCAATGGGGATGGAACCTACGGTTACTAGGCCTATCCTGTCACTACTTGAATATATTCCCGATATGTTAAGCCTTGCCCGGCCTTTATTGGTTATCAGGTCTTCCATGGTTAGGGGTAAATCCGACCAACAAGGTTTCGCTATGAACAGGGAAACAAAAATGGCGCTTATTTTAAGTGGCATGACTATTGTTATTGGGACTTTTATTTCGGAGACTTCCTGTCCTAGGCAGGCGGCCGGTTGCGGTTTTGTCGCAGGACCAACGCCCTGGCGTGTGCCGCGTGGACGCCCGGTAGCTCCCTTATCCGCCCAAATGAAAAATAAAATGACTATAAATCAAAGTGTTATATGACTAATGGTCAAGTTAGACCCCCAATTAGACCCCGATCGAACCGAAATTCGACCCGGAGCCGCCGGTGTCCGGTCAGTGGGTGCGGAAGAAAAGGGAGCGCGGGAATCCGCGCTGGGAGAGGGATGGGAGGACTATTGATCGAGCTCAGAGGGGATCGATCACGGAGGCTATGGCTGGATTTGATCGATTTATGGCGGATAAGGGATCAGCCAAAAGGATGTACGAAGGCGTCCGATACAATCCGATAACTCTCCATGTAAACATACAGGAGTGATCCAGTAAAGTCCTTAGCCGTCCAGTATAATCCGTGAATATTGGGGGTCTGATCGGGGTTTTACGCGCGAAGTCCCCCATCCTGGGAGGAGAATGATGCCGATTCACAAGCTGACCCCGCGTAAGGTGGCGACCGTCGGTCCGGGGAAACACGAAGATGGCGGTGGCCTGCGGCTGGTGGTGTCCCGGACCGGCGCCCGGAAGTGGATGTTGCGCTTCACCCTTCATGGCAAGCGCCGGGAGATGGGCCTGGGCAGCTTAGCGTAGGTGCCGATCTAGTTCTTTGAAGCTACCATGTTCCTTCCAGAGGTCTCGATTTCCGATAACGTAAAGGCATGACTTTGCACGCGTTGCAGCAACGTTCAGGATGTTGGGGGAAGAACCAGCCCAGGCTCGTGCGCCTTTTTGGCTTTCGTCTGGAGCTCCTAATAAAAAGATCACCGCTTCAGATTCTTTGCCTTGAAACGTGTGAACTGTGCCAATCCGCTCCGTAACCCAATCATCAGACCATCCATCGAGTAATTCCCGATGCTTGGTTACAGCCTTTCGCATTTCCTGCATGACAACACGGAAAGGAGAAATGATGTAAACGTCTGGTGATGAGAGCCCAATTTCTTTTTCTTTTAACTGGTAAAGAAGTTGAAGAGCTTCTTTACCACTTTTGGAACACCACTTGGTATTCCCAGAGCCTCGAACGTCAATCCATTTCGATGGCCCAAGAACTTCTCTTATTGGAGAGCTCTTGAGGGTCTTTCCATGGACCATAAGGCCGTCGTAAGCAATGCAGTTGGAAATCTTGAACATCGGGTTATCACAACGACGATGTACGAGAAGTGGACTGCCTATCCACATTTCCCCAAATGCATTTTGGAGTTCCCCTCCGTAGGGGCTTGCGGTATCGGCAAGGTATTGAGCAGAGGATTTTGGAGCGCTCCATTCCTCCGGTTCAACCCCATATTCACGACAGATTGCATTGACCAGCGTTGGCTGTAACGTGACGACAGGTTCGATCTGTAGCGGGTCACCTACGATCATAGTGCGTTTGCTACGCATGATAGCCCCTACGGCAGCTTGTGGGACAGCTTGTCCCGCCTCATCCACGAGAAGCCATCCGAATGTTTCTATAGGAAGCTTGCCGAACATCTGTTCGACAGAGGCAAAGGTCGTCGATATGACGGGCGTGACCAAAAAGAGCGTTGACCAGAGATCAGGTAAAAGGTGGTCTCGTTTTTTGTCTCCCAATCCGCTTCCTCTCAGTTCTGACATGAGGGCCATCAGATTATGCCGGATTGGCTTTGCAGCCGCGTCGATAAATGCTTTGTGCAACTCGACGGCGGCAATGAAAACTACGTCACGTAGCCTTTGAGTGTACTCTGACAGCCAAGGCGAACTTTTTTGAAGATCAGAATGTTCTTGTTCCCAGAACTCCCAGTTTGCCAGATGTTCACCAAACAGATATTTACTCTTCTTGAGTTCGTCGTAATGAGCCTCTATTCCGTGTTGTACCTGCCCTATTTTTTCACGAAGTAAGCTTTCTTTTTTCCAAAGCTTCCATCTCTGCGTTTGGAAAATCCAGGAAAAGAAACCAGGACGTTTTCCAGCATGACCTTTGACCTCTATTAGAACAGCATCCAATCTAGTTGTGAGTTCGTCTAAGGTGGCATTAAAAATGGAAATTTCATGGATGATTTTACGGACATTCTCCAGCGCTAGAATCGCTTTGTTTGACTTTTCGTAAGCCGTTGCGAAAGCGTGTTTCGCCTGTTGCCACTTTTGCAACGCTTCTAAATGACCAATAGGATGTTTTTCGCTTGTTATGATTTTTGGCGGACGTTCTTCTGGATTCCCAGATGTTTCATTTGTTTCAACAACTGGCGTAACATTTCCGCCGGATACATGTCTCAGGTAGTGTTTCAGGCTAGTGTCATCGTTATCCCAGAAGCCTTTCTGAAAAGCATAGCGGTTTGAAGAGTTTCCAAGTACGGCTGCAATCGTTCCCCATGTCGTATTTTCATTTTCTGCCCATGCGTCGCTTATTGTGCGGAAATACGACAGATCGATATCTTCCGCTATAGCATCTTTTCCAGGAAGTTCTTTAGAAATGTTTTCCACAGCCTTGTTGTTAGATGAGGCAACAACGATTTCGTGTCCTTTTATATCGCTAGACAGTTTGTACAGATGGACAAAGGCTTGAGCAATTTTAATTTTTTCTTTCGAGTGAACGAAAGCCTTTTCTGGGTCATGAAAAGCAGCGAGGGCAACCGCACGATCCACTAAAACGGAAGCGACAATATCTCGAAGAAGCGTTGTTTTTCCCGTTCCCGGAGGGCCGTTGATACCGATAACACCACCCTCGACAAGGTCGCGTTTTGCAAGGTTCACGGCTGCTTGTTGTAATAGGACAAGAGGATATCGTCCTTTCCCAGGCCAACGACCACGGGGAATGAGACTGGGGGCGCTTATTTGCTCCAAGGCAGCTTTATCCCTCAAAAGATCATTCCTGGTCTGAGGCGTTTCAAGGCCAAGGTATCGGCTTAGAGCCTGTCCGCAGCCTTGTTTGGATATGAGTTGGCGTGCCTTCTCCAAGTCGTCGAGAAAAAAGCTGTTGAGAAGAGGTGGCTCCGGGGGATTTTTAATGTTGTACCAATGGTATTTCCTCAGAGCAAACATGGGCATCTCTAATAGTTCTTGGCGGATGTCGAAGTGTTCAGCCAACCATGTAAATGCCGTTGAGATATGATCATGTGTTAGAGGTATCGCCCCGCCTTCCTCATCATGCTGAAGAAGAATGTCGGTGAGATTCTTGTTCACGTCTGCTTCCACGCTATGCCACTGTCCGAGTTGCTCTAATTGATTTCGGCAAGCAAGTGGAAAGGCCCAGGCAAAACTGGAAACCGTTACGCCATTTTTTTCAACTAAACGCCCTTTTTGATCGAGGGTGAGAATGGCGAAGCATGAAAAGTCTCGTGTGTCCATTTTTTCAATTCGTTCATCTGAAAAAAATTGAAGAATAAGTCTGTTAGCTACATCCATATTCATTGTACCGAGAACGACATGATAATAGAGACGTTTATTCGGTTTTGATTTCTCTCCTCCATTTTCCCAAGGTAGGTGGTGACTATCCAAGCGAACGACCTTACTTTTGTCACCATCCAGGATGTCTTCCGGTTTTTTAAAGGTCTTAGGGGAAAGAACCTCTAATGCCATCCAGGTGGATAATATGTTTTTTGGTTCATTGGTGATCGGAGGTGTAGCTTGACGGTTTGAGTTGCTTTTGTAGTACGCGTCAAGAGATATTTTTGATTGTGTCAGAGGTGGATTAGGTCTTACGGTTATCTCTGGTATCAATTCTATTTGAGAAGCCTTTGTATACTCTTGGGAACTGCTTTCAGAAATGTGTCTTTCGGAGGAAATCTTTTCCGACACTTTACGTAGAAGACAGCGAGCGCGTTCGGTTTTCCGATGCGAGAGCTCATCTTGTAAAGCCTGAAGGATATTCTGAGAACATCCCCGTTCTTCATACAGGGTTTCAAGCTCTTTAACTCCTTTATTAATATAAGGTCTCGGGACCATTGGATATGCTCACACGGTTAACACGAAAGTCATCGCCGGAGGTCCTGCCCTGTAGCGGCGATAGTTGAGTGCCTATCCTAAACAGGCTATCTGGATCTCCGCTGTGTCTTCTACGACGATCAGCCGGCTGCTGGGGAAAAGGGGAAAAGGGGAAAAGCCGTATCATGCCTTCGATGAGCGCGTTCGTGAAGGTGGTCTTCCCGGCGCCCGTACCACCTACGATTCGGTTGTGCAACCTGGGCTACGGGGTGAACGGCGACCGGGGCGCTGCCGTGCCTAGCTTCCGCGACTGGTCCGGCGAGGTCTATAGCTTTCCGCGCGATGTGGCGTAGATGGCCCTGGCCCATGCCATCGAGAGCCGGGTGGAGGTGAGCCACTTAGGTGAAGGGAGCCGACCATACCCTTCAACCAGCATGCCTGACCCGTATAGGGAAGTCCTTTCTGCCTCCCTATCCGAAGAATCCGCACAATACGCAGAATAATCGGGTTCGATGGATTTCTGCGTATTGTGCGAATTGTGCGCAGAGGGTATTCCCGCCGAAGGTGACACCCCGAGGGTCTCGCGCCAGCTCATCGCCGAGCCACCACAATTTCCTGCCTGAGAGAATAGGAATCTGCCCGCCCAGAGGTAGAGACGGGAACATGGCCGGCCAATACCAACACCGCCAATTCTTCCGCCGGGTACCGAACGCTCTACTGGCCAAATACTTCGAGACCAGGGGCGTGGATCTGGGGGTTGATTTCGAGAATCTAGCCGAAACAGACGTGGAGCCTATCTTTCAGGCACTCGCCGCCCTGTCCGAGGAACAGCAGGCGAACCTGGAGGTGGATTTCCAGGACATCAACGCACTGGCCAACGATGGTGGCATCGATGCACTACGCAATGAAGCGGCCTTCTACGAGGACGCAACCTTCCCGGAAGAGATCTCCAGCATCGACGGACTGCACGCCAAGGTCATGTGGGCCTTCCTTCACAAACCCGAATACTGGAAGGGTGCCTCGGCACTGCTCCATGCCGATACCGTCGCAGGCCGGTTCTGGAAGAAGCGCAACGACCTGCCGAAGGTGCCGCCTCATATGGATGAGGAAGACCTTTGTCTACTGGAGAAGGCCGTCAGCCACTACTTCAACAAGACCGAGGGGCGGGGCCGCAACTGCAAGGTGGAACCTTACCGCAAGGTAGAAGCGGGGAAAGAGTATTTCTTCACCTACCCCGAGGACTATGGCCAGTCCGGCGTGGAGTGGGAGCACAAGAATCTTACCATCCGCTCCAGACACCCGGCCTTCGAGGTCATCTTCGTCTATTGCGAGGCGGAAGGCTCACTCGACATCTACGCGCCTAAAAACACCAAGGCCGTACCGGAACTGCAAAAGATGTTCGCCAAAGCCATCCTGAAATTGAATATCCTGTCCGACGGCACCATCGACAAGCGGGTCTATGACCTCAACCCACTGGCCGATCCCAACTTTGAGTTCCAGTTTCCACCCGGCTCCGGCATCAGAAAGGCTATCGTCACTAAGATTCGGCTGACCCTGAAGCACGGCTTGCGGCGGCGCATCGTACTGGAGGCCGATACCAAGCAGAACAGCCTGGCGGTTTACGACCTGCTCAAGGAACTCGACCCGCCGCCCTACTACATCACCCAAGTGAGCATCAAGGCCGTGTTTGAGGCCGAGCCGGGAAAACGCGCCGGGAGCAAGACCTTCAACGTCACCTATCCCAACTTCTGTAGCCTTAATCATGAGGGGCGGGACAATATCCTTCGGAAGATGCTCGTCGCCTCCGGCATTGAACCTCAGGCG
>Ga0056132_1000282_pt1 | contig 11964 bp, 12 predicted proteins | sample WorMetLIZISLAND2_3_FD_71119 | JGI IMG/M metagenome (GOLD analysis project Ga0056132, IMG submission 71119) | Marine gutless worms symbiont microbial communities from Max Planck institute for Marine Microbiology, Germany - Olavius clavatus LIZARD... ...
GTAATGTGGAGATTCTTGCGCAATCGTCGACTGCTTTTGTGCTTACACACAATTTTCAGGGCACTCATATATTGGGCGCATCGCGCGGTCGTCTTAGCGATAGCGTGGCATCTTGTCTTAGTGGCGAACTCCTAGCAGAGCGTTGCCGTACTGGCGACTTGATGCCAAGTATCCGTCCTCTGCCTTCCTCCAAGCCGTGTAGACCCAAAAGTTCTGGGGCCGAACGTTATCTATCACTCTCAGCCAGGTGGATCTTGGACGACCAGGAGGTCTCCGCCAATCAGGTGGTGGTCGCAGAGCGGCGGTGACGACACGGCGGCGGTCCCCCCTGGATCTGACCAAGACACGTGCCACATCACGTACTGATATGATAATATTTGGAAATTTTCTATTTTCTTAGTAAAATGAGTCCCCAGGATCGTTCATGGTAAAAATTACGAAACTATGTCTAAAATTTGACAAAGTTATGACTAGAATAGTGTGGCTTTTTTCTGGACACGGTGTACATTTAGTTACATCCTTAATTAGAGTAATCATAGCTTTAGCGTCTGTGGATCTAGTCAACTTGAAGTTGAAAGGCCCGCTGTTATTTTTTCTTAAAGTTGGTCAAATCATTTTGGTTCCAAGTCGTTGACTTCGAGTCGTTTTAGGAGAAAATGGGACCGGAGTGGCTAACCAAAATGAACTGCAACGTTTACGTGCACAATGCCTGGTTGGCCTAACTAGCTTAGCTATAGATTTTGCTTTGCTTGATGATAATGCACAGCACCAACTTTCCAAGGAGGTCACACTCAGTTTATCAAGACACCGTACATCTGTTTACTTCTCAGTACAGTTAATGCACTTGCAGTTATATTTTGCTCAGTGAATGGTTCACACAGGGGATGTAAAAAGAAATTTTCAACATAAGATTTCTCGCTTAGTAGTGACAAAACTAAATTAGATGTGCTGAACCATCTGGCTATTACAGCGGCTCATGGTTTTGGGGCTACAGGTCGATGGGTTGGTTAGTCATTCACAGCAATATGAGTCGTTCATACATGCTTTATGTACACAATGCATACAATTTCCACATTCTATGCTGTCAATCCAATCGAAATCAGACATCTATGATTCCAACACCACACAACCATCAACACTAGGAAATATCCATCTGCTGTCAGTTACTGTCATGTGAATGTGATGTGAAGATGGGTGGCAAGCAGGCAGGTCGTTGCTGAATCGACTTGGTCATCACAGTGTTCGCAGTAACATCAAACACATCAATTACCATCGCAAATCTATGTACAATTGCAGACACGCGCAACACCGCACTGCACTCATCTGACAACAATTCTCCTAGCCATACATATAACAATAACAATGCCTTGTCACCTGCTCCTACCTCCAGTACCATCACACACACACAGATAGCTTTTAATGTGTTGACAGTACAGGCACAAACTGCACAAATATTAAGTCCGAATCTGGCAATCAGTAACTGGTGCATGCCAAAATCAAAACCAATAAACCACAGTAACTACCAGAATATGCCAATCGGGTAACTACTAAGTCACATGCATAAGCACAGGGGCCAGTTTTCTGAGCCATCTTCCACGCACCCAAAAAACGCCCACCTAACCTGAACAAATAGCATGCTGTCAACGAGCTAAAACTATTTTTCATAAATAGTTTTGCTCAAAATTGCTTTGCCAAACTCACTCCAGTAATTATTAAAAAATGGTATTTTGGGCACTTCATCGTGCTGACAGATTCAATAAATACAAATTTTTTTTTCATTTTTCGCTGCTGGCTGCAACCTGAAAAATTTAGTGACTGCCCCAAACATTTGCTTTGCCTGACTTGGGGGCTGCAGCCCCAGGCCACCCAGCCCCGTCCCCTGTTGTACGCCTACGGCTACATGGAGATAATAACGAATAAATTCCACACTCAACCAACCACAACAGAGAACAGTGTCAAATGCTTTCTGAAGACTGTGCCTATGAGATTAAATCATGCGGCATGATATTAACCTTATACCATGACAGTTTGTCTGGGTTTATTGCTGGGAAAACTAGCCATTTTATAGTATTTAGAGTTCAATGCAGTCCACTACAAATCACAGTTAACCATAAGCAACGTTAACAGAAAGTGTTAAACACCAAGTTACAACTGCCAACATAAAAGCATGAAGTGCGGGCAACAAAAACTGAAACATGACAAAATCCTGTGAATTAAAACAATTTAAATCAATAATTATTATATGTAGGGCAAATTCCATAAAGAATCTATTATAACACCATACAATACTACTAATACTACTTTGGATTTTTGTTTAAGAGGCATACTTTTCCACATTTAATCCAGGACCAAGGTTAATTGCTGTAACTGGTTTTGTACAGGCCAGATACCCTTCCTGTCACCCAACAAACAAGTGCCGTAGCTCTGAAGAAAACAAGTGCTTGCAAAAGTAGCAGAGATTTTGACGACAAAATAAAACCACACTGTTTTTAGCCTTTTTCAACCACACATGCCTTTTGTAAATGACAAATATTTGACAAACATCTACAATGTCTTCTGAAGTATGACTTGTATTTCAGAACAGACACCAGCCAGGATAATACTGTGTGTATAATGTTCATGTTACAGATAATACACAAAATGTCACTAACATAAAAACTATAGAAAAATAACTCTGAATTATTATTTATGTTAATGACTGATACGAAAGTGATATAATGCTGCTGACACAATTACTATTTAGCCATGTAATTAACCTCATATGAAACAGCATGAAAACTTGCTCCAACATAAGAAGCTTTCTCACATAACTAGTCTCAAACTTCCTCACAGACCTGGCACCACATCCATAAATTTAAATCGGTACATCTGGCAGCTCTTTTCATTTGTCTTAATGAATTTCTCACAGTAGACGCTGCTTTGGCAAAGCGAGCAGTGTACTACACAACACAGCCAGCTTTTTTCCAGGCATCAGTATTAAGTGACAAATAAAAATACTTTTGACAACCTTTGTCTAGCCATTAGGAATATACAGAGTAGCATTCAGACATCTATGGTAATCAGACGTTGAGTAATTTTATCTTTAACTTTTATCTTTCAGGAGTTTATTGGGCCAAACAAATGCATACTACAGAATATCAACAATTCCCAGGCAATGGCACATTAAGAAAAATGAAATATACTACAGCTATTTATTCCAAGTTCATTTGTTAATGGGCAAGATCCACAGTGCACTTAACTAATGCCTGTCACAAAGATAATCAGAATTACATACTGAGTAACACCATATTACTATTATACCAGTGTGAACTCTACTAAGTTTTATAATACTGTTACAATTTAGCACAATAGCCTTTGTTAACAAAAATGTCAAAAAATTAATTACGTTTCAGCAACAATACAAGGTGACCATGATTGCAATATAAAACATAAAAGCTTCCAGTGTGACAAATGCACTTGATTCCAGGTGACAATTCAGTTATTATTCAGACATAATTACCTAAGTGTATATTTACAAATAAACAGCCTATGCAGCATCAGCAGTATAACAGTATTATAACTGCCTAATCGTGTAGATATTCAATCCTTCAAGAGTGTGAACGTGTTTCTTTCACTATTAAACACAGTCCAATAAAGCCTATCCACAACATTGTGTTCCATTACACAGTCATAAGTAACAGTTTGGCAAGTTCAGTGCGCTGCAGTCCACTTCATTATACCAAAGGCCAACTTCTGACCTCTTGGTTTGCAACAGTTCCACAATCGCCTGACCATGTTATTTGTGTGTTGTCTTCAGCCCATCTTGGCGCACAACTGGTTGTCTGCTGCAGACGGGGTTCTCAGCAGTGGTCGCTGGTTGTGGTAATTCTCATCAGCCACCTCACTGTGTAGTAGCTGTGGCTGTGTGCCGGGTTTTGGACTTGCACTAACTTTACTTTGGACTCCTTGACGGCATGCGCTACGTCTCGGTCTCGGCCTTGTGCCACGTCGCAACTGCATCATTTGCCGTGGAGTTGTGATGCCGCGGAAGATGAGAGTCCCCGGCAGCGTGTCGATGCATTCCTGTTTTTGATGTGCCACTTGGTCCAGATGCCGAAGGTACTGGTGGCACAGTTGACGGGTGACTGTTGAGTGTGTTTGTCGACTCGTCTGACGTCTGTTTAAAGAAGTTGTGCTGCAATGAGCAGTACGGAGTTACACGTGACTTCGGGTCATATTCCAGCATTCGAGTCACAATGTCCTTGAAGCGCAGATAGTCGGCAACCTGGTGGCCTGGCTCATTGAGACGTCGACCGCCAGGGCCGCCTGTCTCTACCCCAAGCACGTCACTCAACCTCCGTGTTCCCGGTGACTTGTACTGTCAAACACAAGCAAGTAAGTCATAACCATAATAGATATAATAACCACTGTAACTATAACAGATGATGACACAGTATCATTCATAAGAAACCACGACGTATCTAGCTTCTCCACACACAATCAACAGTGCCATAGCACAACAAGATACTCCAAACAGCAACACGTAGCCAAACCATTCACAGGACAACTGAGGCTAGACCGAACAGACAAGATTTTGACATAACAACTGCTTCACTATCACGTTTTATCAAAAAACTCACTGTCAATATCAATATAGACATACATAACAAATAATCAAGCCAGCACTGAGCATGGTCAGTCAAGTAAAACAAACTGAAAGAATATTACAAAAACATTTAATTAACAATAATACGTTGAGAATTTCATATTACCATGCATCAAGTATCACATGTACAAAGAGCTGGCAACATCAGACCATACAACGTGTCACAACAAGTAAACAAAACTTTCATGTATTAAAAACTTCATACCACTTTTCCCTCTTTTGACTTCTTCGGGATGTATGAGCCATCAGGCAGGCGATCAAAGAACCGGCTAGTCTTTGGAGCATTGTCCAGCATGTGTCGAGGTGGTACTCCAAGTACCTCTACTATCTTTAGCATCTGATCAAACTGTACATCACAAACACACAGCATGCACTCAATTATGAAATTATTTATATTATTAAAAAGGAAAATGATTAAAGTAACACTTAACGACAGAAAACCGTTACAAGGACTCTTTACAAAGACAATACAGTGATACAGTGTAGGGCCCTCTATGTGCGGCTGGAGATGTTCCAGAATGGCAAAAAAAACAATTCATCATAACATACACAGTGGCTGCACTGAGAATGGTAGTTCGGCAACAGGCAGATAATCTGGCCAATATAAATTCCTGCTCCAACAGTTCCTAAAAGTAGTAAAAATTTAATGCTCCAGTAGCATCCAGATATTTCCTGTGTGTAACTAGCACAAATGGCAACAAAATAACACCTAAGACACTGCAGAGGTTTTATATTTCTGGTAAGGTGCAAGCACTTTGTTAAAAGATGCACTCACTCCACACTACAATGTACAAACATGTCAGATGAGACATTTTTGAGTAATTTTGGTTCTCGGTTCTCAAATTTCATTTCAGACACCATCAATGACTGAACTGTGTTTTGGCAGGATTTGAAGCCAGGGTTCACCATAACCACTGAACAATGGCTTCAAGCAACATGTATTGCAATACAGATGTGTTGAACTTACTGGGCTTCATCAACATACCTCATTGGAGCCAGCAAATAATGGTTCGCCAGTATGCATTTCCACCAGTATGCATCCAAGACTCCACATGTCGATGGCAAGGTCATACGGCAAACCCAGCAGAACCTCCGGTGAACGGTAAAAGCGGCTCTGGATGTACTGATAAATCTGTCAGCATTAACAGTCATCACACAGTAGTTTGCATCAACTGATAAAAGTACTAAATACATTTCCTTTTAAAATTTCAGCCACATGGGTTCCACATTACTCTCTTTCATCAGTCCAATTACATGACGTGATACACGAAAGATCAAATCTCATTAAATGAAGTACAGTTTGTTAGTGAGCAATTCAGTCTGCAGTCATTCCATCATTTCCATGCTGTGATACAATCTGCTATCAGTTCACCGCAATAAAATATTGTGATGCCCTGGTAAATTGTTCACACATGCTCTTGCAGATATTAATATTTGTTCTAACACTGTAGCTTCTGCCATGGTTGCTCTGCTCTGTGAATTGTATGGCTATCCTTCTGTGAGTTATGGTGCATTTCTTGTATGAGCATTGTGACCTTGACTGTACCTCAAAACTGGTTCATGAGTAACGTGTGACACGGGAGATGTAAACTTCAATTTGGGCTGTCTAGACTTATGTTTGGGGGGAAGGTATCAGACAGAAAAATGGGTGCAATACGCATTGTGGTTTGCTTGCTAGAGCACATAATAGCAATATTCTTACACCATAACAGACAGCACATAAAAACATACACGTTTTCCAAGCTGACATGAGCTGCCAAAGTCCACGATCTTTATAGCACTGCGTTTCGGGTTGCAGAGAAGAATGTTTTCTGGTTTGAGGTCGCAGTGAATGATGTTGAGCTCCGGTGATGCAAGGAACATCAGAGCCATACACAGCTGCTGTGCAAACTTCCGCGTAAGGTTCAGAGACACACCTCGGAAGTTAGTGTTGCGTAGAAGGTCGTACAGGTTGTAGGAGAGCAGCTCAAAGACGAGACACAGGTGAGACCGGAACATGAAGTGCCGCTTCAACCTCACTACATCAGCAGCAGTCGCTAGTGATTTAAGATTTCAATCAAGCCACAAATCATAACAGCAAACCAAACAAAACATTTCTGATCGAGATATGTGTTGCCGGTTAAATGCACTTCATATCCACAGAAGCCGATGATTAGTTTATAATATTATAGGCAGGTTTTCTGCTGCTTACAGCAGGTAAGATATTGTGCAGCTAGTCAAAAAACACAGTACGCATCCAAGTTTTCCTATGATGCAGAATAATACTTTCACATCCACATCTGTTTATCGTAGAATTAATTCTGCTACAGTAATCACTCTAATTAGTGCCTTTCAGCCTCCAAAGTACACAGCCTGCAAAAGTTGCCACTACAGCAATCTCTTGCGGTTTTTCAAGGGATATCTTAAGCCTAACCCATACTGAGCATAAAAATAGGCTCACTAAACTAAATCCAAGAGAGACTCGCCGGCCCATTCAATATCATATAAAAATTAAAACTTAGTTAAAGTAGATAAAAATATTTTTACAGTGACACCAGAACATAATAAAATCAAAATCTAGCACCTGCACAGTGCCCCCTAGAGTAGACTTTAAACAGCTAAGTCTCTAACCCTAACTCAAACTGTTCACAACTAATATTAATAAAGACCAGGAGATGAGACAGAAGCCTTTACAAATCTGGCGTTCCAGGACAGAGAAACTGGGAAAACTGCGGGGAACAAAATGCACAGTTCGAGTGCTTGGCATGATGGTCTGATGAAACAACACTGCAGTATGACATCTCTACTCCAACAGTACGAAGAAATTGTAGCAGTATGCCACCTGAACGAGAGAGAGAGAGAGAGAGAGAGAGAGAGTAGCTTAATACTTACCAATATAGTACTTGCCATCAACATCATGCTTATTCATGAGTTCAAGCAGCTGGACTTCAATCTGAGCCTGATTGAAGAATGGCTTCTTGTTCTTAATGATCTTGATCGCAATTTGCTCTTGATCAACCAAGTCATATGCTTTGACAACCTACAAAATAAACACGTTGTTAGTCTCATCAGCTATTAATACGTGCACAATACACATCAATTTAACAGTTCCTACTATTCTGCTTACAAAAGAACCATAAGACAGAACTAAACGGGCTTTTGAAACTGTGGCTCGGTGGCTTGACTGAAGAAAATGAATGTAAAATGGAACAAGTTGAGAAGGAATATCAACGAGAGGCATACCATAACTGACTTTTCTGACTAATCGAGATTCAACAGGAAAATGTCTGTTTAAATGGTACGGTATATACGAGGGTCCCATAAATAAGTTACAGAATGGCATGATTCTGCCAGTTTTCAAAATACACAAAAAAAACATCAGCATTCTGAGTGAGTGAGCAGTTTCTTAACGGCACATCAGCGCAATATAGGTTATGCAGTGCTGTACTATTAAAATTGCAAAGAAATTAAGTATTTACAATAGGCTTAAAAAGAGTAGGAGTAGTGAAATCAGATTAATTAAATGAATAGAAGTTAAGTTACAAGAGACGACAAAGCCCAGTATCGCTAATAAAACCAAGAATATTTTGGGCGTTGACCGTGTCAAATAATTCATGCAAAGAAGAAACAATGAAGTATCTCTGTCTTACCAAGTTACCATGTTATAGTGGTTACATTCGAGGAGCACATGTGCTACTGTTCGTACACAGTCACAGTGAGAACATTCTGGTTGATCTGTTATTCATTCTCTGTGGCCAAAGACTTAGCAATAAAGCCACTGACACTGAGATCCACCCACTGTATGGAGAGAGGTGTTTTATGAGACCAGCAATACATGTTTGGTGTAAGAAGTTTGCTCATTGTTGAGAAATTGTTGACGAACAACGATCTGGTCATGCAGCCAGCAATCAGCAGCCAGTATTGTTTTTTCATCAGGCACTCACAAGCTTCTTGATAGTTGGGATAAATGCTTAAACAAATATGAAAGATATGCTGAAAAATAAAGAAAAATAAATGTTACTGTTTGACGTTTAAAAACGCCTGCCTGTCGAACTTGTTCATTTTCTCATACCGTAACTCACAAGTAACAATGTTGTTTAACACTTGGTGAGTTGAGGAAGAATACTGGTCGGTAAAATACCGCACTGACTGACTGTGTTCAAAGGGCAAGTGAAACTCACACCTGGTACTCACAAATAAATTTCCTACAAAACGTATATCTCGGACTTTTCATACTTTTATTAACAAAATGATGTTTTGTAACTTATTCTACAGGATGACCCCCATACATATCTGATGAAGTATGTGAGTTTGGCATGTTACCTGTCCAAAGGAACCTTTTCCAATGAGAGAGTCGATCTCGTAGCGGTCGTTCCAGCGTTCTCCTGGGTTCACGATGTAGTCATGATTCTCATCATCGTAACCATCGTTGATAACTAGCCTCTCCTTCTTCCTTCCTGATAACTCAGCAGACTGCTTCTCACGAGCCCGCTTCTCTGCTCTCACTCTCTTGCGGTGATAGTAGACCTGACACACAATGCAAGTATTGTTATATCTTTTGTGTGTGTTCCAATGTAGACAAGAAGCATAGCTGCTACGACATACAGTACTGTACAGCTGCATAACCGAACCACCGAAAATGCTGCATCTGGAATAACCACGATCACGTGACCACACTGCCCCTGGCTGTGCCAGATGCAGAAATTTTTGTATAGTGTATGTGTAGCAGTACGATTAGCTAAAAATGCTCAGAAATGTATTTTACAACTGTCAGATCAACTTGGCTGGCCCACATGAATGGTATCTAGCCGGTAAAGTCCGCTCCAGTCTCAGCCTAAACTGGAGAACTGGATAAAAATTGGCGGTTAATCAACGAGTACAAATGTAATATGGATCAGGAACTGTAGCGCATACAGCAAGCCAGTGACGTGACACCAGCTCGGCGGGCTAACGGGCAGCTGACGGACGCTATATGCAGTAGCGGGCGGAGTCGAACGCTATGGCCGCCATCTTCAAAGTTCAAAGTATGGCAACATACTCCGTCCAATCGATGCATATTACTTGAAGAACATTAGAACAACGCTGCCAACTTTCATCCATGTCCAATTTGAAAGAATAGAGCCTTGGATTTTTTGTAGACCGTCGCCTCAACAAGAACAACAAGAAAAACAACAAGGAGTAGCGATACTGGGCCAGTTCCTGATCCAAAAATCGAAAGTGGTAATAGTAATAGCAATAGTACTGTAGACCAGACAACTCATTTGTTCCCACTTTCTACTGTCTGGAAAATTCGGCTGAGTCTACTCCAATCTTACTTAGAACACTGTTTTGGTTATGACGGTCGAGCAGAATTCCGCCAACCAACCCAAACCTTAATTTTGAAACTTGAAAGGTGTGGGCATTCTAAGGATAACACAGATTTATTTAGACGTGACAGTCTGAGATTACAGAAAGTACAATATATATCACAGGAACTCTCATGTAGCGTAGCGCCTTCGGTTACTTCAGGGCGTTTAGGTACTGGCGTATTTCCACTCCGGTCTCTGCTGCAGACGCGGCGGAATGGAATACTTGAGGTGCAGCCGGTGTCAAACAGAACAAGCGACTACGAACTTCCACCGATAGATTAGCTACTAGGAGAGTGAAGTCTATGAACCAGCCAACCGGCGGTAGTTGGGTGCATCGACACATGGCCGCCGGCGCTGCTGCACATCACTACCATGATCTATTGAATTGTCCTCAGCCGGCGCTGGTCGCACGGGTACAGATAGCGCGTCGGATCGCCATCTTCTAAGTACTTCGTACTGAATTCAACCTGCGGTAAATTGTCGCTGGCTGGACGACTGTCAGCGCGTTGACCAGTCAGTATTTGCGATGTGGTACTGCACATCACCAGCTGACCAAACCGTGTCATCTCACAAATCTCTCAAACAGCCGCTAAATTATGGTCAGAATGTCAGCGTTTCTGCAACGTTCGCTCAGTGTATACTGTATAGTAGCCTCCTCTGATAAATTAAACTGAATCCACGACACAACACTCGTACGCTGCACTAAATGACAATGTACGACAAAAAACAAGCTACGTAGAGTATGGTATATTGTCAGTATGTTCACGATTCATAGGGCAAGTGGTTCGTAGAAGGCAGCACATGTACATCTCATGTCTTGTCAACATCACCGCTCTCTTCCGGCAGCGTCTTACGTCATTTCTCTACCGCTGTTCATATCCAGAGCTGCTGACCTTCGACACACTCCCATCTGGACCTAGCATCACGGTGTCTCAGAAAAAAACATCACTACATCTGTGACGATAACTTGTACGTGAATTGTCCAGTTCCAATAATTCTGGTACACTTATTACTTGTCACTCTTTAGGCGACTTTGAAAAGAAATGTCCATGATGACGATGATGACCATGACGTTTACGGGTCTACATTATGATGCGTCGTATGAAAGACTACAGCTGACCAACCAACAAGACGACGACTACTGTTTCTTTCACGACTGAGACACAACACACAAGCCAAGCGACGACAGCGGGTCCACCTGGGAGCACACACACCACGCCGGCCAGCTGACTACGCCGACCAGAAATGTTATTTACTATGTCGACGAGCAACCGACGTGCCCCTGAGACGGTCCGTCAGTCGTTCCTTGGATTTCCGCAACCTCACAGCCGAGACCGGTCGATCAGCGGCCCACAGAGGCAGGTCGCCTCTTCCACTTCGCTGATATGGTCTTCCAGGCTTTCTCTCCAGCGTGTCCAGACATAATTGGCTGTGCGACCGTCCACAACTGCATATAAACTCATTACACTGTCTCACTACCTTTGCCATTATCGCAAACCAGTTCACTTTATCTCCTTGTTTTACTTTTTACATAGACGCAAACACCGAGCAAGTTACACAAACTAACGGCAGCCGGACGACCTGAGTCTCGTTATTATTCATTGCCTCGTTATTAGCCTCTACTTCAATTTAATAATTTCATGTAATTTATCATACCTCCAGGTTATTGCAATTTTACTGCTGGCTGCAATATTTGCTTTTCCCAAAACTGTCGTGATTTTCGTTTTTTTCCCATTCCATAACTATTTGTAAAAATACACACTACCGGTAGGTGATTTAAATGAAGAAAAGTGAATGTGAATAAGCCAGCATAGAAAGAAACGGAAGATAAATATCAACGAAATGATTGCTAATTTGGGTGTTTTATTAGAGTTTTTAGCCGATCGTACTGCTACACAGTATGATCGGCTATTGCCAGCGGCCTGTTGTCCGTCTGTCTGTCTGTCTGTCTGTCTGTAACGCTGTGCATTGTGGCTCTCAGCGTTGGTGTAC
>Ga0056132_1000283_pt1 | contig 11958 bp, 8 predicted proteins | sample WorMetLIZISLAND2_3_FD_71119 | JGI IMG/M metagenome (GOLD analysis project Ga0056132, IMG submission 71119) | Marine gutless worms symbiont microbial communities from Max Planck institute for Marine Microbiology, Germany - Olavius clavatus LIZARD... ...
TCGGCGCCGTGCTTGGTAATCTGCGAAACGGGCCGACCAATCAGAGCGTTTTTCGCAGCCCGTTTCGCAAAATACCCATTCGCACTTTCGCGTTTCGCATTTCGCAGAATACCCATACCCTTAGTGATAGCAGTTTGCTGTTTTGTTATGTTTATTTATGGTTGTAAAATCGTTGATCGTATGATCAAATATGGTATAATATTAGAGCAGTTAGTGCATTAATGTTGTTTGTGTATAGTTGTGAGTGTTGAAAAACTGATGGCACCTAACATATTCAAGTGCATATCGAGTTACATACTAGTACAATGAGTTGCAACCGAATGAAGTCGAAATGCGATGGCAAAATCGCCGGCCTGTATGACCTGGAAGATACCGTTGGAAGAGGACATTATGCTGTCGTAAAGGTTGCCAGACATGTGTTCACAGGAGAAAAAGTTGCAGTGAAGGTAATAATTTGGTTAGACAGATTCGAGAGAGTAAAACATATAATCCAGTGAGTGCCCAATAAATTGTCATATTTTGTTGGGTAATTATAGGTTCAGATCGGCGACCTGAAACTAAGCAAGGAGTTGAAGGAAAAATTGTTAGGTTCAGATCGGGAAAGGCTAGGGATAGGGTTAGGGTTAGGGATAAGGCCGAACCAGATCGCCGATCTGAAGCTATCAGTTTTGGCACCTGATAAATTCAGATCGATGATCTGAACCTAACACCATGCTATTTTGTACGGCACTTCTTTAATTATAACTGTATCTTGACAATACTTTTAATGAACTTCATTTATCTGACGACTGAGTTATATATGGTAACAGACCTACAAAGTCTCCCGTATCTTGCGAGAGACTCCTGCATCCTTATTAGCAAATATTAGCAAAACAAACTGTGAACTTAGCTGTTAGCTTAGTTATGATTGGGGATAAACTGCTGATGATGTTTGCGAAATCTTTTGTTTATTTGCAGGTAATAGACAAAAGCAGACTCGACGACATTGCACGTGCACATTTATTTCAAGAGGTGCGCTGCATGAAACTCGTCCAGCATCCAAACGTTGTTCGTCTCTATGAGGTGATTGATACTCAGACGAAGCTGTACCTTGTACTGGAGCTTGGTGATGGTGGTGATCTCTATGACTACATCATGAAGCATGACCAAGGTCTAAATGAACAGGAAGCATGTTTCTACTTTTCACAGGTAATGTCTTATGGTGGCAGCAGTGTTAATTCTATTTATTTTTAGTGGTTCTTGTATTCTCAAATTATCGTCAAAGTTAGACCAGTGGCCTCACTGAAAACAGACTGCATGCCTTTGCTGTCCAATTGATAGTACAAAAGTACTGTGCATTTCAAAAATGAGTGACTAATTCTGTATCGTATACCGTGCTGTTAGTTATCAGCTGATCACACTTGAAATCGTTGTATTAATTGTATTGTTGTTTATTAAACTTCAGTTTTGCTCGAGTCTCAGTCTCAGTCTTAGCCTTGGTCCTTATGTTCAGGGTCTCAATCTTGAACATATTGATTCTTTTTCCTGAAAGAGTCTTGAATCAAAGTCTAATTTTTTACTACCGTAAAACTTCTATTAATAAGCACCGAATAAGCACCGGGGTTTTGAGGCCTGTGTTCTGATAAACGCCGGGTCTCAAATAAATGCCTGGGTCTTCTAGTCTCTAGAAATACACAGTTGTCAGAATACCAGCCATACACTAGTTAATATGTCATAGCTACCCCGAGCACTTAGTGCTGACACAGATAATTCGTTGTTTTTAGCTAACCAAATAGATATACACGCCGAGAATTAACACATGAAGAGTAATATTAACATAAACACTTAAACAGGGAACATTGGAACAAATACATTAATAAATGCAGGGGGCTCGAGGCCAATGTCTCCAATAGACGCCGGCTCTCTATTAAACGCCGGGGTTTCGAGGTCCGTGTTCTAATAAACACCGGGGGCGTTTGGGAGAAGTTTTATGGTATATATTGTATAAAATTATGCCCGACTGCCCATCTGATCTACTACAGTAATTTATGTTATTTACTAAATTGACTAAATTATGTGTTTCGTATAGAAGGCATTTAATTGTAAAATTTTATGCACTGTGTTTGCATTTTTCCCCGAGCTTATATTAACACTGTCTATGTTGCAAGTACATTTAGTACTTCTTGCAGTTTGCTGTGCCTGTTGTGCTGCAGATTGTTAGTGCAATAGCATACTGTCACCAGCTGCATGTTGTGCACCGAGACCTCAAGCCTGAGAATGTGGTCTTCTTCAATAAATCGGAGACGGTAAAATTGACCGACTTCGGCTTCAGTAATTTATTCATTCCTGGCCACAAGCTCAACACGTCGTGTGGCTCTCTTGCATACTCGGCTCCAGAAATACTTCTGGGAGACTCGTATGATGCTCCTGCAGTCGGTATGTATTTATTTGTTATACAGACATGCTTGTCTGTTTTTGTTACATTTGTCCGTGTTTTTAGATGTTTAAATATTTGTACGAGCTGTTGCATTGTCTTGATATTAATACATATTCAGCTAATTAATATTAATTCAGTAATTTATAGACTTCACTGCAGGGGCTTGGCTGCTACCTTGAAGTATGACATCATATCAAAAGTGTGATTCCATCAGTCAATGCATATTTACTTGAAGAACAATCCTGTAGCCATTGAACATGGGTTACTGTACAAAGTTAGTATTTGTGCGTGTTGTGTTAAGATGTCTGGAGCCTGGGGGTGATCCTGTATATGCTCGTCTGTGGTAAGCCACCGTTCCAAGAGGCAAATGATTCTGAGACGTTGATCCGGATCATGGACTGCCACTATGTTACACCGGATCACCTCTCGGCATCTTGTGTTGAGTTAGTGTTCGCTGTTTTTAGCAGCTTTTGTTGTCCTCTAGGTTTTGAAATACAGTTACATCACTGATGGGATAGGTTTGAAGTCAGTTGTGGAAAATGCTGTTGATTTGGGGGAAATTGTTTCATTCAGTTTGCACATTTAAGTGCATTTACTTCAAATCTGTGCTGTATGGATTGCACTGTAGATACACACCCATGATTAGTGTACTGTTTGATTACTAGTAAGCAGCACAAATTGAGTTTATGTAATGTTTTCTGTTAGAAAAACTACTTTGCTTGTCATGAAAGACTAAGTGAACATTAGATTTTTAAGACTAATTGATCAGGCAATATGTGTTGGTTTTGATTTGAAGTGCAAATCAGATAAGACTTGTGGGAATAATTAGCATAACTGATATTTCTGTGGTGGAAATTTGTTGTTGTGCTATGCATTGCAGTTTGTTGAATGCTGGAATTGTTGTAGCCTTCTGTGTGGAATGTTGAAACGAGACCCATCACAACGGATCTCATTGACCGAGATTTGTGCCCATCCGTGGTTTAGTTTATCACCTCGTGTTACAACTCCACTTGCTGTACCAAACCTGCCCGTACCGCGTGACTCGGGCAAGAAAACTGCCAGTAAAAATCTCCGATTTATGCCTAAGATGCCGTTGATTTGCCTTGGACCATTGACCGAGGACGACCACAGCTACATTGTGCAGAAAATGGTCGATGGAAAAATAGCTAAAAGAGATGAAATTATTCAGTAAGTTTTCTTCTTTTACTGTATTAGTTTGTGTACTTGATTATTAGGTTTTACTAGAGTAAGAATCGTTTTAACTGATTTGGCATTGCAGTCATTTGGTCACATTATCACAGTACAAAATATCTGCTTAAAATGGTGTTTAGAACACTGCAGCTTAGGCAGCACTGTATTGTCATAGCACTGAAGCCAGATTTCTGAGTAAATTTACGGCACCTGTTTCTGTGTCCTTGAACACATTTGTGTGTGACCTTAACTGATGTCAATATTGTGATGATGTCGTGTTGCATGTGCAGGTCATTGGAACGTAGTGCTTACAACCATGTCAGTGCAACGTATTACCTGCTGGCGGAGAGACTTCTACGGAAACACACTCCACTGAAAGGTTCTGTCGAGACAAAACAGCCGGCTACTTCTGCTGCTGCAACATCGTCAAGGTAATACAGGGTGGGCCAAAAAAAGTAAGCCTGATAATTTTTGCAATAACTTTGTCAACTGCCAGCCAGTTTTCATAATTTTTGGCATGTATACACTGTAACATACCAGTTGATAAAATTGCTGATGCAGTTCAGTGTAAATTGTATTTGAATATTTGTTCAGTAGTTGTTAACAGAATTATCCATTGCGGTAGTTACTTAAAGTTATTTTTTATTGACAACAGATTGGAGCTGATTTTTTTATCGAAGGATAAAAGATTGCAGTCGTATTAATGTTAGAATTCTGTAAAATTTGTTGTTTATAACAATAGTGATTATGCTGCAGTGTTTTGATAGTGCTGGTGAATCTTTATCAATCCTGGAATGCCTCTGCTAAATATTGTTTTGGAAGACTTGTCCTAACCTATAGTTAGCATAGAAAAATATGCCAAAGGGAATGAATGACAAGAATAATGAAGAAATATCACCCTGCACACAACAACAGTTGTGACTAAGTTCATAATGGTGTTTGATCACATCTGCAGTCCACTAAGAATTTTTTTGCACATGAAAACTGAATTCTTCCTTTCTCGTAGATCTGATCAGCATTTTTAACATCATCACACAATGCATTTTATAATAGCTTTAAGATTAATGGCCATATTCAGCCGTTGTTTTGCTGTTTCAGACAGCCGATGGTAAACGGTGTTAATTCATGTGAAGACAGTCCCCCTGTAGTCAATAGTTTGGCATCGATGGAGTCACCATCCAACCCTACCAGCACTAAACCAAACAGTCGTTCACAGTCTAAACGCTGCAGTCTGATCAAGGAGGAGGACGAGGAAGAATTGAGTGAGAATGGTTTTAGTTTTGACGAAGTGAAACACTGTCGGTCGGAAAACGAGCTGCTGTGTGGGCAGAACACCGGTGTACACGGAAAGTCATTGCCCGCATCTCCGTCCACTGCCACAACAACAAGCACTCGACAGCTGCAGACCGTCCACAGCATGCCGCAGCTGATGTTGAATCAGATTTCAGAAGAAGACGAAGATGAAGAGATGTCTTGTTCGTTTTCAGCATATCCCCAGCACCAGCCCATGTTTTCCATTGCAGATGCCGGAAACTTTGGTGGATGTGCGAAGAAAGCAAATCGAAAGTCGTCGTTGACGAGAAAATCCTCTGAAAAGTCGGGGTTGACTTCAGCTGCTAGTCAGAAGTCGGGTCACAAACAGGGTAAAGACTTGACCAGCACAGCACTGAAAGAAACATCGGCTAACAGTGGAAGAGTTCCATTTGAAGCCGATGGGAGGCCACGGGCTGGACAGCGGAGAATTAGCTGCAGCAGCAACGACGATGAAGATGATTCGTCGATCCTTGTTGGACACTTCTGTCTGCAGTATGAACCAATTCGCCAGCACAGTCTGGTGCAAAGCGCTAGTGATCTGGAATGTTTCGGCGACAGTCGTACACACTCTTCTTCAGCTGGTACAACCAATTCCCTCGATCGGCGACTGTTTCAGCACATAAGAAAAGACAGCAGAAGTGGAGCGGGTCGGTCGATAGTGGGTGCAGTAAAGAAGAGTGTCAGTATGCTACTTGGTCATCTGTCTGCGGTTGGCGACATGACTTCGGCAAAACCACGTTGCATCGAGACGTGGAGCTCGTGTTCTGATCTCATGCAAGCCAGTGCCAAGCTGCGTGGCACGGACGACACTTCCATGAACCTCAGCGACCGACAACGCGTAGCTGGTTGTCAGTTTGCACGCGAGCTGCGGCACAATCGTTCGGAACGCGAGGCCCAGTTCACAGACATTAACAAACCCCAGTCGTCGTCTTCATCAAAAGTAATACGAGTTCGTTCCCGAGATTTTGATACACTGGTATCAAAATTCACCGCGGGGGACCAAACAGCTGCCACAAGCACCAAAACAGATACTTGTTAAACTTCTTTAGCAATATGTGTGAACACATTTGTTTTGTCTGTTGGCATTATATGATGCAAAATTATTCTCATTAGTCAGTATTATTGTCACATTTGATTTTTGCTGCATTTTTCTAGTGTTATTATATATGTCGTTACGCTGCTGAAGCTGTCGGGTACTTATTGTGTTGTAATCTATTATTTCTGCAGTGTCAGAAGTTCTAGTCAAATCATGTACGTTTATAATAGCTATCATGGTCGTTAGTTATGTAATTTTGTGTTATTTCTTTGTGTATTTAGGGAATTTTCATTCTGTTTATGTGCCAATCTGGCTATTCTAGCATTGCTTGTGTTCTGTGGTTCTGTGTGTCTTAACAGTTTGCAGATTTGTTTTTTTGCTGTGCACGGCATTTGCAGTGTTTTATACTAGCGCATGACACCGGTCTGTAGCGTGTTGGTACTTCTGGTACATGTAGGCATTGTATCAGCCTCTTAAAGGTGAGGAGAAAATTCAATCTCTCCCTAATGGTGGAATAAACACTTTCAATTGACCCAAGTATGTATCCCGTATAACTTGGGATATTCCTTTCTTCAGTTTTCTTAGGATCCACAATTCCGCATTGAAGTTATTTATTAAGCCTTTTGCTTATTGTCTCCCTGGTAGTGTTGCTCTATTGCATCATGTGCTAATTGCTTCGTTAGTGACTGATACAACTGTTGGCAGCTGCTGTTGTTTTGTGTATAATTAGTGTGTGTGTGACTGTGTGTGCCTGCTGTATAATTGTGGTGCTCTCATGCCAATAACAGGCATTCTCACCGTCCGCATCATGTTGTAATGCTAATATTGTTTGATCAAACATCCACGTTATGTGCTTCCAATGAAGAAAAGACTGTAGAATTGTTCCTTTTGTAATTAATGTAGATGCAAATAAAATCGTCTCCATGACAACTGCTAGTCATCTAGGAACACATTTAAACAGAAATGTAGCCAGCTGTGAGCCACATTTTTTTTGGGGGGGGCAAAGAAAAAATTGGGGGAGGTATAGATCCTTACGTTACTATGCATATGGTAAAAATGATACTTAGCTGTTAAAAACTTAAAATTGTGTTTGTTAGAATTTGGGGGCAAACACAAATTTGGGTGAGGGGCAGGTGCCCCAGGTCCCTTAGCTATGTACCTGCATTTAATTGCCTTGTGTTTCAGTCCATATCAGTGCACATGCAATAATGTGTGACTTCTTATAGTGTACTCGTGTTAAAACTGTTACCGCCGATCCATGTACATGCATTGTTTGTACCCTGTAATTTATAGTAAATTTTTCTGGCAATGTGCATTTCATGACGCGTAACTGAACACAGACACAGGTTACAGCTACTTCACCTTAACATATATGTAGTACCACTTCTGTATAAGACAATCTGTCAGTTTGTAAATGGGTCAGAGTAATCGTAGTTCATAGTAGTTCTCTACTTACAAAGTGCATAGGCACCAACAGGGGCAGCGGGAAAAATTATCTGGTACCTGCAGCGGCAGCACATCAGGACAGAAGTATTCTGAATTTTGCCCATCATTATCATTTCATAACAATTCCGTACAAGAAAACAGTAAAAGTTGTTGCTACCATTAGCCTTTTGCAGCTAAAAACACAGGTGCATTTTCAGCCAGAGCTCTTCCGCATAGGGAGCTTACGACAGTCCCCCGATCCCCTTATCAGATGGGGAGGGGTGTGTTCCCTATCGTTAGATGCATTTGGTACATTGAGTCTCGGCGTCCCGGTGCATTTGGTGCTACAACATAACACACTGTCCAAGTACTAATTACTATGACTTGGTGCCTGTGAGAGTGATGGAATGACTGAAAGCCTCACATATGACTGAAAGCAAAGAACCAAAACACCAACATTCATTAATTTAATTTAACAAACATTTGTATCTACAGATATTCTGCACACGCCTTCAGCATGCTGTTAAAAATACCGAAGGGACTCGCAGTCAAAATTTTAAATTAAAACACTGGCAAGCTACCTGGAAGAGCTGACACAGAGCTGGCTTGCTTGCATATGTGCAGGTCAAAACAGGCGCCAATTGACCACAACAAAAGAATTATTGACATTGCAAAACCCACAATTTTTAAACAAAAAACATATATTAATCATAACCGAATCAATTCGTAAAGTGACCCCTCAAGTTCTACCGAGCAGTTTGTTGTGACGCTGGCCATGACTGACTGTACATGTCACTGGGTGGCACAGCGGGTGGCTGTGGGCTTGGTTGGGTTACCGACGAAGCACGCCGCATCTCTTCATGATCAATGCATTGCTTAATGAAGTACGTTGCCGACTGGACAGCCAGTGCAGTGCCTGATACTGTCACAATGCGATTTCTTGTGCCTGGAGCAAATACGCCTTTCTTGGACACTTCCACCGTTGCTCCCGACCATATCTGCAGGTCGGTGATGCTTCGACCCCCAGGACCTAATAATGCCCCAATTATATGCTCCCCTACTTCGATTGACTGCGTTGTAGTCTCAGCAGAGTTTGGAGTTTCTGTTCCTGGCGGGGCTGGAGGCGGTGGTGGGGGTGGAACACTACTGGAGCCAGAATAATCGGCCAAATTATAGCCAGCATGTCCATAGTATTGATAAGCAGCATTTTGGCCATAATTATTAGGATCAGAGTTGATAAAACCCGGATAGGGTCCATACGGCATGCTTGGATTTGCCGAAGTGTTAAACCCAGACACACTTGTGGCATAGTCTGCACTGGTCGGCACAGATGTTCCGACTGTTGTACTGTAGTTTGCTGTGGTGTTGTTGCCGGATGGTTGACTGCCAGACACCGCAGCCATTCCAAGCGCTGTTCCTAAACCCGCAGCACCATCGGTGCTACATTCAGACAGAGTCACGAAGCCATAGCTGGCCAGTGTATAGACGGCAGCTACAACCTCATCAATGCACGACTCGGAATATCCACAGAAACGCAGTGAGTATCGCAGCATGGCGAAAGACGGATGATTCGGTATAATGCCGGTGTGAAGCTTACACCCAGCACTAGCACCACCTGCTGTCGACAGCACCAGCTGTGCATCGGAATAGCTGACATTGGGATAGCTGTTACTTAACGGATCAGAAAAGATCCTTTCCAGAAGCATGTCCAGTGCACGGTGCATTGCAGCATTATCACCTGCAACATTCACAGGTATATAGTCGATAGTTCAGTAAACTTTTTATCTAAGTTTCAAAGTAAAATCAGAATATTACGTAACATTTTACAAGGTTACCATAATACTAGGGACAACAAAGCAAAAGTAGTGTTTTTGCATTTACAAACAGATTTGTAATTTGCGAAATTTGCTTTAAAAAATCCAGTAAATCTGTGGTTCGGTGGTTTCCGGTAATGTGATGACCTTTCACCTGGCAGGAGCAGGTTGCACTGACACCCAGACTAATGACCTGTTAGCAACTTAGCATCTGACTAAAATCAGTTGATAGCAACAGAAACTGCTTGTGGCTGAAACTTCCCTCAGTGATCCAGAAAAAACTCCGTGTCTGGTCTGACTAAGAGACAGTGCATGATACTGAAAGGAGGAATTTTTATAACTCAATTAACTCAGGCATAAAACTTACTTGTCTCACACATTTCCGCTGTAGACTGCTCATACCCTCCACGCAGTGTTCGATTATTTTTTAATTACTAGTTCTTTTCTTCTCTGTTCTTTTTTTTATTAATTTTCTGTTTTCACTACATGGATTATGTTAAAACCTATTTATGCATTAGTTTCTGAACACCATCATATCAGCCCCACACAAGTTCCAAGTGTCGATAAAGAAAAAACGGTACAAAACTTAATCACAAAAGTAACACACTGAAATCTGCCAGAAAATGAACCAACTTTAATGTCACTCGCAATTGAAAGAATTTACCTTGAACTGTTACAACACGTTCCTGTGATGTATTGTCCTCGTTCTGCTGCAGGAGCTGAACACGTGCTGAAGAATCCTTCTCTATCCGGGCAATTGATTTGCCACCTTTGCCGACGATCATACTTGCAGTACTCTGTGGCACTACCAGCTTTACCTGGTTAACAACATTCCACTTCAGTTGAAATAAAATGTTTTGATCACAATACCACTGTCATGATTGATGCAACATATCTAAATAATAAGAGTAATTACTGATGAGAACATTTCAATGGGTTGTACTGTATGTTCACCACGGTCCAGCTTAACTAATATCAATAACATGTATGGTGTTTATAATGGCATCATTATCGTCAGTTGGTCACTGTTCACCTGACGAATGCAGAACATTGTCACTAGGCTGCCTATGTACCTACCTGCTTATCAACTTACTAAGTCAACAGAGTTCAGTTATAAGCCAAACAGCAAACATGCTGCTGACATTTACTAATTTAGCTGTACCACTGTCTCAAGAATGACACATGCTATAAAAAAAACAAGCGCTAATAGTTCGGTGCTGATAGCTGTGCATTAGACAGATGCGTCACTTGGATAGTGGCTTGAATACAGCTAAAATACTCTTCAAAACAAGTGGCTAGACCAGATGCAATGTCATAATCTCCCAGTTTTGACATGTAACACGTCATAAGCAAAGGTCATTCTGTGGTCCCAGCCAACTAAAACCAATGATGGGAAAGATAGCTTTTAATTATACTGAGATATTCAGTGTTCAAGAGTCAAGACTTAACAGCAGACTGGACAGTCACGTACTTTAAGTTCTGATGGAAGACCATGAGTGTCTGGTTTGTCTCGTATCTTTTCAACAATGACGTCCAACACGGAGCGTATGCCCGTTGAACTGCCAAGGATCACACACACTCTTTCCATCGTTCCTGCACAATGCACATCGTAGTCTGCGCTCACTGGAATCAACGTTATTCAAACACGCAGTTAAGAAGTCACACAGACATTTTGCCAGAGGTGAGTTTAAGCACGTTGAGTGACTTCCACAAAAAGGGACCCACAGAGAATGTGGGTTTTGTCAGTTTTATATTACACATGCATTGTCTGGGCTTGTTAATTTGTGTGATGCATGACGAAGTTTGAGAAAGGCATAGACCAATTTCAAATCTGAGCAGACAAAATATGTACCAGTAAACTTGTGACAATGAATTGATGACTGCATTGAAGCACAATGCCTGTAAGTGCATCGAGATAGCTGCAGACAGTTTTTGGGGCTTATCTACACCGAAACAGCAGGTGTGTTTACATCTCACATCAAACAACACTCTAGTGCTTACAAACTAGAAACAGAAACACTTCAGTATGGGTCACACTTAACAATGCATCAGACTATTGGCTAACGGACTACTAACCCTAACCTAAGTCTGTTAACCAGATAGTCCGACGCACAGTTAAGAGTAACCTCTCCAGAACATGTTGCGGAATGTGTTCTTTTTAGAGAAGCAAAATATACACAGCCAAGATTACTCAAATCCTGCAACCGGCAGATCTTTAATTAGACTGACAAATGTGGCAAAAATACATTCAATTGATTGTTTAACTGACCTGCTTATTTAGAGTTAATATAGGTTACATTAGGCCGGATGCCAAGGGAGAACCTCTTCGGGTTGCTGCAAGTCGAATAACCCTCAATACCATCAAAGCACTAAAGGATGCCGGCCAAACTTTATATTAGGAGACCACTGCAAACTTAACAAAAGTTACCAAAACTTACTCCTGGACACTTATTAAGTCTATACATGTAATAATTTTTACGGACCATCCGAGTATTTTCATGCAATAACAACTTTATTTAACAATTTTATGTCGCGTTTCGATTCGCCGTAAATGCCGTGTTGACTTAACAATACTTACCTCAGTGCATTCCTGGACACTTATTAATTCTGTTATTGTAATCATTTTGACGTACCATTCGACGATTTTCATGCAATAACAACTTTATTTTAACAATTTTATTTCAAGGTTCCCTCTAAATCAATTCGCCGGAAATGACGTGTCAATTGACTTGACAAACGAGTATGGATGCGTGCAGAGCCGC
>Ga0056132_1000285_pt1 | contig 11934 bp, 12 predicted proteins | sample WorMetLIZISLAND2_3_FD_71119 | JGI IMG/M metagenome (GOLD analysis project Ga0056132, IMG submission 71119) | Marine gutless worms symbiont microbial communities from Max Planck institute for Marine Microbiology, Germany - Olavius clavatus LIZARD... ...
CTTGATAGCGCCGCGGCCGGGAGTCGAACCAGCGACCTTTCGATCACGAGTCCGACGCCGAACCGCTGCACCACCAAGACACCAAGACTAATGTTATACTATATGTGTTTAGGTGCGACGGTGTTGACGGTGATTGCGAGCGACAGTGACAGTGGAAACAACGCTACGGTGATGTACAGGTTGGCTGACATACCACGGCACAACGGACTGCCAATGTTTGCCATTGACCCGCGTATTGGCCTCATAACTACTGTCCAGTCGAATGTCCTTGACCGCGAACTCACTTCCGAGTACCAGTTTACCGTCATAGCCACTGACCGCGGCCGACCGCGCATGTCCGGTGCGTTCTTTACGTTCATTTGACAGGCGTGTCCTCTGTTTGAAGTAAAGTTTTTGTTATTTCCATACAGACTAGGTATACGGGGCGCCGGGTCAAATTTTTGGGGGCCAAAACATCGATTCTGTGTTACACCCGAGCAGCTTTAATGTCCTCTCCTCCCCTATAGCTAGTTCACCATTTAACTAGGGCTGATGTTGAAGAAGTAAATGGTGTTAAATGCACAACTGTAAATTATTCGGAAGAAAACTGTGTTTGCTGTGAATTGCTATTCAGTTTCTTATGCTGTTGTTGAACGACGTCTTACGACCGACAGCAACTTGGCCTGAAAAAAATTCCCGCTCAGACTGTTCCCCAAAAATTAATTTTTGAGAAATCCGGCCTAGCCTGGAGTAACTCCGGAAAAATTGACCGGTTAAAGAAAGAGATCAAGAAGTAGCTGTCAATAGCGACACCACCACCACCACCACCAATTTCAAGTTCAGAAAGGTTCACTTTTTCTTGTAATATAAATGTTCATTATAGGTTTGTAAGATCTACATATTGCATAGGCGACCGGTTCATTGAGCCGTGTGGTTTCTCTGGTAGCCTTCCGCTGCTCTATCATTATGATATAATTGTATTGTTTGTTTTATTGCGGAAAATAAGTTGGTAATGGTGGTGGTGGTGTTGAATGTGATTGGGTAATGACAAACGTGATATTGTTATTTCCTATTTTCAGTCCTATGATCAATATCGTGAAAATGCTGCCGAACGACACCATCATATTTTCGGTCTGGTGTTACTGGTTGTAGTGCATTAGAGGTTTGCTCCGAGAACGTGTGATATATTGACATTGGCATTTGACATGATGTTGACAGCCAGTGCTACTGTGACTGTGATGATCGACGACATCAACGATCATGTACCGGTCTTCACTCAGTCAATCTACCGTGCCGTCATGTCAGAAAGCTACGGCGTCGGCGCCTCAATCATCTCAATCTCCGCAACTGATGCGGACACCGGGTCCAATGCACGGCTGCTGTACTCACTACGTGAACAGGATCGCGAGTTCTTCACTGTAGTCAGCGTGAAAGCGACCAACACCGGCGTACTCAAAGTATATAGGGTGAGTTCAACATATACAGTGACGGCCACTAACAACGACGGCCACAGGATAGACTATGGTCTTGGTGGTGCAGCTGTTGGGCGTCGGACTCGCAATCGAAAGGTCGCTGGTTCGACTTTCGGCCACGGCGCTATCAAGTCAACTAGGTCAACTCAGCCTTCCATCCCTCCGGGGTAGGTAACTCGAGTACCGGCCTGCATGGCTGGGGTTAAGGCTTGTTCGCTTGTGTCGGGTAGCAGGTAACACTGTGTGATCCCATATGACAAGTGACGTACACTCCGTAGCTGTGTCGTGGAATACCTCCATTATACTGTACCTTCACCTTCTTTACTTTTATGACAAAATTTGCAATGTAGTCCTGTAATGGCTGTGACCGTCATGGTAATTTTAGCGTAACAAAAATTAACGTTAACGATTTAATTATTTTTGTACTGTCTGGCATAAGTCACAGTGAGAGTGAGACAGTTCTGTTGTGTAGACGGTGGACTATGATTCGCTGCTGAATCCGACGTTCAACTTGACGGTGTACGTCCAGGACACGGACATGACGCACGTCGACGTTGCTTATGTTGAACTGAGCGTGACCGATGCCAATGACAATGCACCGGTGTTCAGTCCAAATCAGCAGCGAATCACCGTCTTTGAGAACGTGTCAGTCGCTACGACGCTGTTCAAGTTCACGGTTAATGACAGTGACACCGGCATCAATAAACAGTTCACGTAAGTTGGTGAAGCTTTTTGGTGTTGTAGGCCTGCTGCACGAGGAACGTTATACTACGCCCCCAGGGGGTCGATTACGTGCTCCCCCGATCCCGGTTTCTGACCACAAGTAGTTTTTTTGCAATAAAAATGTATAAAACCCTGCACTGCATTTTTTACTTGAAAATTTAAAAAAAATTGCTCCGGGGAGGGGCAGAGTCCCTAGAACTCACCTCCAGTGGGGAGGGACACCCCCTGCCCAGACTCCCTCGGGGCCTCCTTCGGCCACTCGATCCCTTTGCTGTTTTTTGTCACCTCGCACTCTGAGTATGGTGAAGACCTTCACCCGGGTTCCCTGGCTCACCTTCCACAAGAATATTGTTGGCAGCATCACGAATGCTATCTAGCATAGACTACTCAAGTACATTGCTCCATTTTGTGAACATTTGTTCAAAGCATAACAATGAAGTATGTCAGTTTTCACGTCATATTGTGATCACTTAGTACTGTGTCATTACTCTTCTCAGGTGAATAAAAGAATGAACGTGTAATTGCAGTTTCTCAATAGACAAGGAGACGGATCCAGGCAGACTGTTCTCAGTCAACTCGTACGGTCTGATCACAACTGCTAAGGCGCTCGACAGAGAAATGCAGCGTGAACATCGTATACACGTCCTGGCAACTGACAAAGGTAAGCCCAGTGTCCACTTTCGCGTTTTGTCCTTCCTCTCCCCAACCCGAAAAATAATTTTATTTCAGGGGAGAGGTAAAGTGAAGTCACCGTAGTCATTTCCCTGCCTTTCTCAGTCTCACAAACGGTAGCAGTGTTATATTCTATTAATCCAGGTTCTTGCAAATTCGCCGTTAGATGTGATGGACTCTGAATAATTATTGATAGCAGTGCCGGCAGAGCTGGGGGAGCTATAGGGGCCATAGCCCTCACTTTTCAAAACTACCGATTTCGGCCCCACTTTTTGCCGCATAATACACCAAAACACTCCCTTTCAAACACGCCATTTCATAGTCGAAAAATCCATATTCCACACCCCCACTTGATTCTGCGGCTTTTGGCCCTTGACCCCCGCTTTTAAATAGCTTCCGCCATCACTGCCCGATTGTCTGATAGGCTAGATGTTATTTTATCATAATGTCTATATTAGATTTATACAATATTTAATTATCTATTATCATAATCTACTATTATTTGAGCTATGTACAAGTAATTCTTCTACTGCAGGTGTTCCAGCACAAACCGGGACTGGTACAGTGTTCGTAACGCTGCTGGACGTGAACGATAATGCTCCGGAATTTGCGGCCGACTATCGGCCGGTAGTCTATGAGAACCAGCCTCCAAGCCTGTCTGTCATTACAGTCAGTGCTGTCGACCGTGACGGCCCTGCTAACGGTCCGCCATTCGAGTTCTGGCTGCCGTGTCGCGGGGTTTGTTGCGATGAGAATCCAACGTGTGACGACTTTGATTTCACCTTCATTCCATGTGAGCAAGTTAAACGTTTGAGCAAGTTAAACGTTTGATTATTTCAATGTTAACGTACTTTTGATGGCCTTAAGCGTCATACTGAGACATATACTGCTGTTGTTACATTTATTAACTACAGCAACTGGTTGAGCTGTAGCATTTGTCTCAAGTGTAAGGGGCTTAGAATAGCCGGAGAAACTACAGAGTTTGAGATGAACATTTCCGTGTTTAGGGTCCTGCACCAGCACCCGCAGAGCTTGCAGGGCCCGCTAAGGGCTGCAGTCGACCAAAATATGCTTTAGAAGACTACAGAAGGACAGGACAAGCAAAAATCATGCAGGACCCACATGGTCGCTTAACTTGGTACTGGAGATAAAATCAGACAAAGAATGACCATGTCGGTGATAAAATGAATAACAGTGTAATAGATCTATGACGTAATAGCAACGTGAAAATTGTCTTGTTTGACTCTGTTTATGTACTTCAGAATTACGCCATCTGCACTTTGATTTAATGTTTTGTTTTTGCTGTAAAATTGTCTTTGAGCCGGCATGTGTGAAGCGACTGCGAACTGTCACCCATGTGTGCATTGACAGTGGGCGGAGCCAATGGGCACGGAGCCGGGATAGTGCGAAGTCTGAGGCAGTTTGATCGAGAAAAGCAGAAAGAGTTCCACGTGCCGATAGTGATGCGTGATAGTGGAGTTCCACCGTACAGTGGCACCAGTACGCTGACAATCATCATTGGTGACCTCAATGATAACCCTCACTACGGCGCTCATAAGGACATCATTGTCTACAACTACAACGGTCAGTTGTACTACGCTACCTGATTTAACTAAATTTTAAAAAAAAGTGTTTTTAAAGTTACAGTTTTAAGGGCAGCTGTTAGTGTTTCTTTTAGGAGCCTTGCTGCTCGGCTCACTTGACTTTCTATGTACTTTTAGCAACTGTATTACCGGTAGCTTTTAATGCTGAGTTCACATTCTCTAGGCTGAGGGCAATTATTAGAGCAACTCAGTGTTGCTTCACTGTCCTGTCATACTGTCTTTTTTAGTGTTACTCATTGTTACTGTTATACTGTGGGCAGGTAAGTGATGATGATGATGCAGTCATGTTTTTATCACTGTTATCATCATCTATAATGGTGATTAAAGTTGTTTATACTGCGAAACTGTATTTGTACAGTGGCAGTAGTGTAGTGGTTAGTGCGTTTGCTTTGATCAACGTAGTTAATCGACACTGGGCCCAGTTACTATTTGGATGGATGACTGCTCGCGGGCAGGTAAACCATCTGAGTATTTAACCAGCCATCTAGGTCGACTCAGCCTTTTGCCCTCTGTGGGATGGTAAAATGAGTGTCAGCGTTCGGGCTGAGTAGTAATAAAGGGCGTTCGTGGATGTAGTTTCTTAGCCGCCTACACTCGCGCCCAAGGCTCAAGTCTGTTGGCTTGGTCCAAAAGTCGGCAGCCATCTGGCACTGTTCTGCATTCATCGCATGATCGCGGAACGCCTCTGAGTCATGATGACAGCACAATAAACATTGTCCTTGCATTATTATTGTTATTATTTCAGGACTGTGTTTGTCATAATTATGTTGGGGCTCAGTGTTCAGAGGCATCTAAGTTCTCGGACGAAGAAGTAAGTCTATACAGTCATAAAACATGGTAGTATTAGTAGTTTGATGCTGTTTGTAGGTTTGTTTGAGAACATTCCACTAGGCACTGTGTATGCCAGAGACGAGGATGACTGGGACGTCGGCGACAAAACGTTTTCTTTTGCCGATGAAAGCGATGTACATTTTTTCAGGTAACTGACGTGAATACATAGCGTAGAATTGTTTCTTGCTGTGACATTTTGTAGGAATGATTGCAAAGTGGTTGTTATTGGGTATAGAGGGTGTTTCCCTTTTTTTCAGTTTTGTCTTTCCTTGTTGGAAACAATGTGGGAACAAAATATTGAGCCTTTTAATGATACTTTAATGATAGTGATATTGATGCCAACAGTTGGTAAAATATGCATGTAGTGTGCATTTAGAAATGAATAGAAGCAATTGACAGTAATTATCCAGCAACACGTAATGAAGTTTTGTGATAGAATATATGCCGTACATTCAATTTTGCTGATTTAAGTAAACCATTGTACCAATCCGAGTTATATTCGCCATCAATTGATCGGCCTTCTACCGAAATGAAACAACGTTAGTCGTTTGATCAGACAGCCTTGTATTTATAAAATCAGTGTTTACAGTGGTTACTGTTAATGGCGTTTAGTCTGAATGAAGAAAACGGCGAAATATCGATGAACGGCCGCGTTCCAGCCGGCGAGTACAGCATTAAGGTGAATGTCTATGATGCTGCTTGGGACCTGAACGCTGAATCAACCGTGAAAATTGTTATCAAAGATATCAAAGAGGAAGCCGTGCTCAGCTCCGGATCACTGCGCTTTCAGGGTAACTGTGTTATAGAAATTTTGTTTTATTTACTCGTTGTTGAATTTCATTGCTTTGATGCTGTTGGTTGGATCACGGGAGGCATATGGCCTGTAAAAACTTCCGCTTCAAAACCCCTTGAAATGGCAGTTAACGTAAATGGGTGGAGTATAGCCTGAAGTTCCCAGTACCCCACCTGCTTGCTTCAGTAAAAAGGGTACAAAAAGATTTGGCCTGTCCTGTGAGGATGCTTGGGATAAAAATGACTGGGGATTTAAAATCAAGGGGCAACCGGCTAACATAGGTTTGCCTGGAAAACGGCCGTTAAAACGGTGCATGTGTATTGTTAAATTTCAGAGGTGGAGTCTCTGGTCAGATTCTCCAAGGACGTCCGAGAATAACTTGATGGGATAACGTTAAAGAAGATAGTGAACGGTTTTGACTTGGATCAAGAGGATGCACAGATTAGCAGCAGACTGAAACGGAAGATTAAGGTGTTTATCAAGAAAACGTCATTCATTAAAATGGTGTATGAATGTCTCTGTCTGTGTTTGTTTGAGACTTAGTCTGCAAGAAGTCATCGAAGATCCTTAATAAGATTAAAAAGTATAGGCCTTTTTGTCTGAATACGTGTTTGTAAATGCTGTGTTCAGATGTTACTGCCGAGGAGTTTATTAGTTCGTCTTCAAGTCTCGGTATCTCTACACAAACCAGCAGTCAGTACAGCAGACTTCGTGATCAGATTGCATCAAAACTGAACATTCCAGTAGATAACGTAGACATCTTCTCAGTGCGAGATCATCCAACGTTATCTCGCACCGTTGACGTTCGCTATTCCGCGCATGGATCGCCGTTCTACCGCCAAACACGCATGGACGCACTTCTGAGCCTGGACAATTGGGAGGTAGTCACATTGGCTTGAATGTGATATAGTGTAAAACGTTATTTTGTATAACGCATCATCACCAGAGCCTCCAGTGGTCTGTTGTCACTAGTACTCTGATAAGAAAGAAACGTTTTTTGCAGGCCAGATGCCCGTTCTGTCGCCAAACTGTCAGTGTCAAAGCACTGAGGCCAGTAATTGTTCTACTATGGTGTACGTTAATGTACGTTCTCCGTGGTGGGTGTTATGCCTAGCATCAGCCTCCGGCAGATATATGCTCGGCTGAGACCGTCAGCTCCTTTAGACATCTTGGTCCCCCGACTCTATTGTAATAACTTTCTCATGCATTAGAAATTGTCTATGCTGTTATTACTATTACATGTATTAGCTTATATGGCGATTATTATTATGTGTGATTCTAGATCGAGGCAGAGTTAGGGCTGAAGGTCGCTATGGTTCCCGTGGACGAATGTTCCTTTGGAAACAAGTGTCAGTTGTTGGGGGGATGCAGTAATGTCTTGGTGATCAAATACGCTCCGTTGATCGTTAATGCTAACAGCACGGCGCTGGTTGGTGTCATGACATACATCGAGGCTCAGTGCAAATGTAACACATTGACGTTTGATCGATGTAACGCCGGGTCTTGTCTCAATGGTGGAACGTGCCAACAGCTTGACAACGCTTTCAAGTCAGTCTACATCTACATTTTTTTTTTAGATCAGGAACTAATCTCATATCGCTACTCATCTTGCTGTAGTAGTTGTTCTTCTTCTGCTTCTTACTGAGGTGACCTCTTCAAAAAAGCCTAAGGCTCCATCGTTTCAAATCGGATCTGGATGAAATTTAACGTGGATGTTCTTCACGTAAATACGCGTCGATTGACGGAGTTGAGTTGAATTTTCGATTTGACGTCACCCTTTCAAGTTGGTGGTCATGACTCATGACGTCATTTCTCGCGGAAAAGTGCTGCCGCCTGGTGAGTGGACACGAAGCGTGTGCCCGGCGCATATATGCAGCAGCGTTCGCCAGTTCCTGATGTCACATATTTGAGGGACTGGGCCTAACCAATCACAGTGACCTCAAAAGATTGGCCAGTGAAGCAAAAATTGACAGTAATAAAGTACATCAGTAGTAGGCTGCAGATAAAATGAGCAGAATCAGTAAAGCTATTGGAGCCATGACAAAATGTGAAAGACTTGGAATTAAAAAAATGAGACGAGATAAAACTGACACTTCTTTCAGAGCTTGCTTGTTCAGCGTTCTTTTTTGTGTCTGTGATTTACTGGTTCATGCTGGAACTGCTGTTTCTAGATGTCTGTGCCAAGCTGGTTTCGACGGTCCCCGATGTCAGCAGACGCGGCACAGCTTCTCCGGCGGTGACTCGTGGGCGCTGTATCCGGCCCTGTCTCTGTGTGGTCAGAGTCACACCAGCCTAGAACTGATGACCCAGAGTGACAATGCAGTCGTCATGTACCACGGCCCGATCACTGATAAAGTGCTACCTGGAGAGGCCACGGACTTCATCCTACTGGAAATGAGAAATGGTTATCCAATGCTTCGCGTCGATCATGGATCAGGTCTGAATAATGAACTACTACTGCTGCTGCTAAGCATAGATGTAAAAACTTTGAAGTAAAAATTTTAAAGGGTTAAAAATGTAAAAACGTAACTGTAAACGTTGAATAAAAATGTTAAAGTTCACATTATGGTCTTATATGTTCTCTGTAATTTTAAAGATCATCAAAAAAGCAAGCTGTCAGAAGTGTTTGTAGACTTTGTTTGCAACTGAAATAAACACAATATAACAAATTCTCTACAGGTAGGTATTTCGTTAGCCACTGTTCTGTTCATCGGTTTCTTTCAGCTGGAATTATTTGTCAATTTTTTTTATAAATAAAGTCAGAAAAATATTTTTAAAAACATTAAAAATGCGTTTAATGTAAAACGTCTTTTACATTTATACTACCAAGGTTAAAACAGATAAGATAAGGTAAGATATTTGTTTAAATGCAACCTTTAATTAGGAAACTATTGATAACAGCTGCCCGTGTGTAAAGTTGCCGCAAATTTATGGATTGTTGTGTGTGATGACTACAGGGGAGACACGACTGACGGTCGATGGCAGAGACAGAAGCGGAATACAACGTCTGAATAAACTGAGTGATGGAACGTGGCACCGAATAGATATCTTCCAACATGGAAAGGTATAGACAAGTTACATAATAAATAAATGGTCTATTTAACAGGCGACGACGTCGGCTGTGAACCTGTCAGTAGTCATTTGATTTTTTCGGGGAGGGGTGGGGGTGAAAGGCGGTGTTAAAATTGAATGATGATTATCCGTAATAAAACTAACTAAAGCATTGCAATTATGTGTCTTCAATTACTATTTGGTTACCCTGGACCACTCACGAAGTCTCCTTGGTGACCGGAAGTCTGCGTTAAATTTTGTGTGAATTCTGATAAGTGTAACATTGGAAAAGTTGACTAAAGGGTCCCAAGTGTTTTCTTTGACTGGTGGCGATGTCGACTTTGAAACCCGTCAGTCGTCAGTTGATTTTTTTTTGGGAGAAGGTGTAAAATTGTCTGACAATTAAGGGTCCCATCGTTCTCTTTGACGTGTCCCAATGCTTGGTGTTTTTTGGGGGGATGGTTAAAGTTGTCCAGTGATTATCATTGAGAAAACTGCGCCGTTACAACCACAGAGGCGTCTGTGTGTATGATGCTTGCAGCAAGTACGACTGGTGATAGATCATTGTGATTCGTCTACATTACTACACACCGATGACACGGTCACTGACGACCGTCGTGCCTGCGAGGCTGTCGGTGAAACTCCAGGAGATGCGGAAGACGTCAACGTCATTCTGCCTCTGCAGCTTGGCGGCCGCATGAGATCTGATGCCGACTATCCTCGTCACGTCATCCGCGACGGGTTCAGAGGCTGCATCAAAAACTTCATCCATAACGGACAGGTCAGAGCATGTCTTGATAGATTACGTCATAGGCATACGAGCTGAGGGGCTGCAGGGGGCCCTCTCAGCCCCTGTGAGTCGGGCAAAGCAATTTTTGGGCAATCAGTAAACTTTTTATGTAGCAACCAGCAGCCAAAAAATAAACGAAACATGAAGTTAATTTTGTTAAATTAATCCGTTTTTAAAACTAATTGTTAGGTTTCAGTTCGTTGATAGCATGCTATTTGCTATTTGGTCAGATGAGATGAGCAGCTTTTTCGGGTGCTGTTAAAATATTTTTTGGGGACAAAGATGGCTCAGCCCCCCGTAGAAAAAATGACTGTAATATCGTTTGTTCCATTAATTACTGTCCTGTTCTCCAGCTCTGCAAGTGCAACCTACTGACCTTAGACTTACCGCTGACAGTACGTTGTTGCAGCTGTATGATCTCCACGTTGGAAAAGTTGGAGAACAGCGGAATGCCGCCGACGGTTGCCGAGTGGAAGATGACTCTTGTGGTGTTTCCGTACCTCACAAGCCTCACGGCAATTGTGGCGTGAATGGCGCTTGCGTCGGCAGCTTTCATGGCGATGCTCGTTGCGTCTGCAGACCTGGATGGCGAGGCGCGTCGTGTGATATGCGTGAGTCTAAGTTTGTTCAGCTCTGTAGATAGGCCCATAGGTTGTAATTTAATTAACTTCAGTTTCTGAGTTTTAAGATAATTAGTTATTCCTATATTCGTTAGCACAATAATGAATTGAACTCCAAATTATATTCTTTTTCTAATTTTACTTACTGTTCCGTATGTGCAGCAGCATCCGCCAGTTCCTGATACATAGTACATTCGTAAGCCTCTTGCTGCAAATTTTGTTCTTGCACAAACTTAACGGGAATAGAATTGCATTCTATTTGGTGCAAGCAACTTGTACCAGAAAAACATGCGCAAGAAATCGTGTCAGACGTGTAAGTTTTTTGTGCAATTTGACTTAGTCAAGTTTCTTGTACAAGTTTCTTGAGTGTGTGACAGGGGTATTAGGGAGTGCAAAAAGTATATTTTTTGTCTCTTCTCAAGTCGAAGTTCTTAGTTCTTGAATCGTTTTTTTGGAGGTATAATAATGTTTTGTTTGATTTCGTTATAGCGACAACGACGAAGGACTTTAAGCAACGAAGTTTCATTGAGTGGCAGCTCAAGGAAAAGTTTTATCAGGAAGTAACTAATTTGCCTTATCAGACCGATCTGCGGATGATGTTCAGGACTCGTCAACAATCAGGCTTGTTATTTATAGCACAGAACCAACAGAAATCCAATCACATTATTCTCGAGGTAGGCTTAAGCCATAGAAATTTTCATGCTGTTTTACAAAATCTGCTTTCTATATGTTTCATGTACATTGTTTCCTGATGAACATTTTTACCGCATGTCGCTAGGAAAATTACAGTATGTATCTGGAAAATCTCTTTACTCCAGTTCAAATAGGAAGTGAAAGAATTTTTAAAATCGGTCATTATTTGATGCATTTCTCGGCATCTTACATGTTGGACGTCACCCAGTACAGCATTTTAACTGCCAGTTTCAGGTTGTCTGAAGCGGTCTGAGTTTTCCTAGGTTTCTTCAAAGAAAAAGTTATGGATTGCTAAAGCCAGACTTTATACAGACCCAGATGCCCATCCTGACGCCCAACAAATAGGTCAAGACATCAAAGGTGATATGTTTAATGATTTTTGTCGACATTGAACCGCAATGACATGCTTTAAAGCAGTAGAATGGGACTGCTAGTCACCAGCCCACAGTAATAGTGGCATTTACTTAGTCCTCTTGCATGAAAAATTACCATCAAAGAATAAAAGAAAGTTTTATCAATTAAATGTCTTAGATAATCTGTAAATTGTATAGGCATACGTTACGGCCTGCTTAACAAGGGCAGCTGTTAGCGTTTCTTGTTAGGAGCCTTGCTGTCTGGCTCACAGGTTTTTTTAAATAGATCTATATTTTCTTCAAGAGCGAATAAATGATGATGACGATGATGATGGCTGTGCAGATCATTGACG
>Ga0056132_1000286_pt1 | contig 11924 bp, 8 predicted proteins | sample WorMetLIZISLAND2_3_FD_71119 | JGI IMG/M metagenome (GOLD analysis project Ga0056132, IMG submission 71119) | Marine gutless worms symbiont microbial communities from Max Planck institute for Marine Microbiology, Germany - Olavius clavatus LIZARD... ...
ACTCTATGCAATAGAGTTTGTACGCAACATCCAAGAAATTGGAGGAAATATATTACAATTAGTGCACATGGAAAACTAAAAGTTGTTTCTATTTCACATTTTGGAAAACAAAACCGAATCATCCATATTTTTGAAAACCATCCAGTCTGTTTTCTGTAGCAGTTGAGGACAGTTCTGAATGCTGAAAGCAATGAGACTTGTCAATAATGTAAAACCAAATAACCAATACAATGAATATGTTTAATATTGTTCACATTGTAATTGTTTCTAGCTTCAAGACAGTAACTCTACTAGAAAGCACATTTCTAGATATCTTAGCCACTAAACTAAATCCGTATCTAAACATCATGCACTGTTGAAGACCAACAGCTCTGGCTGCTCAAACAGAATGTGACAGAACTGAAAATAAGTCTTCCAATTCTGAACCAGACAAAAACTGCATTTTTACAAAAACACTGAAGCAAAACTGAAAAAAAAACATTCTGTACACCCTAATGAAACTATCTGTGTGAACAGTTGGAAGTCAAGGGGCACCTGCCGCAGTGCCCCATTGCTAGCGACGTCAGTGTACATAGTTAACTGACAACAAAGCTCACCGGACAATCGCCTGTTCCCACGTCACTCAGCACAGATTTCAGCAGTAAACTGAAGTCACTCGGCGGCTTGCCACGTGTGTCACTGACCGCAAACCGTTGATGTTTTTTATTCTCATACGCATCACTGTACAAAATAACATCACCCATACTGTGAGTCTGCGAAACTCCGGTACAATATCGCCTATCATCAATTACAACACTCATCAACTTTTCTTACTACTACTACTACTGGTTGTTTAACTGACAATTTTGCGACAGTTACTCTAGGTGATTCCCAAAACTACTTCTGTGAAATGGCGGACTGGAACTTTTACCAGAAGGATGCCTTTCCAGTTACTCTGCCTACAGCAACAAAGCAATAACATTATAACACTCCCAGTAAAAACAACTACAAGCTGCTGTTCCAGGACCATGGCAAAACAAACTTCTTTTGGAATAAATTTACTAGTACTCATTAATATGCTGGCAGCCTGTCGCAGTGGTTAACACGTTGGTTTCTATCAACGACGTCGTTCTACACAGTCACTAGTGTTGTGTTACCAACAACAGAGATCCAATCCAGTACCCAACTGTCTGTCTGGGTCCTCTGGCCTCTGGGGCATCACTGGCTGGGGTTAAGGCAGGTGTGTCCACTTGTGTCAGGTGACAATTAAGTAGGCCTAGCATTGTGTGATCCCATATGGCAAGTGATGCTCGTAGCACTGAGTTATCGATCCATGAAGAGTATACTCACTTTAACCTTTTAACAGTTATCACTGGAGACTGGAAATCGGAACTATATCAAACCACCTAGCAATTTCAGCCTGAAAAATTTGGTACCCTTTTGACAACTTTTGTATGAGGTCCCTACGCCTGTATTAAATAAGCATAAAATAAAAAATAATCATAATTATAGTGATAAATATAACCAACAGTATAGTTACTTACACCAGTGCGGAGGCAGACACATAGCAAACCATCTGAACACTGGTGACCGGAGGAGAAACCGCAGCACACGAATTACACACGCGCTACAAACAATACAACAACTCATCCTTATTATGTTCTAATATTCAGTGTGAGATAGTTCTCTTATTCAAAATGATGCTTTTTACAATGAGTTTCTCGTTCTCTTCAACTGATTTTTATTATTTCATTTTCCCTATTTGTACTGCAATGCTGTACCTTATGCCAGATTTTTTATAATAAATAGTCTACATAACGCTGTTGGTTAAGAACGGCATCCAGACTGTTGGAAGTCCCCAAAAGTTCACTTTCAGGAAACCTGGCCAGGGAGACCATAAACTAGGAGACCTGAGGCTGATCTAACCTAAACTGCAGGAATAGTTCATCAATAGCAGCAGGCCTAACTCAGTACATTATTTATAAACGCTTTTAAAACTGTTATTAGATTAGTATTCATATCACGGTGCAGTTTCATGTTTGTGTTCACTCCAACAGTCCCCGGCATCTGAACAAACGTTAAGGGATTCGAAGTGTTCTGCGACGACGAGCTTCTAGTTCTAAAAGATGTTTAATGTCATGCACAGCACATGCAAGTTGCACACACTGCGACAATCTGACAGACACTACAGGGCAGCAAGTTGACCTTTCTTCTGGTCTGGTGTATACATTAACCAAGCACCGCCCCGATAGGTTATATACATACACGCTGAGCCATTAACAGCACTCGGACAAAGGGTGCAATGAAAACGTAGACAACGGCTAATGACGCACGTTGCCTTGCCTTGGGGTAGGGCGAGGAGTATAGTCATGCATGCTTCACCGTAGACTATAGTCGTTCAATGTACTTGTACTAGGGGACGGCTGAGTTATACGGCACTATACTACGGTACTACCACGCCTAGCTAGCGGCCATCAAATGTTGATATGGGTGGGAGCAGAGCCGTATAATACAGCTCTGGGTGGGAGATATGTAAACTGAGACAAGGGTATCAGATGCCACAACCGGCAACACTGATGCAGCAGCAGCAGTAACAGCAAGCAGCAGTCTCCCACATCATTCAGCGTTATCAGTCAGACTGTCGGTGCCTGGCCTAACCGGGTCAGCCGGAGCAGAGTATGGACAGTCTGGGCCGCGGGGTCGTGTAGGCCTAAGAGCGGGTCAAGTGAAAGCTGGTTATAAAGTTTAGTTTAGTGATAAAACAGTTGGTGGTGCAGGGTAGCCCAGCTCCACACTAACTTGACAGTTAACACACCACACAACAGGCGCCTTTTATCTCGGCCTTATATCCACATCACGGACTTTCCACTTCCACCACTGATTATATACCGTAGATCTTTTTGGAATCGCTCATTTAGTCAGCTACCCCACTCCTTTCGTCAGCCCTGGCCTGATCAGTCTTCACTCTTCAATGTAGCATTTCATTTTCATCATCTTCATTCTCACCATGCGTGACTCACTCACCGTATATTCTCGCTTTCATTCCAGGCTCCAAACTTCCAAAGTTAACTTGCACCATAAATCCTTTCCATTGTAAGTAAGTAACAAGAACGACAAAAGTGTCCTAAAGGACATGGTGTAACTGTGCGGGCACTGGACGGTCAGGCGCTGTTGAAGGAAATGGAAATAAGGTCTCACGGACTTCTGATCTTTGATTAGTCGTTTTTTGTTTCTTTTTCATTAATTTTCTGTTTTGACTACCCGCGTTAGATTAACCTAGCTAGTTACCATCAGATCATTTTGGCTTACATTATTTGATAATATTACAACTTCAGTGGAAAAGTAGGCATGTTACAAATGAACGACAGTTAGCCAACTGCGTCTTCGGTACATTAAAATAAGGCGTGAGCGAGTTTAGCCTGCCTCGCGAGCATGCAAGCAGGTACAGTACACACTCATAGCGAGTGATTAGAGTCAGGCGCGGCAAACGGTACTATAACTGCATGGTGCCTGCTATAGCATGTGTCGATCTTCTGGTTTCACTTTACTAGCCGGCCCGGCCGCAGTAAACCGAGCACAGACCGCCCACTGAGGTCCAGAGTCTCTGCTAGTCTTACGATCGTAGGGCACAGTTCACTTCTGTGCTGTAAAAATCAGTGCTATTTTAGTGCAAAATTCTTCATATGCTAGCTCTTACGCAGCTCTATTCTTGAGATTTTTTAGTCAGTTTCATTCGTTTTCAGTTCGGCAAAGCAAAGTAATTCCTTCTACATTTAACACAAAAACTTGAAAACAGTTCATTTCATTTCTAGCCAGGGAAAGCAATCAGACTGAGTGCAAAATTCAGTCAGCCATATTTCTACTTTTTATACACTTTGACGCACGAGAACAAGTATTTTCGTTAGGCTTTCAATTTTCTGTCCAATGTTCAGTTCTTGTTCGTAAAATCATTTTGGTTGTAATTTTAGTTCTCCTGCACGAAAGGCCTATCAATTTCGTTCTCGTTTTCGTTCTCCTTCACGAAGATAACACCGGTAGGCTATTAAACGCCAGTCCAATCCACGTCTGCGCTGTCTTTAATCACCGACACTGCGGTTCTACAGATCATTAACGGTCTTGTAATGTGAAGCTGATGAGTCGAGTTACCTGTTCTGTCACTTTCATCGAGAACTGCTGATGAGGGATGCATTCAGCCAGCGTACATTCTTCCTCTCTCGCATCTGGATTCAGGTGATAATGAATCCGTGTTAAGATGCGCTCCTAACAACAAAGCACACACCTACCCAGTTGCTTCAGTTACTTGTAGCCCACGATGCAATGTCAGCTGCATGGCAGTGGGGTAAATAAAATAGCGAATGTTTAAATATAAAATGCAGTACCGGTATGGACCAGTGCCAGTGACGTAGCCAGAATTTCTGACTGGTGAGTCAATCAAGCAAGAAAAATTTTGCCCTTTATACAATTTCCCCTTAATTGATGGAACTGGGGTCATGGCTCTAATCTGATTCTGAAGAACAATGAAGGTCTTATTTTTGCCAGTTCTTCCCACATTAAAAATGAGACCAAAAAAGCGAATCAAAAACGTACACAGAAACGCAAAATGTTACCTTCCACATCGACTGTGCAAAGCGCGGCAGAATAATTGTTACGCTAATGTTGACTCGATGCCGTCTTTAACGTTGACGTACCGGCACGTTCATTGGTAAGCCGGCTTATAACTTGAAGTTAAGGAGTTATCTACACCATCCCCATGGGGTTAATACCCCCAACTTTCGTCCAACACCCCCTGACTTCTTCTCCTAATAACCCTCCCCTAATAGCGGTCTGTGTTGAATGTTTGCTTTTACAGTACTTTCGTGAAGACACGTCATGACGCTCGAGGTCAACCAGACCTGACCCTGCGCTCGACACCCCTCCAGCAGCTATCAAGTGCTAGAAATCACCCTACCTGGAGTAACTCCAGATAAATGGAGGCCGGATAAATAACAAGAAAGCCTAGCTATCGCAAACGTCAGCGCGCGACAGCGCCGCCTGGTGAATCATAATACAATACTCGCCGCGGTATAATGGGCGATTTTTTCATACCCCTCTCTTATTCGGCGCCCCCGCTCCCTATCTTCCCCTTCGAATTTCGGCGTGAAATTAAGCATCAGCAAACTAGAGTCATGGAGCTACTCTGTGGTGAAGGTTGCGTGATCCTAAGTTCAAACGTCTTTGACTGATCCACCCGTGTGACGGACGGACAGATGGACAGACAGACAGACAGACGGACGGGCGATGGCATATAGCGAGCTATAGCATATATGCTGTCGCGCGCTAAAAACCAAACGTTGTTGTTGTTTGTGTCATTGTGTGTTGCAAAGAGTAAAGTTATCGGCGTACAAAGCATTCGGCAGCGTCTTCCATCAGTCCGAGCTGGAAGCGGTCCTCCGAGTCGAACGTCAGCGCCATTGCTTTGCGAATAGCGTCGGGAGGAACGGACCGTTGATCGCTGTATTGGAATTGTGTAAATACAACCTGTCAACATCACATTTATTATTGAATTATTCCCTGCACAGTAGGGCCTACAGACACATGGCGAACAAGAAGAAGTCTATATAGTGATACTGAAACTCTGAAACTGAAATGATAACTGAACGTACGCAATCTATTTCCAACACAAGCAAACTTGCAGAACACGGTCGCCTTATAGATAGTCGACAAGTTTACCATTCCATCCTAGGAAGATTCCTACATCCTAGCAGTTGATTGAGAATTACTTCACCTAATGACCTTTGATGTGGTGTGGCCATGTGGGATTGAGAACAGAATGCGCACAGTATATGAATTCGTCTCCTAAACCCTCAGTTTCGTCCCCTTAAACGACAAAGACATCTCTGTGTGCAATAGGCTATACCAAATAGATGAACTGGACTTCAAGTGGCATTCAAGTCAGCATCGGTGCAAACGACTGACTGTAAAGACATCTAGGCCTATCCGAAGAATTACCTGAATTATCATTTCAGTTAGTAATTTTTTGGCCTCAGCATCCAAGCATTCCAAGGCCGTGGCCTTGTGTCACCTAGCATTGCCATTGGCATCGTTAATGTCATATATTGCCTACAAACGGTGGTGATATATGTGCAAAACAAGAATTTCAATATCAGCGCTAAAAAGGGAGGTACATTTTAACTCATTTCTGAGACAATTACAGTCAAAATCAGCGAAGATTAACGGGAGTGATGTACGCGTGTCATTTAATACAATCACAAGGTCGATATCGTTGTGGCGTAAGAAAGCGAAGACAGTCATTGATTCAAGCAGAATGTAGGCGGTAGGCCTATATAGCGTTACCTTGAGCGCGCAGAAGATGCACCTGCCCGAGTGTTCACCGTAGATGACGTCAGTACAGGTATGATCGTCGATCTTACGAAATCGACGTCGAAACGCGTCCACGTGCCACAGCAACTGTCAACAATCAATATGCAGCCATGAACTTTCCGTCAGTTAGGTCTGTATAATAAATAATAATAACCAATATTGACACAACTTCCATCTGGCACTACACAGGGGCAAAGAACTGAAAGAAAGGCAAAGTGGTGTACAATTTAAGAGGAAAAATTTCTTCAGAGAGGCATAGCCCCTCCTAAAAGGCTAAAACCCACCCTTGGTATGAAGGAAGGGAGACACTCCTCCTGAGCAGTGACCCCTAAATTTCACCGCTCCCAAACTCTGCTCATGAACCTATTTCTACGTGCCCAATTATTTATATGCCACTATATAGACACGATGCTGCAAACACTTGATTGGGTGGGCTGGGTCACAATGATTGTGACGACGACACAATGCACCTTTAATCTCACTCCATCCTGATTTGACCCCCAATAATTCTAACATACCAGTCCCCAACAGCGTAAACAGAACCCACTGATCACATGCGCACGTGGCCTAGGCCTACGTGAAATTTCAGCCGTCTGCTGCTGGCGCTGTAACTTGGCTGTTAATTTATCGTCAAAACAGCGTTACCAGGTTACCGTAGTCACGTGACTCACGTCACTCGGCTTCTACGTTATCACGCAGCCAATTAAAAGTTCCAGTTGTTTAGAAATGCAACAGTAATCGGTCCGGTGGGCCGCCTGTGTCATGTGTACAAGTAAAGCCTCGTCCACACCATGCAGGCGACTACAGTCGCCGAAAACGGCGTTTGTCGCCGTTTCCGGCGACTATATTAATAGTCGCCACTCGCCAGTGTGGACGAGGCTTAAGAGTGCAATTTCGATGTGTGTACGGACATTCGGACGACAGGCGTTTGGGCGAGAAACCTGCCGAGACGGTTGAGCGACTGTTAAGTGCAACAACGCGAATAGCAATAGAGGCAGGGGGATCAGATAACGCTATACTGCTTTACTACGCTCGCGGGGAACGCCCGAAAAGTCAAAATGCTGCAGCCGAAACGTCTGAGTCGCCCAAAATAATGTCTGTATAATTTTGGATTACACTGCGGAACTGCAGTAGGTGCAATGTTACCGCTGATAGTGAAAGTGAGCGACGTTCGATAACAGTCTAAAAGTCTGCACTGCAGTTTGGCGTTATCTCCACGAAATAAACTAACCAGAAAAGCATGCATGGCAACGTTTTTTTTGCCAGAAGCCACAGAAAGAAACAGTTTCAAACTTTTAAGAGATGGGGCCGGTCGCCCGGTCGATCGAACTGCACATGCCATGTTTAAGATGTTTTAGATCCGGATCGGCGTGACTTCTGTCGACAGGCCCCACACTCCCACTAACTTTTATCTTTCAGGAATACATTACAGCGCAAAAGAATATCAATGACTTAATACAATTGACTTTGCGAGTTCTTCTCAGTTACTCATTACATAATCAGCTCACACCAGTAATAGTAAGTTGGGTTACTCGGAATCACCCATGCAACTGCGTGAATCATAGCTCTTAATTCAACACGGCAGAACCAAGTAAAAGAAGCCAGATGCAAAATATCGGACCAGATCAAATGCTGCGATATCATCTAACTAATGGCTGGAGGACGGAGGACGGTATATAGAGCAGCGAGGGAGAAGAAAATCGACGCTGTCATAACCAGCTACATAGAGATAAGGAGTGTCTGTCTATGACTGGTCTCACACACTCCTGTAGTGAATAGTACTCGACACTGTCGCCGCTAACACGCCTGCACGACAACAAGGCGCAGTTGAACCCACACAGCTTATTCACAAATCAGGCGTCAAAAGACGAGCCACGCCTCATAGAGGAGACACTGCGCGATTGCCTTTCGTGTCTGGGTACAGGCCGCTATTCCGAACACCGCTGTTCCGACAACCGCTGTTCCGACATAGGCCGCGGTTGCCTTCCTTTATAGAATCGAACTCGGCCCACAAATTCACGCATATTGACAAGGACTATAGTTTCACTCGTGCATGGGTTGGACTAGGCTGAACTTGCATGCTTCACAAGAAGGCCTTCCCAAAACTCACTGAATCTGCGCGAATCCCACACAAGTGCCGTATGTCTGGGTAGGGCGGTCTATGCGCACGCGGACTTCGACATTTATTCAGCGCCAACCCTGGCAAGCTCTAACATGCTGCAGCATGTACCAAGCAGAGGTTCGTCAGCAATGCGTCGTGCGTGCGAGCGTGCGGCCAGTGCGACAATTGGTTACAGACCTCGCGGCAACATGTGCTTTCTTACATACGCCATCTGTGCAAACACTGCAGTCCATCGCCCACAGCCAACCGACTGTTCATTGCTCAATGGTTACTGTAATATAACCGTAATAGCGTCGTTTAGGACGCACTTTCTGTATGAGCAATAGGCGACAATGTAACAATGTCAATAGAAGCGGATATAATACACTGCCAATTTGCCAAACCGCGCACGTGCACATGACAGCAAGATAAATCAGCCCCCTTGGGCAAGCCTTTCCGCCGAACTGGAGTCGCCGACCACGACAAGGTATCAGTCTTAACATATAAGCAGAACAGAAAAATGTAGGATAGTTATAAACATCTGCAGGGTCAGGTCAGGCAAAAACTCATATCCTCATAGGCCTATCTTCCCCCAGTTCCCCAACGCAATACCACTAGGTCTTCGGGTGTCTATCGACATCGCTTTACCCATTTAACAACAATGGGACCATCGCGACAAAACATACAAATGTTTAAATGCATCAGTCACAGTAATATTGGCAGTGCTATAGCAATCATCAACATTTGACTACATTTCTCATCTGTTTACTATCGACTTTCCCACGTCCAGGCACGGGTGCGTATGTTCCGTCTACTGCAGACGCGCACACGTGCCGAAGCGTCAAAGAGGCATTTGAACGCATTTCTTCCGCCTGCTTACAAGTCAGTAAGGCATAGACGTAAAAACGTTGAAGTTAAAAACATGACAAAATTTTTTTTTAAACTTAAAACGTCTTTCACCTAAGCTGCAAGGGAAGGCACTGGCAACTTTAACTGATCATAGCACATTATCAGTGCTCTCAGCAAACTTGAGCAGAAAACACTCCTGCAGTCGATTTATGGGAAACTGCTCACATTCCACGCGAGTGTGACTCACTTTTTGATACACTACGTTATGGCGGCAGTATTCACCACTTACCAGTACTATTAGTCACGTGTTTTGTGCAGCCAGCCTGTACAACAGTTGGAGCTAACAGCTGATGCGGGTGCAAAAATGACGCTGAACAAATCGACAAATGAATCTCATCTATTTATAGAACTTCATCGACTAATGTTTTAAAAGGGACCCAATCTCAAGGCCAAGAACTCCTTTAGCCACCTCAATGTCTCGCTCAACGATTGTATCTCGACTGTATGCAATAAATAAGTGAGATAATGTTGAAGATACTACGTCGCAGACCAGCCTATAGTAACATAGAGAGTGAATATTATTGACTGAGGGAGGCAGGGACAGATGGTGTCGGCCGTCGATAATAAGGTCGATATCTTACCTGAGCAATGTTCGTCAGCACAGCTGCTACCGGCCTAATCATTAATTACTACTTCAATTCGGTTCAGCCTGAGCCAATAACTGTAACTATTCTGAGACGCGAAGCTCAGCGAAGCTTGTTGGAGATGACAACGAACGCGACTACAGTACACTTAAAGGCAAGCTCGTCCACAAGTGGCGACTAATCTATAGTCGCCGTTTTCGGCGACTATAGTCGCCAGTGTGGACGAGGCTTTAGAACACAGAACGTGCAGAAATGGAAAAGTGGGCAAGCAGATTATACAAGCTTTGACAATGCCGGTAACAAGTATAAGAGACGGAGACAAAGAACCAAATTGGTCTGCCTCAGAACTATAGACAGAGCTCAGTATACATGCTAACTGTCGGCGTCTCACGAACTGCCGAAGACAGAAATAAACTGAAGCGAGTTGTAGATAATGCGGCCGACCGTCAGCAACAGGATATTTTTGCCAGCCACAATTAGCATATCGAACGGTAAATGATAACTGCTAAAATGGCGTTTGTTTTTAGATTTTTGGGGGACGCAAAACACAAATTTGGGGGCCCCATGGCTACGCGCCTGAATGACTCAACTACTACAGGTGCGATAGTAAACACACTTCTCTAGACAATGATCATGACGACTATAAAACGGTGAATGAAAGTTGGTCACCTGTACAGCGCTGTTAAGGAAGCAGTTGTTCTCTCCGCGACTGTTGTGCAGACCTTTAGGTGCCTCCATGTCGGAGTAGGTGAGCTCATGCTGCAGCACTGGTCGTGGGTGGTACGTGGTTGCCATGTCAACTGTCCACGATGACGTCACGTCGTTAACATCGTCAGTCGAGTAACCGGAAACGGTAACAGCCGAGGCCGAGTGTGCGCAGTCGCTGACGTCGGCAGGTGTCCGAAGTCGGTTAGCGGCGGATGATGCGGCGCTGCCCGTCGTGATGATCGTCAGGCCCACCACAGCGTTCTTGCTATCTGTCAGACCGCCGCGCGTTGCTTCCCTGACTGAACGCCAGCCAAGACGATCCACGAACGACTGGTGATATTAAACATCAATTACTCCACGTCACTCGTCACTGCCATCATCACTCCTCAAATGTCTACAAAACTGAAGAAATGCACAAACATCCAGTGAAAACGATGCGTCTGTTAACACTGTTAACGCACGACAGTCTCGAATGGATTGTTCCGAAAAAGTAAACCACCAAATAACTTTTATAACTTTAGCACAAATTGACCGATTTTCAAAAAGTGGCACACTCGGCAATAAATTGTCAGTAAAAGCGACGACTAAAGACCTCATCAAACGGCAATTTAGGGTTCAAAAACCGACATTGCTATGTTATATTGTCATAATAAATTACTTAATCAGGAATTAATTAATCAGCACAAAAACTGTTGCCTATTATTGACACTAATCAGATTATCATTGCAATCACTGAAGCCTACTACACGCGTCACAGCCTTATAAACAACGACGTCATTAGTAGGTCTATACTTTTGATTTTCATTACAATCTTTTAACGTTATGGTGCAGTTCAAAATGGGACTTTTTTCACTGGCATACTCATGTCATAACTTTTGACAGACATGGCAGACATGAACTGCCTGTACGTGAAATAAACAACCAAAGGTTAATATACGTAATGTTGTTTGTGCAAATGCAGTTTTTTAAAAAGAGTGTATAATAATTAATTTCATTATAAAATCGCAGTATTTACATTCTGATGTGAACGGTTAAGGCTTTCGACTGAACACACGTGCGACCATTTACACACACCTGCCATTACTTCGTCTACACACATAAATTATTTCCTATATCGGCTACAGGTAAATGGTTGTCATTTCACCGTGTTTAGCATACATGAGACTGTAAATGGACCTTGTCTGTTAGATTATCTTATTCTTAAGTTACGTTTACCAGTGGTTTTGTACGTTAGCTTCGCCGTTGATTCTTGATAACTATTGACTAAAATCTAATGAAAGAGA
>Ga0056132_1000287_pt1 | contig 11905 bp, 8 predicted proteins | sample WorMetLIZISLAND2_3_FD_71119 | JGI IMG/M metagenome (GOLD analysis project Ga0056132, IMG submission 71119) | Marine gutless worms symbiont microbial communities from Max Planck institute for Marine Microbiology, Germany - Olavius clavatus LIZARD... ...
TTTTAGCGGTTAATTGTGTGTATAGGTAAGGTTTCGCGTGCGGTAAGCATAGTTATCGCTTGTAACTTAGAATTAACCTGTCATTAAGTGTCGTTGATTGGCTTAGACGAGCTGGAACTATAGCCTTTAGTTTTTCCGAAAACGAAGAAAATGGAAGGCACGGATACCGTCGTTGTTAGTGGTACGTATGTCAAATGTTGCTATTAGTGACGAACTGGCACCGGCACTGAAGCTTTACAGCTTCGGGATTAATAGGCTTGTAATTATTGTACGAACTGTATAGAGTCCCGGCAGCAGTCGAAGTTATAATAATATTGTATTTACCCACCCAAGCCCCAATTTCAGTAGCATGGTCCCGACATGTCGGCAGTGACCAATGTACTACGGTGGGCAAGGTGGGCAACCGTTACGTATGGCAGGGTGGTAAAACTGAAAACCAGGGTGGACAAACGAAAAAAATTTTTCAGCGCTTCGCTCCGAATTGTATCAAACAAAATTAATGTTTGTCCCCCCTGGCCTGAAATCCCGCCGGCGCCCCTCCCTCCCCAGTCGACTGGGGAGTCTGGGGGAGCGTCGTAAACTCCCTAGCGGGGTTCGGGGCAGATCCCCGTTCCGCGGCCAATTACCGGTTTTGGTAAATTTGGAGCTTGAAACAACGCATCTGATGGCGACAAGTGTGATGTTTTTGACATTGTTGCAACACATATTTACTCACATTGACATTATTACTAAACATCATGCATACATTTGCTTCTGTTACACGGTTAAAACAGTCGTGAATTTTTTTCACTCCCCTTTGGGGGGAGAGGGGTTAGGCTTCCGCTGGCGACGCTTATGAACTTGGCCCACTTGGCCTTTGGGAATCCCATTGCCATGGGAATCCCATGGGAATTGGAATAGCCATGTGATGGCTCGTAATGGTAATTGGGAATGTACCGGCGGGAATGGGAACAGCGTCTATTCCATGCGTGTAAAAATTCTGAGAATGCGAAGCAGGACAGACTGTTGTTAACAAATACAACGGTAACTGCAGATACAATGTCAGGTGGTAACTTATTCGAATGCTCAACAATTCTTTGGCTGAAAAATTTTTGTTACATCTACCGGTTGTCGAGGAGTTACACTTAATAACGCATCGGACTATGGGACTAACGGGCTATATCGCACCCTTAACCCTAACCCTCACCCTAACCTTAACGCTAATCCTTTGGTCTGTTAGCTCGATAGCTCGATAGCTCGTTAGCCTGTTAGCATTGTTTAGTGTAACCGGTAGTCGAGATCTCTTTCTTGTACAATTGTAAACTTATTAGTGATCATTCCATCCATGTCTTGCCCTGTCTGTGGTCTCCCTGAGGTCATTATTCTATGTTTAAGATGGCACACTGATGTACAACATCGCTGAGCTAATTACGCTTCGAAAAAATTATTGTTGAGTTCATGTTTATTCGTCGGCGTCATTTCTTGCTGGTTACCGTCGTCCTCTGACTTCTGTTGAGCCGGCTGCTTGCCAGAATACCAGCGTTCGATGTCGTCGATTGTCTGCGGCAGTGGTCGATGTAGGGTCTCTGGTAGTAGTAGTGTCAGCAGACAAGCAGCCGTCGACAGACCGCCAAACACTAGACCAGGCAACCACGGCAGCTCTTCCATCTACACGTGACAACGTATCATGTACAACTGAGAACAGATTGCAAACGCGGTCTTATATTTCACAAGATAATCTAGTCCAGCAGTACTTCAGTCAATGTTTATTAGGGTTCCGAAGATCCTCCCCCATAGGCGCGGAAACCGGGCGGCAGGGAAGCAACTGTTCCCCAAACAAAATTATTGGGGAGCAAGTATTACATGCTGCTTCTCCATTTTTCTATAACTTAAAGTTAAAAGTAACCTTACACACTGTAAAGTTACTTTTAACACAAAAATTCTCGAAAACTTTCCAGCATCCACAGCCGAGGTATTGATGTCAGAGCAGGTGAGGTGGACCCAGATGGTACGAGGGAGACCAGTGGAATAACAAAGAAATAAATTATAATATATAAACTTTATTTCGTCATGAAAACAGCACAAACCAACACAGAAAAAGACTACAAGTAAAATCGCAATACCTACACTAAACTAAGGCAGATAAAGAATGAAACGCAACTCCAACGAATGTGTCTTTTCTGTAAAATGGATAAGTAAAACGTACACACGAAACATAAGCACGTTATCAAAAAGGATAAAACATATAACCACTTTACTATTTTTAATAGAGCAATGAACAAAATGCTTCCACATCCGGTCACCGACATATTAATGCTGTCTATAATTTACTCCTAATCACACACATAAAGCGTTTGAAGATAGGCGTGATAATAATAGAAGTCTAACCACGACTGATGTGAACGGAGCAAGCAAGTTGCTAACGCGACCAAGTGATGACGTGATGCCAAATGCCTGGCTCCTGCACAAATAGAATAACAATGTTTATTAACATAGGCTACTGGCATGATACTGTCGGATGTCTGTCCGTCTGTTTCTCTGCGTCGCTGTGTACTGTGGCTAAACGACACATACTACAGCAAAAGTGTCTGAACAAAAAATAGGAAATGTCCCCCAAGAACACGACTTGTTCCAACTTTCAGCCCCCACACACACCGGCGCTATCTCTTCAACCTCCCCACCTCCTAAATGTAGAGAAATTTTGCTTATCGGCGGTGTGGAGAGCGCCAAAAGTCTGCGTAGATCGAGGTGTGTTACGCGTTCTGTTTGTGTCAGACGGCGGTACGACGGTGTAGCGCGAGACCATCTAATCCGATCCGATCCATACAGTAACACACAGCCGGTACTCTGAAAGACGCCAAGGCTTGTAGCACTCACAGACGCCTTAAAGTACAAAAAATAAAATAAAAACACATAACTAAGAGCAAATCATCAAACAGCGAACCGGCCATTCCATCCCAGATTTGGAGAAGTTTGAGAATTCTTACGCCATCGTAGTCATAGTCCGAGATCTCACCATTACACCACCGAGCCACCGGCAGGCCTACGATTCAAATCACCCATATCGTCAGACGTTCTAACTCCATTAGAAACCACCCCAATGTGACCCCATTACTAACCACTGCAGTTCTTGATAATACAAATCAGTGATAGCCTACCTAATGGTGGTCGGAAACAATTCTGGTGTGTACAAGTAAAGTATGGCAAATGCTGCGGAGATTCCGAACTTTCCGATCATGCTGAGTGCTGTTCTCACGTGAACCAGCGACACGTCGTCCCCTACATAGAATATCAGACACACGTCGTAATTCGACCTGTTACATAGAGGAGCGTGTAACAATGGACACACAAACACACAAACACCGTTCTGAAGACACAGCATATAGATAGATGTGATGTGACTGTGAGGTCGTTTTTCCGAGGACAGCGAAATGTCCTCGGAAAGGCGTGTGGGTCCTCATACGTTTGGTGTTTCTTGACGGCAGTGACCTCGCTTGGTCGGTAATTGGTAATACCAGTACACACATACCAGTACACACACAGTTCTACATTGTTGGCGGCGTTACTTGCATGAAACTAGGCCTACTGCCAAACTACCAGCAGACAAGTCAAAACGTCAAAAATCAGACGTACAGCGGCGTCACACCCGGGGGTTACGGGGTTGCAATTTGCAACCCCCACACTATGTCTTCCACCTGCATATGTTTGAACAAGTTTAAGAAATTTTACGACATTGAAGTAGTCCTATTATTACAATATGCAACTGTCACACAGTTATTCTAAACAGAACTTTGGCTTTCAAGGCTAAGAAGAAAACGTGATTGTCACTGCATTACATCTAAGGCCAAGTACTGTTACAGTGTCACAGTGTGCCAATGCTCAGCTACAATCTATCGATGGGGACTTCTTAGAACAGCCAATTTTAGATACAGTTACGTCTTTGAAGTTAGTATATCACAAGATCATGCAAACTAAATAGGCCTAATTATTCCGTCTTCACTAGTGTTTAGAGTCATATACGTTGTGAATCATTAGGATTGGTAACTGATATCTTGCCTATTGAATTTAAACGGGTAATAATTTAATTATTCTGAACTGTTACATTTGCTGCAAACCATAAACGGCTATAGAAAGATTAGTTTACCCTATTCACCTGCACACCATGCGTGGTGAGCGGCTATAGGCCTACTGCAATCCGTGTTGTGTATTCGCACAATGGATTTGCCCAATCATTATTTAATTAATTTAGTTTCATGTAATTATTATCAGCCTAACTCTACAGACTAATTGGAGTGTGTTGATTTAGTTATTCGTTCGAGGACCCGACTTACCTGTCTGCTCCGGAATTACTTGTGACATTAACAGTCCTACACCGGCAACTGCGTAGTACACTGTTAACGAACGTCTTCTTCCAAATCTATAGTGCAACATCGTACATCATATAAATTTAGCCTATAAAGTTATAAATTTAGCCTATAGCTAGCACTTTCCACTCGTATATACTAACAGAAAATGTTCCACGTTGATTTAGATCTAGTTAATTCCGATTCGTGTCAGTACATAATACTCCTCTATACTACTCTGTAGTCCAGACAAGAAAGCCTAGCTAACGCAAAGGTAAGCGCGCGACAGCCTTGATATATAGAAACAACTCACTAAATCACCCTCACTTGCATTCTTCACAGTCACACCGTCAACAACAAACATCTGTTCACCCAAAAATGTGAACTAGCGAAAATTCCTAGAGAATTTGAACTTGTAGCAGTTCAAGGTCATCCAAGTCATCTACCTTGGTGCCAATCGAAAGCGTATATGTAACTTCCTATTAGTCACTCATTAGCAGTAACTTTGGTCGTATCTCGTACCGTTTTCGACATATCGACGCATAAAACTAGAAAATAGCTTGTTTCCACACCACACGCCTGTTTGACGCCCCCGGAACCGTCAGAAGTTCTGGATTAAAGTTATAGGCCTATCACTGTCTGTCAAACCAGTCAAACATTACAGTAAGGCCCTATAATGTATGATAAACGTGATATGATATGAAGTAATCTTTATCATTATCATATCCTATGATATGATATGATAATAAATTGGTGATCACGACTTTATTCATGTCCACTTCTCCACAGGGTTACAAAAAGTCTCCCTTTTTTTACTTGCGTCACTTTTTGTCAAAATCTCACACTAATAACTTTGTGAAACAATCGTACTGGACAATTAAATGCTGAAACTAATTAAACAAGTAAGTAATACATCGCTCACTTCTGCGATACGAAGAATGCAGACGTGTAGGCAGGAATCTCGACAAATCCGCTGATAAAGTTGTTGATGTAGAGGTTTCCAGCCAGTTGTCCGGCGCTCAACAATAGCCCGTAGTATACCACTGTTGCAACGATACTACATGCCAATATTCAGTCATCGTCGTCATTTATTTGCCAAAAGTACATGAGTAAAACCGAAAAAAAGTAGAGCGGGACAGTAGTTGCTTTCATAATTCGTAACGGTGAGAATCTTGAAAGTTAGGCTAATAAGTTTATGCTCTTCTGTCGGTAAAAATACGTCCTCGGTGGATATGGCAAATACGACAACTTGAAAATGCGAACAATTTTTGTGTTTTCTTTTCTTTGTTGTTATTGGCCGTTTTTTGTTGCGAGTCAAAAGGGAGACACGATGGCTTTTACTCTTGTCCCTATCTTTTCTAAATACTGACAGATTTTTATCGTGCGATGCTATTTAAAGTGCGATAATTGCCACGGAAATGTGAAGATGAGATACCGTGAGTCGAGATACTTCGGAAATAATTAGACCCCTAACGTGTGTTAAGCCTGGGTCTTTGCTCTCGGCATGCCCAACACTTCCAGTCTAATCCAAGGGGAATATCCCGATATTTCCGGTTCGGTAGCTTATAACTGCCTTACTTTGCACAGTACCGTACCAAAAATCGACACAGCGTAAAGTGGAGGTATCTTTCCGACTGCAGGAGTAGAGGGTAGAGTACAGTACAGAGTAACTGTAAGTGGATGAAAATCTTAACCAAAGGTAAAAAGCAGGGCAATTTTGGGTTTGACAGCTAGTGTCACGAGGGGAGAGTCGAAGTCACAGATGACCTTGGAGGAAACCAAATAAGGTCTTAGCTTGAAATTTCCGCCCGATTATTGCCACCAATCTTCCGAGGATAGCAGACTTCAGAACCAATTTGACTGACCAACGGTAGACCGAAACCTTATAGGCCCCTACCTTCAGCCATAAGTCTGCTTAGCGTAACATTATGCTATGCTTCTGTTCCATCCTGTGTTTTTGGGTGCAACGAATATTTGTTTTACGTGCTACAACATCAGTCTATGCCGTAACTGAACGATTTCACTGACCACATAAATGATGTGCAAAGTAAATGGGTAGTCAAACGACGATTTCGGAATATATCGCGGATTGTTAAGCGTGCGCTTCCTTCTTTTGTTTTCTCCAATCTTCTGAGGCTGTTCAACAATGTTACACTTTTCGCACTTCTGTCATCGTTGGACTTTTCGCCGTGCTTATCGCTGTCTGCAGTTACGTCTATCTCCGGTCGGACAAGTATCTTATCAGGCATAGTGATGTTGTTAAGCTTGGCAGCGTTACGGATGATCTGTTCTGCCTCATCAATTCTGCCGTTAGCATACAGCCATACAACGGACTCCGGCAGCACCCTGCAAGTTTCAAATAAAAAACGTTCATAACTGACTTGGTTAATAGCCTACTATGTGGAACAACAGAGCAGAAAACGCATTATTTTTTATCTTCATTCACCAAACAAACTATGTAGCATAAAGAAAAAGAAACAAACGAACAAAGAAACAACTAAACTTAGGATTAATTTTTAACACAACATTTCAACAAGGATCAGCAGCACTTTAATACTGAGCCTGAAACCTGTAATTTTGCGATGGATTTTACGGTTCAATGAGTATTTAGTTCACTTGGCAGTTTAAGGTCTTGAAGGTACTTTGCAATATATGTGTATATTAAGTCTTAAGTCTTAAGTAATTTCATAAAAAAATTGTGTACAGTGAATCAAAGGATTTAATGTTAATATTAGTCATTTTGTTCAAAAAATAATGCAAAACACTCGGTTTTGAAGATTCTGTTCCGGAACAGGTTCCCACAAACCTGGTAAGTCACGTTTTTACATTTACGGTTAACACAGGTCTATAATACTGCACAGTTTGTTAGTTATTTAGTGCACATTAATTAGCAGAGCTGCTTTTGTCCGTGTCGGGGGTTGAACCCTTAAAGTGACAGAGATAAAGTCCGCAGTTCGACGGGGAAGCTGTTCCAAGTTGCCGGGCTAGACACAGCAAAGTCTCACAGACCGATTGCAGTCCTTGTATGCCGTGTGTACACGTACATTTAGGCCCTGACGTGTGACCATTTGACCTTGAACTGTTATTGGGAATTTTTAGTCAGCTGTCATTTTAACCGTCCACCAAGTTTGAGTTAGAACATGGCCAATTCCAACATTTTCCTAATTAAACTACCGGTACAGTCTAAGAAACGCTATAGTAAAGGCATACAAAAGTGCATTTCTCAGATCGTAATACCAGTAAAGCGGTATGCTCAGTAGACCCATAAGGCTGATGATGAGCTGAAGATGAACCCAGTTTGGCACTAGGTATGCCAGCAGTGCGAAGACGCATACAACAATTGCCCAGACGTTGGCAATGAATATTCCAGCAAACGTACGATACTTGGCCGCGAACAGTTCACACGCCATCACGAAACTTGGCAGACCGATTCCCTGACAACAAATCATAATATTGTGGAACACTTCATTTTCCATCTGCCCTATAATGAATCTAAAAGTTGACAACTCTCCCAGTCCATAGCTCGTATAGCCTCGTACGCCTATGAACTCACGTTCACGGTTCGTGTAACTGTTGGAAATGTTGCGTTTTGATATCTAGACTTAGACTTAATTCTTATGGTTTGTACAATATGTATGGTAATTATTGTGAGTACATGTAACTAAAGGGGATGTACCTACTTCAGCAAGTAGTCCGGTACAGAATAATATTGTGGAACACTTTATTTTCCATCTGTCCTGTAATGAATCTCAAAGTTGACAATCCCCAAGTCCCCTAGAACTCACGTTCGTGTAACTGTTGGAAATGTTGCCTTTTGATATCTAGACTTAGACTTAAATCTCGGTGTTTGTACAAAAGCAGGAGTAATTATTAGGTATTGGGTGTACCTACTTCAACAAGTAGTCCGGTACAGAATCTCAGGAATGCGAACAGATAATAGTTTGAGGCGAAAGCATTGGCCACGCCCACAACGACCATCGTCCACATACAGCAGAGAAAAGTCGGTTTACGTCCGAACTTGTCAGAAAGAGTTGTACAGATCATAGCACCGAACATCACTCCAACGATGAGTATTGTTTGTGTGAGGTCCTTGAGATAGGCTCGATCACAGACCAGATCCCACTGCAAACAGATGACCACGTACAGTACAAACAGACTTTTTTCACAGCTAAATGGCTCGGTGGTCTTAATACAAAATCTCTTATGCCAGTTATAAGGTAGAAAATATATTTTATATTCTTTTTCTTGCACACGCATTAACAGTAGGCTTATCATCATTTTGTCTCGGCGATACACAACTAGAAATTTGTTTGAAACCTTTGATGACAGGACATTAGCTATTAATGGCAGAGCCTCCATTATTGCTGCATACATTGATTTCAGTAAGGCATTTGATGTTGTGTGCCATAACAAACTACTGCATAAACTTACTACTTATGGTATAACTGGCAATCTGTTAAACTGGATTAAGAATTTACTGAGTGGACAAGTGACACGTATTTTTACGTATTTTTATTTTTATTTTTCTTACTCCAGTTGCATAGCTATCTAGTGGCGTAGTCCAAGGCAGCTGCATTGGCCCACTGTTGTTTCTCATAATAATAGTATATCCCGTCAAGAAATTGCTAAAGATCTTGGCATCTGCACAGACAGCAGCCTGAAATTTTCCAGTCACTGAGTCACATCAGGCAAATTGTTGCAAAAGCACATGTTAGAGCTAGGCCTACTACACCCTCTTAGTGTAAACCTGGTAACGAGTACTGAACGGGCCAGCAAGACAACTATACCAACAGAGTTTAAATTTGCATAATGCAGAAGCGAAGTGAATCACCTCAGCTACGATGGTGTGACCGACGTCGTCTGAATACTCCCATTCAGTACACTTGGTTGTCGTGTTTCTATCATTGGTGTCGTACATCTTACACTTGGAGTACGAGCCGTCCTCTTCCTTCGGTATTGTCTCATTCAGTAATGCACCTTCAGCAACTTTACAGTGATGTTCCGGCCACGCCCCTTCATATCATACACATTCTTGTCCACCTTTATTCACATTCATGAGCCGCTTTATACAAATACTGTGCAGTGGTGTATTGAAGTCCTAGCCAGAAGAAGCCTATTGATGTGTGAAATTGGAATTTTTATAAGGTAAACTGCGTTCTTTGCCGTTTTTAGCTGATCGTACTGCTACGCAGTATGATCGGCTATTGGCATCATCCTGTTGTCCGTCTGTCTGTCTCTGACGCTGTGTATTTTGGCTCTCAGGGTTGGTGTACACGGCTAAAAGATGCACCAGCTACAAGGCAGGCCCGGAGCCGACGCAAGCAGGCTGGATAGTGCACAGGTTGCGTGGCCGGGGCCATACGTATAAACCGGTCACCTAGGTCAACTCAGCCGTCCATCCGTCCGGGGTAGGTAAATCGAGTACCGTCCTGTCTGGCGGGGGATAAGGCGGGGTGCGTTTACTTGTGTCGTGTGGCAGGTAACACTGTGTGATCCCATGGCAGGTGATCTCTCAGATGGAGAGTCATTAAGAGCTCTACTCTTCTTAACTTCTTAACAACGTAAAGCGTGTGCATTTACCGACGTAGATGATTGAGATCGCGTGAAAGCAGGGTAGAGCGTAGCATGCGATGCCGATCATTGTGTAATGAAGTATTTGCCATCGACCGATCTTTCCCAGTTCTCCAAGCGCCTCATCCACTTCCATCTTCCACTTTTTGACAGCAGTTACAATGTCTGCAGCATTGTACGTATGGTAGGCTGCTATAAATGGCAACAACAGTAGCTGAATGATTGTCATTATCAGTCAATGGAAATGGCAGTATTTGGGCGGATTATAATTTTAATTTAACTTGGCACTTATACTTATTTACGTTGCGAATGTGTCATGGCCACGCCTACTGGCCCCCTTTTCGTTGATTCGGCGGTCGGCGCTATTCTTGTGGTCGACAGGACGGTTGTTACACGTGAGTTTAAATGAAAAAATGAAACGTGTGATACTTTAGTGCCATGAGCTCAAAAATGCCCAATGTTTAATAGTACGATTAGGCCTACAATGAAATCGAGCTATAGGCTTACATAGCGTCGTACTGTGTACAATTTCAGCATTTGGAACGGTCCCTGATGTTTATAGCACAGACAATGTGAGTCAAATAATGAATTTAAGCGCAATAAATACATAGATATATTTGACAGTTTTGACACCATTATTTTGCCGTGATTTATGCTATTGTTTAATTCGAAAGCGTTGCTATCGCAGTGAAAACCGCGCGGTGCCGCTGTAAACTTCGATATAGTTAACGAAATTTACAGCGGCATCGCGTGGTCATCGCTGCGACAGCACGGAGACTTGTATTACTAGCCTGTGCCAACAGTGGCTGTTCTGAAAACGTCGGACTGTTCAGATGGAGTCTGTTATGCTTCCTGTATAGTCACTGATATCCGTATACTTCTATGCAATTCGTCTTGCAGCAATGATGTTTCTGGTGACTTGTATAGTCTATGAACACGAAAGGGCCTACACACATTGAGTGGTTTGAAATGTTTGATTCGTGATTTGGCCGTTGGCGGGAATGAGAATGGCTGAATGGGAGGGAACGGGAATGAGTTTTCGGGAATAGTACGGGAATGGAAATAGGTCTCACAAGGCATACATTTCGGGAATGGGAATAGGAATGAACAAGCCGCCGGAATGGGAGAGATTGGGAATACTGAAAGCCATTCCCGCACACCTCTAGTCTATAGTTGAAACAAGTCTAGAAATACGTACCGTACGTGTGTGTGTGGTAGTTGACAAAGTAAGTCCTTCAGTGCGCGGCGATTGGTATAGGCAGGCCTACTGATCTCTCAATTATTGTCTGGCTGCGGTATCTGAATAGTTGCCGATATCTAACTCCGACAATAAACAGCATTATACAGTACATACACGAGGCGATCGTCGCCGCAACTGTTGCAGCGATCGTCGGAGCAACCATTGAACCATAGGCGCAATCGAGGTCATTTTGTGTAAATCAAAAATAAGCTTCAGTGATATTTTTACACCCCCTGACATCCCCGGTGCATGGAAGATAGGACCAAGGTAACTATGACAGACTGATATATACGAAGTCGGCGTCACATACGTGCTTTCGATTCCTACGAAAATTAATTACCCTGGATGACCATGAACAGCTGACCCGCACTCTTGCAAGTTGCAGAAAAGATGCGTTTTATGGAGCCGACCAGAAAAAGTTGAACGAGGGTCGGACGGTTCTAACCCATATACTATCATCGGTATAATGAAGACTAATGATTCTAGTTTCTAGAAATGTACGGTATATGCGGATATTCGCGGGATTTTCGCAAGGAGTGGGCGTCAAAGGACAGCGGGGTTGTCGACGACGACATTTTTTGGCTATTTCGGAGTCTACTTCTTCGGACACTTTAGAGAGAAGGCCAACATTGTCTGCAATCAGCAGACAAAGACCAACAATAAAGCAGTGCTGTTGCAGGGAAACCGCACGATGCCGTTGTAAACTTCGATACGTATCGATATTAACAGCTTCATCGCGCTGTTCTCCCTGCGATAGCACGGATTTCTTGTA
>Ga0056132_1000288_pt1 | contig 11904 bp, 6 predicted proteins | sample WorMetLIZISLAND2_3_FD_71119 | JGI IMG/M metagenome (GOLD analysis project Ga0056132, IMG submission 71119) | Marine gutless worms symbiont microbial communities from Max Planck institute for Marine Microbiology, Germany - Olavius clavatus LIZARD... ...
TCCCTGATTTGGGGCGCATCATCTCGATGGACGGAATAAATTCTGTTTTTTTTCGTAGGATACAAAAATCTTTTTGTCATTTTGCTGCTGGCAGAAAAATTTAGCGTTTGCCCGAAAAAAAATATTTTATCCGACTCAGGGGACCGCAGCCACAGCCCCCCCCCCACCCCCGACTCGTACGCCTATGCGTTTCGCCGATTTTCTAGCATGCACGTGGAAGACGCACCACTCACTATAGGGAAACAGATTGAGGCGCTAAACACGGCGTACATATGGCAGAACATAGAAGAGAATGTGAATATATTGCTGGACTGACCTGTGATCTCGCAGGTGGTCCTGACGACGAAAACACTTGCCGCAGACATCGCATGAGAACGGTCGCTCGTCGGTGTGTGTGCGTTCATGAATCATCAAGTTGTAAGACTTGGTGAACTGGCGGTGACACGTGCCGCAGATGAACTGCTTACGATGTCTGTTGCACATTAACACATTCACAAAATTATGCAAGACATCAAACGCCTTTGTGACACACTGCTAGCCAAAAAGAGACCATTCACCGCGTCACTTTTTTACAGATCACTAGCAAAATACTGATGATTTCGAATGTTTATCGTCTGTTCTTTAAAGTACGGAATATAATGGCAATTCTTTCTGTCTGTCCATCACAAGAGCTAATCGTATCATCAGCCCATCATGCCCATGACAGTTGTCTTTTTACATTTATGTCGATCTTTTGCGGGGTGCGATGAAAATGGAGGACCGGAAGATTCAGGACCAATAGTCCCAGAATGTCACAAGGTGGAAAATGGTTTTGCGCTTCGTAGAAACTGAGTGTTTTTAGTGTCAGAATTTCTGCAGAGAACAAACAATATTCTTCAGTTTTATTTCACTATTTTTTCTCGTTTTTTAACCATGGATAGTGAAATAAAAATTATCAATAACAACAAAATACATTAAAAAAGTCAAAATCTGCCGATAAAAGAAGAACTACGTTGCAAGTTGGCAATATAGCCACGGTTTAATTTCAAAGCATTCCCTCCCGTACATCTGTAGACTGCAACTTTCCTGTGTGAAGTTTACGTCATTCGTTTAAAAAATCGAAAAAAATGTTAACGACCACACCACTGCAGTAACTCAGTCGAGCTTACGCCGATATCTAATAAACCATAATATTGTTATATTACTAAGTTCGGCATCGACAGCAGATACGCAAAAATATATTGACAGTTCGCCGTATACCGGTAGTCTTTTTATTTTACACCCGCTTGCTATATGATGTCTTAGCTCAGAACGCTACCAGTCAATTCGTCATGCGGTCTACTCGTCTCAGTCGTCTGCCGAGTCAAAACGTTGCAACTTGATTCATCGACTAGTACTTATTCGTCATGACATCACAATATACCAAGTCGATATGTTTTAGCCTGCCTACATTTTTAAGGTGAGACTTTTCATAGAGACATGATTAGAACTTTTAGCATCTATTCAGCAAGGTCCACAGCGTAGACCGACTGCCAGTTTTGCTGCAGTTTGTGAATAATTGATGTGTCACGGACATGTCTCAATAATGCTTCACATAGTGTTTTGAACACGTGACGGTGACCGTGACTAAGATCTGCTATATAGCCGGCCTGTTCTTGTCATGCTTCAGTCGCTGTCCTTGGAGCAAGCTGTAATTGCTGTTGACTAATTGGTAGCACGGTATAGGCCCGCCTACTGTCTAATTGTTGATCAGAGCTACTTAATTTGTATAATGATCTGCAGTATATTTTTTGTTATTTGTTGTTTGTTTTGCTTTCTTAGATAGATACGTTGGGTGGGACTATATGTGTTACGTTTGTAGTTTTGTTTTTGCTATTGCTAACATAATTGAGAATCATTTTTATTGATTTTCTGTTTTGTAAAATCAAGCCGTGTGTCTAGGCTTGTCCGTGACATAATGACAATGTATTATTGTTGGTCGCTAAAATGCACTACAGAAAGCACAAATCGCATAATAAAAATCTGAAAATGTTGTGGGATCATAAATTTGGACCCCCAAACATTTGACGACGGACAATAATGCAGTTCAACCAACAAGCGCTAAATGGAAACCGAAAGTACGCCGAGGTACGATCTCGTTTATATGGAGTGGACCTTGGTATGAACAAGCGACTCAAAGAGACCAGACAACACACCGACCGGATCTAAAGTAACTTACGAGTAGGCTTAGCGTAGACTATACGCAAGATGTTCACAAGACGGGTGGATTCCTCAATTAGCCTTCCCTCTTTTAGGCTTTACCTTCCCTTTTAAAGAACCCAGATTCATCAACACAATCACACAAAAAATGCGAAGACGAACCTGCAGTTGCGCCGAGCTCGTCGACAGGCGGCGTTTAGTGAAATTCCGGCTAAATTCGGAAGTAGAGCGATATTTGACGACGATGACGTCATCACTGCTTTGCGACGTATGACGCTGCTGCTGTCAAATAACAAATGTCACAGCTGTAAGCCTGGCAGTCATTAGACAAGACATCCATCCTAGCAGTTCTAAGGGCCGTACGGAATACGAATTATAAGTATTCTACACATTTCAAATAAATGCGAATATTTCTTATCCGTGGAAACATAAATACATAATACAACAGGAAAGCTTAGTTATCGCAAAGATGACCGCGCGATGCACCCTATGTGTGGATGCCCTGAAAAATTGTCCCGAAATTTTTAATGGACTTTTGTTCAAATTAAATATTAAATATCTTGCTGCCATTTACGGTGAAATAAAGATGTGTGTTCAGATCGATCCTGTAAATGTGCGTACAAAATTTGAAGTTTGTGGCTTTATTCGTTCCCGAGATAATAGGACGTATTGAAAAAATTGGGCAGTCTCTGCATACGCCGATAGCTTGTTCTCCTGGGAGTAGGAGGATGGCCCTTGGGCTACGAAGAGGGAAGGTATTGATTATTGTCCGTGCACCAATTAGTTTCCAAGATATCGGACCTATTTGATCACAATCCACCAACGTCACAGACACTCACAGACAGGTGGACAGACGACATGCAAAATGAAAATGAAAAGAGAGAATATGATTTATTGATTCCTAAAGCCCTGTCCACACTGTCGCAGAAAAGTGCGACTGTCGCCGAATTCGGCGACAGTCGCACCTTTCTGCGACAGTCGCCGTTTTGTCGCCGAAATCGGCGACTATAGTCGCAGTGTGGACAGCCTTTAAGACCTGTCGTCAGATCTGTGGAAATGGACGTCTTAAGTTTTTTTTCCAATAATCAATGTGATCGGTTGGCCCGACTTGCAAAAATCTTGCAGAGACTGCACTTACAAATCTGCAGGCTTCGGCATATTAGGCCTATAATTCTTTATGCGCTACTAACTTCACGGCGTACATATTTGACTAACGAGTTCTTTAACTGCAGAAAACGTGCATCACTATAAGTGACATCAGTAATTAATTTAACTGCGCCTCAGTCGTAGCGACGAAGATAGTCCATGACTCCTCAGTCCTCAATCATTAAAATTAGCAAATGATGTAGGCCTAGAGATCCTGATCCATGGCAGATCGCACCAGCCAAGGATATGGGAAACCTTCCTGTGTGACGCAGGACAACGTGGCTGAAACCGTGTCCGTGCATTGTCTAACTATCCGTATTATGTCTTAGTATTCGTCTGAATAAGTAAGTAAGTAAGTAAAACGTAGATTTATGTGGCGCATCTCATTATAAAAATAAGTTAATAACCTCTAATGCACCAAAACAGGCTATATTTTACATAAAACCTATTTATAAGCATTATTGGCTTAGGTGGCGTTTAAATTATTGAGGGGGGGGGGCTCGAGTCTAGCTGCCTATTGATCGAAGTTTACGCCTATGTGATGTGGCATTTGCGTATGGTACGAATATTCCAGCATACGCATAATCCGTGGTGCGAAAAGCCCACAGACACCAACCGGCTCATCCTCTAGCATAGCATACGCTGTCTCCAGGTCCGCCAGTCGGACCGCTATTCGCCCGGTCTCCCATAAGTCCGCCCGTCACAGCTTAACGCACGCCCAGAGCGAAGTTCTAAGTGCTGATTTTACTGAATAAGTGGATGTAGTCACGAATAAAAGACCAACTATAACGCTAATCATAACACGGACTCATACGCTGAACACAAAAAATAACCCGACAAAAAGACCCATTTGTTTGTTAATGTTCGTATTAATCAATCGTGCAATTCGAGGATTCTTTCTATAACAATTCAATGAGTCTGGTGAAACTGGCTTTGTCTAAACTGTTCCTGATGTTGATCTATAGTCGACTTAGGCTATAATCCGCTGATTACACTATGTCTTATCATCTTATCATCAAACGGAGCCGACGATAAATACCTGTCATACGACTCTATCGGATTAAAGATGGACTTCAGCGGTTGCAGTGTTGATGAATGATGGGGCAACGGCCATTTCAGTGACTGTCTGTCAGCGGTTTCTGCAGAAACAGCAGCCGGCTGCGGCGACAGGCGCCGATCAGACTGGTCATCATCATCGTATTTGACGACCTTCACTCCTCTGTTGTCGATCTTGCTCGCTGTAATCTCCGTATCAGAAGCGGACGTTGGCGATGAATCGTCGCGTCTCGTCGCCGACTCAGCGAGGCGTGTGAAGTCGAACCGACGTCGGTTAACGACCGTCGTACGTCGTTTGGCGGCACAGAACTCGTTCGTCGCCTGGTCCGTCCGTTCCTGTCCGTCGTCGCTCGTGTCCCGTCGACGTCGTCGAGGACTGCGGCACAGCGACGAGTCGACCGTTTCGTCGCCGATGACGTTGGGATTCAGCCGCTGGCATCGCGCCGTTTTCATGACGATTGGATGCCTCTTCTGTAGATCTCCCATAGACGACCGCCAGTTGCCGGACCAATGTGACTTCGACGTTGGCAGAACTCCGAGCCAGTTGCTCGTCATCGATGCAGTCTGTCCCATCTGATGATACTGATGTAGATTAGCCAGCATCTGACAGTCAACGCCGAGCGCGCCGTAATCAGAATACATATTCTCAAATCTCGATGTCGTACGGTCGACTTACGTATAGTCGTAGTTATTTCGTTAAACAATTCCAATAGTTATCGTCGAAATATATGCTACTTTTACTGCACTATCACTAGGCTCTATACGCTGTTCTATGCTTAGGCTAGGCCTATAGACACTGCCGAATAAAATCGCTCACAACTCAGAACAGTACTGAATTAAATGAGACTGCATCGATCATTTGCTAATACAGTTAAGTACAGAACCCAGAGCGCAGAGAAACGAGAGAAATTTTGCGGGGTGTGCAGCGATTGGTCGGCTACTGGGAGGCGCTCGCCAATGGGCGGTCGGACATGGCTGGCTGCATGCAAAGGCAGCCGTGAGCGAGTCGTTAATGAATATACATACCAGCGGATGTAATGACGGAGACGCTGGTGGCCGCTTGTTGCCCCCACTCAACAAATTAGCAGATAACGAACGGGTTCGTTTCGCCGTGGCTGGCCGGAGTGGTGTCGTCTTAACAGCTGACGATCGTAGATCGACACGCCACTGACACTTCGGACCAGCAATCCTCGCCCATCCGGATGTCACACCGGCGATACTGATGTGAACTGAGCTTGCTGGTATATCGGCGGTTAGTTGTCGAGTATTAGTGACATGTCGTAACGTCGGCCGAGTTAGAACTCAGACTTAATCACGGATTATCCGGTAACCCTTACACATCCAGTAAACATAACACGTCCTATATCCAGCTACAAAGGTTAAATCTGTCTACATAGGCTAGCCTACCTACTACGTGGTATAGTCGAAGCTTACAGAAACAATTCCCAACACCGCCGACAGATTTACAGAAATTTACAGAAATTTCCGAAAGGTTTTACAAAATCTCAATCAACCGCAGATTGTTGCGTTTTACATATGACTCAATCTGACCGTAAAGTGAAATGAAAAGATGATACATGCGTTATTGTATTGTTGCTCTAATTGCTACCAGATTATGGTGAATCAAAGAGTGTTTAAAAGCTTATATACAGCGAAGCTTGGCCTACGACATCCATGCTAATAATAATAAAAATAATAATAGGCCTAATAACGTTTCGAGTAATTAGTTTGTCGTCTTTTTAATGGTCAAGTGTCAAGGGTTCTATATGAATGTTAACAGGAAGCCGCTATTACCACGAACGCAAAATGCGAAGAACCAACAACAAATTAAGAACATCATAATGTATTATGTATAAACGAAAGATATATATTTTGATAAGAGAGAATGAGATTATAGAAAACATCACTTTTTGTTGCTTAAAAACACACAGGCATATGTAGTTTTTCTCCATGCAAAATGCACTGCATCTCAAGCTTGTAATTAATTTGCTTTCATTTCATTTGCATACTTCCTAGCTGCAGATGGATAGCCGACATTTACATACATAGTGACGCTTTCGACATTGCAATTTTTCGGCGCATCTATAATGCACGGTTTACGTGGTTTTTCGCTTAAAAGAAAGGTTCAGTGCACAAATGTGAACCGGATGGGTGTAGTAGGTGCTTCATTTAGAATCGGTGCAAATCATTATGAAATGCACAATAAAACTGTCGCTGGCGAGTACTGGCGACGTCACTCGCCACATCACGTCAATTTGACTCTGCGCCGTCACGGCGTCGATTGATTATCATGTTTGCTGGCGTCCTGCTGATTGGTGCGCGGCGCGACAGCAGCGCGTACAGCATTAGCATCTTCGCCGGCGCTCAGCTGCAGCAGCTGACGGGACGGGAAGTGAGCTGACGCCGTGCAACTGGACACTAATCGCTGAGCGCCGTCACGGCCGCTCTGCATGCGTGCGACACGCGCGTGCCACCGCATGACGCGAATATGACCGGTGGCGGGCAGATCGGTCCACCGTGACTCGGCTAACGCGCACCTTGCTCATCAGTTTCTGCCTAATTGCTCTTTAAATACTGTTTCGATTGAGAGCACGTGCATGTGTCGACTTGCATATAATGCGATAAGTTGTAACCAGTTAATGACTGACAGAAACGCCGTCAGCTTGCACGTACACAAACATCGACCATTGATAACAGCAAATTCGCCTATTCGCCAACAAGAAAACTCAATAGTCTGAGTATTAACTCATGAAAAATGATGTGGTCTTTATGAATTGTTACGTTCTTGTCATGTTGTTAGACGAGTGTTATCAGGTAAATAGTTCCCATTTTCACTAGGGGTGATTTTTTATCTCAAAGTCAAAGTTGCCGATCTAGCTTACTCTGCTAAGTAACTTGCTATAAATAATATTTTAATGTTATTTTCGATTGCAATACAAATAACAATAATTTACTTGATTAGCTATCTCAGACGGCATCTCTGTCTGATCGATTCCTTGACAGCTGACTCAAACTTTTTGAGAAGGCAGATGAGGGGCGTGTGGCTGCTTGATCAACCTTCCATTATCATTCTGAATTTTGATCTCTCTTAGCCATAGCCACCCCACCCGTACTGACTACTAGTCAGTAGTTGTAGCTGTATAGACATCACTAGTCAGTGACTAGTGATGTCTATACAGCTATTCATTTTTTCCAAAAAACAATATGTGATTGGAATTCCAAGGACAGATCTCGTCGAAACTCAGTTCCTCAGTCTCCAGTTGACATTTGCTGCATGCTGTTAATGTTATTTCTGCATGGGCATCTAGGACCTACTAAAGTACCAAAGTACACTCGGTCCCAGAAAAAAGTCACCCTTTTTATTTTTGTGATATCTTTGTCAGCTGTCATCCGATTTAGCTATTTTGGGGCAGGAACATATCCCAAGGAATTTATAGCATGCCATCGATCTCTTATTAGGCCTATAGGCCTATACACGCGTGATTGATCTCAGCGCACGCATTCACGATATACACTTTCTGTCATGGCCTATAGGTACGAACAAAAGAAATCGTTAATGATGCCGAAATACAACGAATCAAGTGTGAATTCGGTGTCAAAATGCTTGTGTGCATAGCAGGTTTAAAGCAAGCAGAAATCAAAGAAGCCGAAACTGGACAACCGTATAGCTTCACCGCGCCGCGAAGCAATGACGCCGCGTACAAAGTCCGTTTCGCTCGACTGCAGCTGCCGCGTCGTCAAGACAATGTATAACAGTAAAGCAGAAAGAAGTGTGATGTATAGCACCGCCGGGTATGGACTAATAGTTTTGTCCCCAGTCACGCTTACGCACACAGTCTGGCGTGAATGCTGGTCGGCTGATTTACGAAACAAGTGACTACTGAAAAACCGCGCCGTCGCAGAAGACGCGCGCGTTGAGATATACACCGCTAATGGTTCAAAACACAATTTACTGCCATACACGTCAGACGTCGAAACATCAATTCTTCGACATGTCCTGGCGCGCGGACTTTTTTTCTCACGTGTAAAATAAATTTACGTCACATCAAATGCGTATGGACGCGGTAAGCTATGTAACGTCGGGCACATTTTGGCCGTACCGCCGCGATATTATGACATTTTTGTTGTGTTTTATGCGTTTTCGGCAACGTACTGATATTAACCACCTGTCTGGAAGTGGCCATTGTCCGGGGTAAATGACCTTGAACTTTTTTTATGCGAGTGGAGTTTTGACTTGGCAACTGACTGACAGTAACTAATTTGTTTACTGCGCTGCAGACGACAACAAGCCTGTCTCAGGCGTTGGCGGGCATGGACTAATCGTATACTTCGTTGGGCCATTTGTACTATGTCTAGATCAGAAGTTCGCAAATGCCAGCAATAACGACGTCTGACGTGTGTGGCAATAACGAAAAACGAAATTTCAAAATACAGCATTAAGTTATTATATTTAAGTTAATTGAGTTACCTGCAGACGTTCGGTGCATGCACGGGGTAAACGACAGGAGTCTGTGTGCATGCCGCAGACAGTGATAGGCCTAATGACGAATGAGAAAAGTTAAGGTTAAAAGTTAAACGACATAGCTCTCCTGAACAAGTAGCCACCGGGTATCACTTGTCATAGGCCTATTGTCACACACACTGGTACCGGTAAATCAGTGTAACAGCTTGCGCGAAGCCCTAACTTTTAACTTTACAGTCCGGAAAATAATTTCGTTATTAGCTTCTTGGCGGGTCGCTGTTGCTTGGCGTCAGTCGCCCTGCACGTGCACATGTAAGTGATTTCTGCAGCAGCTCAGCGGTATATCAACGTCGGAGAAGAGCAGCGACCGTCGGTATAAATTAAATGCATCTTTCGCAAGGCGATTAGTTAATCTCGCCGCTGTATGCGTCCCAAATCCGTTCGCGTCGGTTCACAGTTCAATCGAACGTTCGTCGACCGTTAGATAAGCTATTTGGCAGCGAGCGACGTCTACCCGCAGTGTTGCTTCCGAGATCAAAGCGACTGCAAAGCGCGTCCGATCCACGTACACTTAGCGGTTGGTGCGACAACATGTTAACGAGGCGCGTGCGCTCAGAAGAACCGCTTCGGTAAATTTGGATCACGAAGCTGGCTCCGCGGTCGTAATTAAAAACTAATCAATGGATTTCACTGAGGATGGAAGGATCGCCGGACGGATGGACGGAGGATGCGGCAGTTGCAGCGGCAGGAGACGATCGGGCAACGGCGACATCACAGTCGATGAACTAGGCAGGAGGTCGGCGACTCAACTAAGTACACTTATAGAAACGTTGTTGTCAAACAGTTTCCGGCGCGTGACGAACAACAACTCGATCGAATTCAAAGCCATGGCTGAGCTCTTTATTTCTACACTGTCTCAACAAACGCGCAAACTTTGAAGCGGTATTGCTCAAAATTATAGCTCAAAATAATATAAGGATCGATTTTGATGACACTTAGCAGAAATATTCAAAATACTCTAGAATAGAGTTTGCATGCTTCAGTTTTCGAGTAGGTTTGCTTGTTTTATCAACTTCTAGTTTCTAGAAATATAAGATATATGCGGATATTCGTGGGGGTTCCATCGGGCAGGGGGTCAAGTACAATAAGACCAAACTTTGAACATGAGTTTTGAAGACCTAGCGCATTGCGTATTTATACCAGGCATACGTCGCTGCGTGCTGCTAGTCACAGAGCTATTGGCTACGTTCATAATCAACATCCGATCAATGCGATGAATCCGATCTGCTTAAATTCGTCAGAATCAAATCTGCGCTAAGTAGTGGACGTATAGGCGTGATCACCGCGTGAACAAAATTTGGGTGAAATATAGCCTATATATAGGGCGCATCGCGCGGTCATCTTTGCGATAGCACAGCTTTCTTGTTGTAACCATGACATCATCGTTCAATGGCGTCAATGGTATCAATGACATCAACGTTCAATACGTTAATTAGCACATTCATTTTGTTTTTAGCCGATCGTACTACGTACTGCACGCATCGACTATTGGCATCACAAATTCACAATGTTGTCTGTCCATCCGTCTGTGATGCTGTGCGTTGTGGTAAACGATACACCTTACTAACAAGTGATAGGAAATGCCGTCCTAGGAACAAGACGGTACAACTTTCAGCCACATACACCTACCCTGAATCATCAAACTCCCCGTCCCGGGAAATTTCTAAATTTCTTTAACTGCCTAAGACCATACCGTATTACGTCGTACAGCAAAGCAGGGATGTTAAGTCTGAAGACACTGTCTTACCTTAAGACAGTCTGAAGACAGGTTTTTAGTGTCTTGGTCTTGGCGTAATTGAAAGTGAAGCTTTAGGCCAGTTAGTCTTCACCGACGCTGTATATAGATATAGTCTAGAGCGACCTTGGTATTAGAAGATAGTTACTTGTCTGTTTCTTTTACTTACTTTATATGGGCCATATGTTTGCCTGAATAAAATACGATGGATAGATGAAAAGCAATATGAATAACCAGGGAGGCCTCATCATAAAGAAAAATCGTGCCAGAATGGGAGATGCCCTGCTTGGAATGCTGATGCACCTGCGTTGTATACTGGCAACTGAATGATGAACTGAGTGCTGTTCCCCGCGCTTGTCTTGGTATGAACTTGAATGTTGATGTCTTGTTAACATCCCTGCAGCAAAGATGTTTGAACAAGCGAAAAGTACGATCGGCTATTTCAGCAACAGATGGGCTTCTTTCTAGTGTTCTCTTCGTACGACATTTACGGCATTTGTGGAAGTTTTATTTGTCTTGCTGCACTAAGTCCGTGCTGCACCACGAGTCAAACAGGGACACACTATTTATTGTTGTTATATATCTTCATCGACTACTGACCGATTTTAAAATTTCTTTCACCGACACTCTCTGTATACACCACATGTAAAGCATGACGCTATTCCACCGCTATGCTACATTACACTGACTCCTGTAAATAGCAATTTTCTCTACCTTTACTCTTTACGTTTACCCTTATGGAATATTAATGTTAGAAAAAAGTGCGTCCGCCATGCATTGGGAATTTAACCATCTTGGTGAAAGATGGAATCAACAGAGACTTGACATATGGCATGCAACAACTGTTGTGACAAACACATCATACAACAGATTTCATTGATTTTGGCTCCGGAAATTAGCAACTGGAGGATATCATATGCCTATAGTTAACCCACCTAACCCGGTTTGTGTAACTACACTACTTTGTATTGTAAAATCGTGATCACGACTTTATTCATGTTCAGTCGACTTTTATTTTGGTAGTAATATTGTCCATTTTGTCAAAATTTTATGAAAATCATTTTAAAAGAATCAGATTTCTAGTGAATATTAATCACTTACTTACAAGTAACGGACAGGCCTATAGTTAAGGTCGGGAGATTATTGCTATATGGCAGTATGACGCCGTAAACGTTTGGTTTCACGCAATTTGTGACAGATGTGGACAGTTATGCAGCAACGAATCCGTTTTGACTGTAGACGGAAGACGACGTTTCAGCAATGTGCT